>Ga0194123_10005985_pt1 | contig 12775 bp, 22 predicted proteins | sample TA2MahsurfametaG_5_FD_155479 | JGI IMG/M metagenome (GOLD analysis project Ga0194123, IMG submission 155479) | Freshwater microbial communities from Lake Tanganyika, Tanzania - TA2015023 Mahale A surface | ecosystem: Environmental > Aquatic > Freshwater > Lake | place: Tanzania: Lake Tanganyika... | reverse complement strand
GAAAGTAGGGATTGGCTCTACTGTGCCCCCATATCGCCTAACGGTAAAGGACACAGCCGATCAAATCCACATTACAAATCCAACCGCAGGCGATACCAATAGCGATGGTTTTACTATTGGCCTGTTTGGATCTGACGCGCAGTTCATCAACCGTGAGAACGGCGCAACTATCTTCTATCAGAATAGCAATGAATACATACGAATTGATAGCAGCGGACGTCTGTTAATTGGCACGTCTAGTGCGCGTGACAATCTTGTCGGAAACTCTTCAGGTGTTGCGTGCCGAGTGCAAATTGAAGGGACTGGAGGGGTTCAATCCGCCTTTTCTTGCATCCGCAATAGCAATGATGCTGGTGGTGTTGACATTGTTATTGGTAAATCTAGAGGTGCATCGGTTGGATCCAATACTGTTGTCCAGTCTGGTGACCCAATCGGCAACATCCGTTTTGAGGGAAATGATGGTGCCAAGTTTGTTGATGCCGCTTTAATCAAAGCTGAAATTGACGGCACCCCTGGCACCAATGACATGCCAGGTCGCCTAATGTTCTCGACTACTGCCGACGGGGCGAGTTCTCCGACGGAACATTTGCGCGTCAATCAAGCCGGCGCAGTAAAAATGTCTACAAATGGCAACTATACAAACTCTGCCAGCTCTGTACACGAAGCTTTTCAGTCAAATTCCGCAAACTGTTTTTATATCAGATGCACAAACGGCAGCTATGCCGATACGGGGCTGGTAATTGACATTGATCGCAATACGACAAACTCTACTTACAACTTTATCCAAGCCTCCTGCACAGGCGTTGCTACACGCTTTGTTGTTAGAGACTCTGGCAACGTTCTTAACGCTAACAACAGCTATGGATCTCTTTCCGACATCAAGCTGAAGGAGAACATCGTCGATGCTAACTCCCAATGGAATGACCTAAAGGCCCTTCAAGTCCGTAACTACAACTTCAAGCAAGGTCAGACCCACACTCAAATCGGCCTAATTGCCCAAGAGGTTGAACTAGTCTCCCCTGGCCTCGTCAGCGAATCCCCTGACCGTGACGAAGACGGCAACGACCTTGGCACCGTCACCAAATCGGTGAACTACTCGGTGCTCTACATGAAAGCAGTCAAGGCGCTGCAGGAAGCAATGGGGCGGATCGAGCAACTGGAAACGGAGATGGCTGAAGTCAAAGCTCAGCTCTCGGTAGTCCCCTTCACTACACAGCTCCTTTTCATCTTTGGTCTTTAAATTCTCCACGCTAGCATTACAATAAGTTGATCTAGAATGACAACACTAGGAGTGTAATTCTGTGGCGTACATTGGGACCTCACCAACTGCAGGACAATATCGTAAATTAGACAGTATTTCGAGCAGTTTTAACGGTTCGACTACAACTTTTACAATGCAGGTTGGCGGACAAAATGTCAGTGCTGGCACCCCAGCCCAATTACTTATTTCTCTTGGTGGCGTAATCCAACAACCTACTACTGATTACACAGTAAGTACAAGTAGTCTGACATTTGTCACTGCACCAGCATCTGGACTAAGCTTTTTTGCGATTTTAATGGGGGACGCTTTAAGCGTCGGTACCCCATCAGACGGAACAGTCAGCACAGCAAAATTGGCTTCTGGTCTAACGGTTGATTTGACAAGCGGATCTGTTGGAGCCCCAAGCCTAACTTTTGATGCAAATACTGGTTTGTATAGTCCAGCAGAAGATGAGATTGGATTTGTTGAGGGCGGTGTAGAGGCGGCCCGCATTGACTCTAGCGGACGTCTGTTAGTGGGCACTACTACAAGCCCTAGCTCGTCTGTAAGTGGCGCTCAATTAAGCAATCCAATCACAGAAGCTTGCAAATTTTCAAGCGGTTCAACAACATCAGCTGTTAATCAAATTGCTTTTATAAACGGAAACGGAACTGTCGGCACCATTTCAACCAGTGGCAGTTCCACTGCCTATAATACCTCTTCCGACTATCGCCTAAAAGAAAATGTCGTAGTCCTTGACGGCGCAATCGACCGCCTCAAGCTGCTGCCTATTCACCGATTCAACTTCATTGCGGATCCTGACACCGTGGTGGATGGCTTTATTGCTCACGAAGCCGCTGAGGTGGTACCTGAGTGCGTTACTGGCACCAAAGACGAATTGGATGAGGATGGCAACCCCGTCTACCAAGGCATCGACCAATCCAAGCTGGTGCCCCTGCTGACGGCTGCGCTAAAGGAGGCCATTAAGGAGATCGAGGCCCTGAAGGTTCGGTTAGACGCCGCAAACCTCTGAATCCTTTTCACCAAAGACTGATGACCAACTGGCTGTGGCGATCAATCGTAGGCACCGCTATGGCCATCATGGTCGTCTCTACATTTCAGTGGGCTGCTTGCCGTTTCTACGTTCTACCGACTGTCTGGCCGTGGTACGCCAAATATAAAGGCACTCCAGAAAGTGATAAAATTGACCCAGCTCCAATGGGCTGTACAGACGTTGATTCTCGCACCATCACAGTCATGATGGGGGTGCTGACAACATTAATCAGTTTATCTCGTAATGCAGAATAGATCTGCTACTTTGAGATAAGCAGCTCTATTTAAATGAAAGTTTCAAAGACCGGAATCAAACTCATAAAAACTTTTGAGGGTTTGCGTCTTGAAAGCTATCGTTGTCCAGCCGGAGTTCTTACAATCGGTTATGGGCACACCGGTAATGTTTTGGCAAAACAAAAGATTAGTGAAAAATTAGCTGAGGACTTTCTAAAGCAAGATCTAATAAAATTTGAAAAAGCTGTTCTGTCATACATCAAAATTGATTTGAATCAAAATCAATTTGACGCTTTGGTATCTTTTAGTTTCAATGTTGGTACAGGGGCTTTTAAAAATTCAACCCTCGTTAAACGCATCAACTCTGGGGACAATCCTAATATCGTCGCTGCTGAGGAATTGCCTAAATGGAATAAGGGTGATGGAAAAGTTTTACAGGGATTAACAAGACGCAGGGCAGCGGAAGTAGAATTATTTTGCAGTGAAGCACCGAAAATTCAAGTGGGTTTAATAAGTATCACATCAAAAAATAACACTTGGTTAAAAAAAAGATTAATTTCTAGTATTGAGCTGTTGCAAGACGAGAAAGCACAAATTCTTAAAGGCCGCACCATACGCAATTGCTCTGTTATTGATCGTAAAGACAAGCACAGTTTTGTTGAGCTTGGTTTTGGGCTAGGTAAATGGTGGATTTTCGATGAGCATTGGGATGGACTAGTAACTAAAACCAATATTTATCCCTATGCAATTGAGAACGACCTACATTATCTTCGTAATTTTCCATACTTTTATCAAAAAGATAATGGCCCCGAGGGGTGGCGTCAGTGTCAATCTAGTAGCATTGCAATGTGTCTGAGATATTTAGACACTCCAGGTATTAATGATGATACTGATTACGTCAAGATTTTGGAAAAGTATGGAGATACGATCTATCGAGCTCCACATTTCAAAGCGCTTCAAGAATTGGGTGTATCGGCTAAATTTACAGATACTGCCGACTCAGGGGATGTAAAAAAACAAATTGATTCTGGGTTACCCGTTGTAGCAGGTATCCTACATCATGGTCCAGTATCAAATCCTGCCGGAGGTGGCCATTTTGTTGTTATTACGGGGTATGGATCGGATTACTGGTTAGTACAGGATCCCTACGGAGACATCGATTTGGTCAATGGAGGATGGTCTAAAACTGGGGCCACAGTCGGACGCAATGTGCGTTACAGTTTCAAAAATTTAGATCCACGTTTTTTTGTGGGCGGCGGTGGCTCTGGCTGGTGTTGGTATGACTTTAAGCGTCTAAAGTAAAAATGCCTGTATACTTTGGATGCAGAATTTTATTTTTATGTTTGATTCAATCCAGGATTTAGAAAGCGGTTTAAAGGCGCAACAAGAGAGCTTAGCAAAAGATATTCGTAATGCTGAATCTGCTTTGATTACGACAAAAGAGGGCTATTTAAAAGTACAGGGAGCGCTTGAGATTCTTGATATCCTCCGAAAAAAATTAGAGCAAGATAATGCTGTCAGTTTGGCGGCAGTGATGGATTGATATGCTCGGTGAATTAAACCAAGGGCGCTACAGAGCTCTCGAATTAATTGCAGATTATCTTAAGAAGCCTTCTCGTGAGCTGAGGCTTGACGCAATTGTCTGCAATGTTTCAGATGAAGATCTCCAATGGGTATCCGATCGGATGTACCACTTCACCCTACGTTTGCTTGAGGAGGCGGATTACGATCCGGCTGAGGACGAAGAGGAGCTTTTCTTACGCAGTATTGGTTTGACGGATTGAAGTTGACCTAGCAATAAACTTCGGTACATTACGGCAAATTTGTGATGCTGTATGTCAGATGCTAATACGCGACGTTGCAAATGCTGCCAAAAGGTTCTCCCCATTAGTGATTTTGTGACTGCTGGTGTAAAAGGTGGTAAAAAATATCACCGGCATATTTGTCGAAAATGCTATAGAAAAAACGCAAATGATAGGCGTCTGACAATACGAGCTATTTTTTGTGAGTGGAAAAAAACCTTATGCTGTTCAAAATGCGGCTTTGATGATTATCGGGCTTTGCATTTTCATCACCATGACGGTTGCAAAGAAGCAAATATTGCTGATTTAGTTTCTAGTGGGGCGAGCATGGATACAATTTATCGTGAGGCGTCAAAATGCATCGTCCTCTGCGCTAATTGCCATGCAATCGAACATTCAAATTAGTCGGGATGAGGGGTAACGCTCCCCCTTCTCCGCTTTCCAAAGGCGGCGTGATGCTTATCTACTACACCCCGATGGTACCCGAGGGCGGATTCGAACCGCCGCTGGAGGACTTTTAAGGTCCCTGTCTCTTCCGCTGGACTACTCGGGCTTGACGGAGACAGCACCACCGCTGTGATTCACAAAGCTGGTGTGTACCCGATGCCCTATGGTAGCTCAAAATGTAGATGTCTGCACTTTACATTTTTGTCATGGGCTTGTGATAATCCGTGTTTTATTGCGAAGATGATCTGCTGATCAATCTTGTGGTTTGCACTCCTAAACTTGCTAGACGTAAATTTCGCCAGCATATTTTTGAAGCGTGGAATTGGAAATGTGCTTATTGTGGTAAAAGTTTAGAAGAGCACACAGCAACTATTGATCACATCTTACCAAAACACAAAGGCGGACAAAACATCCGATCTAATATGGCCGCCGCTTGTTCGGCGTGTAATCGAGCAAAAGGTAGTTTTTTACTCCCAGATTGGTTTAACGAAAGTTTGAATTTTTTCTGCGAGAAAAGGCTTGATAAACTAAATAAATGGGTGAGGCAAGAATCCTTCTCCATAAAGCTACAATCTACGGGGCCGCTGGCCGCATCAAATACAAATGAACCCCACGTCACCCGATACTACGTCTAAGGCCAAACCATTTTTAGCTGGTTATGTAGAAGACTATATTCGAGGAATGCAGTCAGCACGTATGCCAAGCGCATTTAATAGATTAGCCTATGGCGAAGTAGCCAATGATGTCGCCGAAAAAGCAAAAAGGGGAGAGATCATAGCGTAATTATGGCTGATCGCGCCCAGGCAAAACGGTTGGCGGTCCAGCGGCTTAAATGCAATAAGCCTGTCAGGACACCGGATCATCCAACAAAATCCCACGTTGTAAAAGCCTGTGGGTCTGAGGTACCTGGTGGAGAAAAAATTATCAGATTCGGGCAGCAAGGAGCAGAAACTGCAGGCAAACCGAAAGAAAATGAATCAGACCGTATGAAGAAAAAACGTGCTAGTTTTAAAGCTAGGCATGCAAAAAATATTGCCAAAGGGAAGGGCTCAGCCGCTTATTGGGCCGATAAAGTCAAATGGTAAAAACAATGGCCAAAGCACAATCAAGTAAAACCAGCGCTTGCTATACACATCTGGTTCAATGCTTACGCGACACTATGTATGTTTATCAACAGACTTTAATTGTCCACTGGAATTTGATGGGAGGTAAATTTTATCAAATCCATAAATTGACACAATTAATTTATGAAGAAATGCAAATAGCTTTGGACACTATCGCGGAGCATATAAGGTCTTTAGACATTGCTACCCCTAGGACTGTAGATGATCTGAATTACTCTGATTTTCCTGCCATTCCGATGAGTGACTGTTTCAAGCAAGATCTCATTATTTCTCAACTTGCTGCAAATCATAATGCTTTGGCGAATCGTTTCCAAGAACTCACGACACTAGCTGAGGGTATTGGAGACCAATTGACTCTTGACTTAGCGGCTGAGCGGGGCCGTGCCCATAAAAAGTTTCAGTGGCTGCTGAAAGCTAATCTTGACGCTTGACAAAATTTAAATTAGGCTCCAGCTGCGAAACCATTTGGTAATCACATATTTGTTGCCACTAATTGGTGGGCAGGCCTCATGCATTGTTTTGAGGTTTGGGAGACCATTTCTGTACAGGTTGTTCCAAGCAACGAGCATACCCTTTTTTGGTGTGATTCGTAATTTGAGATGTTTGAAATAAGTTTCACCACCCTCTTCAACATCATTCAAATACACCATAGAGGTCCATGTTCGTTGGCCCATCCATTCGCAGTAAATTTTATACTCCTTTGTAGTAGGCATAAAAAAGTCCCAGTGCTCTTTGTAATATTGACCTGGCTCATATTTTTGTGCCTGCATGATTTCACCTTGGAAACTGGGTATCCCTATACATTTGACTATTCTTCGATCTAATTCAAGATAAAGGGGATTATCAAAATAATGTAAATCAGCGGTTTTACTTGTTCTGTAATCTGAAACTTGGCAAGAATCAGTTTCGTCTGATACTGTGGACGGCCTCAGAGAGTTATCAATCATCCCCATCAATTGATCGCACTCATCTTCAGTTAGAACGTTGTCTAAGGTATAAATCTGGGTAAAGGGGTAAAAAATTCTTACCCCCTTCTTGGTGATATCCGCTTTATACAATTTTTCATAATCCAAATCTTTGGGTTTTGAGCGGAATGAGCAAAGTTTAATGATTTGATCTATTTCATCAGCAGTGTATCCATATTTTTCTTGAAAAAATCTGATGAGTTGAGATTTTGTCACGCCCCCAACGGCACCCTTCATGAAATCAGCAACGATCTGATAGTCAACCATGGCATGGTTTATTGCTCATACAATGTATAAGAGAAATGATTTGGTAACAAGTGGAGATCGTTCTCTTTACATTTGCTTTGGTTTTTTCGAGCATCTATGGGTTGACGACCATCACCCTTAGCCAAACGGGTAAAAACTATGAAGATGTTCTCAAAAAATCACTAACAAGTCGTTTCCCCAGGTAATCAGCCAAATTCACACAGGACGCGTGGACTGGCAATGCAGTTGAAGGAATTGACGATCAATTAGGCGCTGTTAGGATACTTGTAAGGTTTAGTTCAATCATGGATGCTATAGACCTTCCAATTGACGTGGAATTTTCTATCCACGCTGCCGCCCTAGCCATTCAGAATTTGGATCGGGATGAATTGGAGGAAGCATTCATTGAGATGCTTCACCAAAAAGCCCTGGATCGCCAGATGTTCTTGGGTATTTTAAAAGATCACGGTATCGATGCTGACATCGATTTCAACTACTCAACTCTCGGACAGATTTCGTAATTCCCATGGCGACCCGTACCATCACAGCCACTCTCGATACGTTTTCGGTTGACTCCGGCTCTGAAGTTACATATTTGGGTAACACAGAAGCGGGATCAACGGGAGGTCTAAATATTCGTGGATTTCGCGTGAATCCAACTACAACTGGCGACATCATCATTACGTTGAATAAAACCAGTGGTGTCAACACCATGGAAATTTTTCAAGAGGACAATTACACAGCAGCTTCCTCTCCTACTGGATACACCAAATTTAGTAATATTGTAAAAGCCGGCTCTGGAAAAGGGGCTGTTGCAGTCACAGTCACGGATGCCACCAAAGACTTTGTCGTGCTGCTAACGTTAGATGGTTATTCAGAGGTACAATACTCTGGCACCGTCGAAGTCCCGTAAAAAACCTGAAAACTGGAGCGAGTATCCGTTCCTGACCTCCAGAGGCATTGAGTTAATTCAACGCCACACCATTCCGCGCACTAATTTAGGGATGGGTCGTTTCGGATCCTACAAGGATTATGGTGAAGATATTTGGCGAATTGGGTATGGCAGTAAAAAAATTAATCGCCATTGGGTTGGATTTCAAGAATATGCAACCCTGCAGCAAGTTGAAAATCAATTAGTTGAAGATCTGAAGGAATTTAGTAGAGAAATCGAATCATATGTATTCGTTCGCCTCAATAAAAACAAAAAAGCCGCATTGTTATCTTTTGCTCACAACGTTGGGATTTGTGGATTTAAAAATTCAAAGCTACTGGAGCTTATTAATAAGCATGCAAGTAAAGCTGAGATCATTGGAGAATGGAGTCCTTACATAAATAAAATCTGGATATCTGGCGGCGAATCAATTGTTAATCGACGCAGGGCAGAACTCGATACTTTTTTAGCTGCTGATAAAGAAATATCAACTTTTACAGTACATAACTGCCGGCTGAAAACCTGCCTATTAAATTTACCCGAAACATACAACGGTTGCTCAAATCAAATTAGGGCGATTGAGTATTTAGAGGGGAAACTTGTAGGTTGGGATCCATCTGGAAATGCTTTGAAGCATTTTTTTCGTTTGTGGAACGAGAAGCCCAGCGGTTTAGCGTCTCCGCCGCGTCCGGCGATAGATCCTTGATTTGATCTAATGCATCGATCAATTGTAATTCAAACGGGTAATTTTCTAAAAAATCTTCGTATTTCATTTGACATCAGATTCAACATTTCGTTGCAGGGCGATCTTTAGTAAAACCAAATATCCCATCAGATCCATAAGAACGTCTTCGTCTTTAGCCAATAGTCCGTCGCCCTTTTGTATTCTACTTAATTTATCATCAATACGAACCAGTATTTGTTCAACGGCATCACACTTGCTGAATATTCTAGAAGGAGTAAGGGCCGAGTCCCCATATTTTTTGTTTTTTTCGAGCAACAACTCTTTTACTGAATCGCAGATCATTGAGATGTGGGTTTGTGTGTCAAGAAACCTAACCATGTTAAGGGCTGTCAGAATACAGTTATGCAAGCACAATTAAGCCAAGATTACAAGGTCGATAATCGATACGAACAGGCTCGAGGGGCTTCGGATAATACCCGAGCACTTAAATTTTTAGAAGATTTTGTAGCTCGCAAAAGGGCGGAACAAGAGCCACAATATAAACTTGATCAAGCTACTGAAAATAAATTTGTGGTCCAGGGTCCAGGCAGTGCAAATTACACTTTTAGAAATTCTTTCAGGGCTAAACAATAACCTTACCAATCTCTGAAAAAATTGTTTTAAATTTTTTTACAGGATCAAAATCAAATGTTAGGGGAGGTAGATAAATAAAGTATCCCCAGTGCATTGGCTGGCTGAGCCGAAAAAATCTGTTTCCATGCATTAATCTTGCCCGGTCCCTTGGTACGCACATAGGTAGATCCCAAATTTCTGGGCATATACGCATCATCTCTGGATAAACTGTAAAAAACAAAGCTTCTGGTATATTACGTAATTTCCATTCTCTATACAGACGCCGAAACCAAATTACAGAGGGTGCTTTTGCACCCGTCCCGGCTTTAAGGCTCCATCTCCAGGTGCCACGTTCTTTGCTAAAAGAACAACGTCCATACGTTGGCGGGAAAAGATAGGTGACCCCTTTCCAGGGTTCTTCAATATTCAGTCCATCATCTTCTAACGTATAGATTCGTTTTGCCCTAATAAATTCACTATTTGCTCGATGTGTGGAGCAGGGGTCGAGATCAATGTCACCCAACAGAGCATCAATATAGGGGATGTACTCAATCGGTGTCACCCAATCATCTTTAATGTGCCTGATGAGGCTAAAATATTTTTCTCTTTTTCGAAAACGTGTGAAAGGTGTATTCACATTTTTAGGAACGAGTTGTCAGGATTTTCGTGTTTGTAATGAATCAGAGACATTTGGTCTTTGTCTTGAATGATAAATAGTGATTCCGAACTTGGATTGACTGTTTCGGCTTTGACAATGGCTTTTTTGATCACATCTGCTGGCCCCTCCATCTCTCTTGCATTAAAATCATTCAAAGCATTCATGAGTGCCTCTAATGGAAGATAAAACATTGAGTTTTTATGGTCCTCAGCATCTGGTAAATAGACGACTGCACCGGGTCCTTCAAGCGCATAAAATTTTGAAAAAAATTCACACATGTCAATGCAAATTCTTTCGATGATTAACTTCATCATCGTTTGTTCTGTGACACTAGGGGCAGACAACATGAGCCTGCTAATCATTTTATTGCGTCGATCAGTCATGGGATTTTCCAACTGTTTAAGTTTACTTCCCATTCTGTGATCCGACTAGTAGAGGTTCCTGACATTTTTTTATGAGGTGGGCCAATCCTGAACGTTTAAGGGTTTCGAGTAGTTTAGGGAGTGGCCTGTATAAAACCACAGCTTTTTGCATATTACCGATTTTTTTTATGAGTTTTCCATTTCCGTCTCTTAATTTACTAAGCTCCCCCTGCCTAATCAAATATTCGGCAACGCAACGATATCTCCTTTTTTCAGCTAAACCAATATCTGGATAGCGGTCACAAATTGTACTAGTTTTCATATCGCTGAAAGTCAGTCTTATTTGATCCGCCAGAGAGAGCCCAAGCATCAGATCAGTCGTGCTTGTTTCATAGGTAGAAACGAGTTTCAGATATCTTTGCAAATCGGGAGTTTCAAAACTGCCTGATGGAGGTAAAAACATCTCCACCTGATCGGCCAATGAGCCAACAAGTTTTTCACGGTAATTTTCGACCGACACATCATCAATGTCCAACGATGCAAAACGATAGCTTTGATATACATGACTAGCGTCTGTATCTGGCTTAAACTCAGTTTTATCCAGAACATCCAGCCAATCCTCGACAGGGTCAATTAGCATTAACACGACTGCTTTTCACAAAGTGTAGCTAATTTTTTATAATTGTCCCACTGGCGTATGTGATCGAGAATTAACACAAACTCGCAGTAACCCCTCTCTGTATTCATATGATCCTCAAAAACTGTGTAATTATTCCATTTAGGTCCATACACTTCGGTCAGATGCTGCAGACACTTTTCTGTTGAGCCACCATAGTTCTCTGCTTCGTATAGGGACTTTGCTAAAAGCCTTTGCTGATAAGTCATTAATTTGAATTTCAACGCCTGGGTGGACACGGTCGAGATAAATTCGCTAAACTCCTCAATATACGGATACTTTCCACAATGCGAAAAACCATTACCTACGCCGAGCTTTTGGCCCTGCTTATCGTCATACCCATTGGTTGGATTGGTATTCAACACGTTTACGGGTTTGTCACCGATAGAATCAGTGTAGAAGTGAAATTTAGGTAAATCAATGGGTGGTAAACCCGCACCATCTGCACCAACTGTGGTGATGCCTGCTCCTACAGCTCCCCAGACATATGTTTCGACCACGCCGCTTCAAAGCTATCGGGATCTTGGTGAGCAATTACAACGAATTCAACAAGAAACTGCAAAAATTACAGAGCAAAGATATCGAGAAGTAGGCACACCTGCTGAGCTTGGTGCTCGCGCTGCCGCACGCCGGCAAACAGAGTTGGCCGCATATTTAGCATCACTGCCATCTGGCGATAAATATCTAACCCAAACCACCGGTAAATCGGAACAGTACAAGCCAGTAAAAGAGGCCACTGAGAAATCTCTCACTGAGGCGCAAAAAGAGTATGCAGAGGCGTTGAAAAAAATTGGTGAAATTCCAACTACAACTGTCACCAAGGATCTGCCAGATCTCTATACAAAATCAGTCTATTCTTAAAAAATGGGTCAGACCAAGAAAAAAGAATTGCAGCTGCACATAGAGCCTGAAAAAAGAAGTTATCGAATGGCCAAAGCAATCGCACCACAAAGGGGCCAGTCTTTTATGGATGCCGCAAGAGAATCAAGCGCAGCTATAGATGTTGATATATCTCCTGAAAAACGTTGGTATACCGAAATTGAAAGAGATCTCTCACCATCTGAAAAGGTAAGTTCTGCTATTGGCAGTATTTTTGGGGATGATTAATTCTGTTAAAACTTATTTTCAAGTTTGATTGCAAGTTTTGTTAATTTCTTGCTCCAGATTTGACGACAATTCATTGTATTCATCGTATGGCATTAGAATGCAATCTCCGTTTTCCGTCTGGATTTGGTAATACTGTTTATTGTCTCCTACATCATCAATAATATTGTCAAAATCTTCCATTAATTGATCAAAAGAGATGACTTTCATAATTATTTAAGTGGCGTCCATACATTAGCATCTGAGTTATTAAGGTGCAAGACCCCCAAAATCAAGTGATTCAGTGCTTGAATCTGTGATTACCCCAAATTCAAGAGACGAGTCAAAAGCCTCTTCAACAAATCTCCAGTCTGTAAGTGAAACAGCAATTGAAATGGAATAATTTGTTTCAAGAAAACGAATATCGTTAGTGATTAGAAATAAGTATTCACCTGGGTCTAAAAGTATGTTTGGGTAATCTCCACCATTAACTTCATATTCATCAGAATCAATACCCGAGGATTCAAATACATAACCGCTGTCATTTATTGGTAATTCAACTCGCTTTGTCCCGCTTTCGAATTTATAAAAAGACAACAAAGTATTACGATTTGTATCACGAGTATATGCAAATTGGCTTCGGTTTTGTGTGAATTG
>Ga0194123_10005978_pt1 | contig 12794 bp, 10 predicted proteins | sample TA2MahsurfametaG_5_FD_155479 | JGI IMG/M metagenome (GOLD analysis project Ga0194123, IMG submission 155479) | Freshwater microbial communities from Lake Tanganyika, Tanzania - TA2015023 Mahale A surface | ecosystem: Environmental > Aquatic > Freshwater > Lake | place: Tanzania: Lake Tanganyika... | reverse complement strand
CCTTGGGCTGTGCCTGCACTGGGGCCTGGCTGGGACCGAAGCTGGTCACCACGCCAGCCATGGCGATCCCCACTGCCACCGCCAATCCACGCTGAAGCGAGCGGTGTTGCATCGAACTGCGGTATAGGGCGCGATTAGTGGTAGCCATTAATGGGGCGAAGGGTTCTGGCCACAGTTTGCCCCAATTGCAGCGATTGGCAGGGAATCGAAACGCAATTCCGCCTGAAACAGATCCACAGACAGCGTGATCACCCGGTGCTCCATCGCCACCGGCCCACAGGGCAGGGTTGGCCGGCCCGGATTGACAGCAATCAGCGGCCAGGCCGCCGCAGCGATCGAAACCCGCAGCCGCTCACCCGGCTCCAGGCGCGCCAGCAGAGGTTGCAGCGTGACAAGTCTGGGCTTGCACTTGCGGCCATCCTCGCCGCCGAAGCGGGCGACGCCAATGGCCAGCTGCTGCACAGTGCCTGAGGCGGTGACCGCCGACACGGCAACCACGAGATCAAAACCCGGCTGGTCTGCCGCCGCGGTCAGGCTCAGCACGGGCCGGCCTTGCAGCAGCAGGGGCGCGATCAACGGCAGCGTCTGAAAACAAGCCACATCGGAGCGAGCATCAAGATCCGCCCGCTCGCAGAGCCCCGCATCCAGGGCCAGATGCCCACCACGGCCCGGCGCCGCACGCCAGGGGTCATGCACCAGGGTCATGCGGCCATGGCCTGGCTGCCCACAGCGCAACTCACCCTCACCGTGAGCACTGGCAGCCAGACCAGAGGAGACCAAACCCCAGGCCTGTGATTGAGGCTGAGCGGTGGGTGCAGACTTGGGCGCTGCAGCCAACCACGACTGCGAGCGCATGCACTGCAAAGCCAGGCCAGGCTCTGGTTCGGGTCGCTCACCACTGTCCGACACGGCATCGCCAAGTGCACGGCTGAAAAAAGCCAACTGCAGCGTGTCGATGCCACCACTCCAGTTCAGATGGGTCCAGGCGCCGATGCGCAGGTTGGGGGTGCCGCCGGCAGCGAGGGCACGGCCATAAAGGTCGAGCACGCCCTCGAGCTGGGGATCGTGCCAGCCGCCGATCAGCAGCATGGGGCGCTGCCACAGCAGGGGATTCACGGGGTGAACCGGCCAGTGCGCAGCGCTGGCGGGATCGCGCTGCAGCCAGGCCAGCACCATGTTGGTGGGGTCATGGCGCTCCAGCAGCTCCAGCCCGCTCTCCAGATACACCCCCGACTGCAGGCTCTGGCGGATGGCCTGCCAGCCCTGGGCATCGCCCCGCCGGCGGCACTGCAGCGCCGCCAGCTGCAGCCCCCAGGCCAGCGACAGCGCCCACCAGTGGGCACCTCCGGAGGAGCACCAGTGCAGGCGTTCATCGAGGCCGCACATGGCTGGGGCCAGGGCATCGGGCAGCGCCTCGCTGCGCCCCAGCGGGTCGTGATTGAGCAGCTGGGTGAGGCCCTGGTACGAAAAGCCATAGGTGCCGAGGCGCCCGTTGCTGCCCCGCAGGCGGCGCGCCCACACCACGGATTCGGCGGAATCGAGGGCTTCCTGGGCAAAGCCCTGGAAGCTGCCGCCGGAATCGCCCGTGCCACGCACGTCTTGCACCACCACCACAAAACCCGCCGCCGCGTACCAGCTGGGGTGGGCATAGGTGGGGGTGGAGGCGATGGCGCGGCCATAGGGCTGCCGCATCAGCAGCACCGGCCATGAGCCCTCGCCGTCGGGCCGCCAGACCCGCGCCACCAGTTCGGTGCCATCGCGGCAGATCAGGGTCTGATCAGCCCAGACGACCGCGCCGCTCACTCAGCGCACATCCTCGCAATAGAAGGTCACCGTGTACATCACCAGAACCTCTGCATCAGCGCTGCTGAGGTTCTGCTGTTGGGCTACAGCTGCCGTCACCTGCGAGGAGGTGAAGCTCTGGCCCTGGGCATTGAACTGGCGCAGCTGCTGGCACAGGTCTTTACCCCGCTGAGGGTTCTGTTTGACGGAGTCCAGCAGAGCCGAGGGCTGACTCCAGGCCGGCGGTGCCGCGCCAAACCCAGCCAGCAGCAGCCCACACAGAGCACCGGTGAGGCTGAGGCAAACGGATGACCGGGCAGGACGCCGCATGGCATGCAGGCTAGACCTGCCTCCATTGCAGGCTGCCGCGGACCCCTGTGCAGCGGCAGGGGGTCAGTTCGGCGAGCGACTGGCCAGACGCGCGCTGGCACGCCGCATCCAGGCCCGCAGGGTGGGCAGATCAAGCCACACCGCCCCTGGCCCGATCAACTGCCGTTGCAGGCGGATCACCTGCTGCAGCAAGCGATGGGGGTCAGCCTGGGCCAGGCCCGCACAGGTGGCGATGCCCGCATGCAGCAGCAGGGCCGCATCGGTTGGGGCCAGATCCAGATCCACCACCAACCGAGCCTGCCCCCGCAGACGAATCAAGCGGGCTTCGCTGGCACCGCCGCCGCGCCCGAGGCTGCGGAGCTGGGCCTCCTCCAGGTTGGCCAGCGCAGCCCAGGTGGTGATGCCGGCCTCGCGGAGGCGCTTGGCTTCAGCGTTGAAATGTCGCGGCAGGGGAAACAGATCGGCCATGGCAGACCGTCTCAGAGGGGTTGCAACTCGCCGGTGCGCAAATTGCGCTGCAGCTCAGCCAGCACCACCGGGCGGTCCAGCCCCTCGGCCTGGGGTTCGATGCGCCGCAGGCGCACGGTGACCAGGCCATCGCTGGTGTTGCGGCCGCTGCCGCGCAGGTTGAGGGCCACCTGCTCCAGGCTCGGTGCCACCGCGGCGTCGCTGAGGCCGGCCGGCGCAGCGGCAATCACCAGATCGGCACCGTTGTCGTAAACGATCGGCACCGACACCGCTCCCGGCACAGCGATCCGGGGCCGGTAGCTGATCGCAAAGGCCACGCAGGAGATCGCCAGCAGCGTGGTGAAGCTGGTGACACCCACCAACCGGTAGCGGATTCCCCAACCCAGACGCAGGCCCAGCAGCATCAGCACGAACAGGATGCCGCTGGCCATGCCCAGCCAACGGCCAGCCTCGAGCAGGATCGGATCGCTGGCCATGGGGGCTGGGTAAGACGGAATAGGCCCCTTATATTGCGCCGAACGCTCCCCCCGCCCGCAGCGGGGAATCGTGCTCTTGCCCTGGCCCAGGCGCCCCCTGCTGATCGGTGCCGGTGCTCTTGGCTCTGCCGCCCTGACCGTTGCCGCCGCTGACCAGGCCGCGGCAGCGCTGTACAGCCACTGGAAACCACGGCTGGAACGCACCCTCAGCCTGCAGCTGGGCCAGCCTGTGCAGCTGGGGGCCTACCGGGGTCTGCGCCCTTGGGGCCTGCAGATCGGTCCCAGCCGCATCCAGCCCCAAGGCAACAGCCGCTCAAGTGTGGTGGTGAGCAGGCTCGATGCCGTGCTGGCGCCCCTGGCCAGCCTCAGGGAGGGGGTGCCGACCTTCACCATCACCCTGGCTGAGGCCGAGGTCCGGTTGGTGGCCAACCGCAACGGCAGCTACTGGCCCCTGCCCCGGCAACGCCAGAGCCAGCGACCGCCGCGACTGGCCTTGCAGCTGCAGCTGGCGCAACCGGCCCTGGTGCAGGTTCCCAGGCTGGGCAGGCGTTACACCCTGCAGGCGGTCCTGGCGCTGCAGCTGCAACGCCAGGACCTGCGCTTCCGGGGGACGCTGCGCTCCACCGCCGGAAGCAGCCTCCAACTGCAAGCCCAGGGGCAATGGCGCCAACAACGCTGGCAGCTGCAGCTGGGGCTGAAGCGTCTGCCCCTACGGGAGCTGCAGGCCCTGCTGCCGAACCAGCGACAGCTCACGCTGCCCGGCACGCTCGCGGGCAGCCTGCAGCTGCAGCTGAACGGCAACCGCAGCCGTTGCCAGGGTGGGCTCCAACTCAGCGGCTTGCTCTGGAGCGGGGCCCCGCCGCAGCAGAAGCGGGGCATTGAACGGGCCAACCTGCGCTGCGAGCAGCACACCCTGACCCTGCTCCCCACCCAGTTGCACTGGGGGAGCTGGCAAGCCCGCCTGCGCGGCCGAGCGCGGTGGCTGCCCGGCCAAGGGCTGCAGCTCGACACCCTCGTACTGGAACGCGGCAGCTCCTCGCTGCGGAGCAGCGGCCTGTTGAGCTCCAGGCCGATGCTGCGTAGCCAGCTGCAGCTCAGCCCCCGCGATCTGCCCGCGGGCGAGCAGCTGCCGGCCTGGCTGCAGCGCAACCGCCTTGGCGGGACGCTGGCGCTGCAGGGGTCCTGGCGCGATCCACAGCTGAGCCTCAGGCTCAACAACGCTGGCGATCCGCTGCTGGGGCCCTGGCAGGCGGCCCTGCGTTGGTCAAACAACCAACTGCAGCTGGTGAGCCTGCGCAGCAGCCATGTGCTGGCCAGCGGCACCCTGCCCCTGGGCCTGCAACGCGGTCGCGGCCTGGTGAGTGGCCCGCTGCAGCTGGATCTGCGCCTCAACCGCTATCCGCTGCAGCGGCTTCAACCCCTGGTTGGAGCGCGGCTCGGCGGCGTGCTTGACGCCCAGGGCAGCGTCCGCGGCCCGCTCACCGCACTGATCCCTGATCTGCAGCTGCAGCTGGCCCAGCTCGGCGCCGGGCCGCTCGAGCTCAGCGAGCGTTGGCAGGGGCGCTGGCAAGGAACGGCAGGTGGTGGTGGTGAGCTGACGATGCAGGCGCTGGCGCCAGCCCCGGCCGCCACCCTCACAGCCTCGCTCAACCGGCGCTGGCTGCCGCAGCGCATCCGCCTGCAACGCGGCCAGGGGCTGCTCAGCCTGCAGGGGGCGCCGAAGGCCTACCGCTGGCAAGCCACTGCGCTGCTGCTCGACGGCATCGGCCTGCAGCTGGGCCCCCGCGCGCTCCCCCAGCCGCTGCGGGGCCGGCTGAGCGGCCAGGGCGAGCTGAGTCTGCAACCGCTGGGGTTCGGCGGCAGTGTCCAGTTGGAGCGCCCCAGCCTGCTGGGCCTGCGGCTGCAGCGCGCCGCGCTGCAGGGCCGGTATCGCCAGGAGCGGTACCGCTTCAGCGGCAGCCTCGAGCCCCAGGGGGAGGGGACCCTGGCCCTCTCAGCGCAGGGCCGCTGGCGGGGGGCCTTTGACCTCAGCCTCAGCGCCCGCGCCCTGGGGCGTGACACGCTGCAGCAGCTGGCCGACCTCTGGCCCCGCTGGCAGGGCCGGGATCGGCAAACCGCAGGCCTGGCCCAGGATCTGGGAAGCCTGATGATCAATACCCTCGGCGCCAGCCTGCAGCAGCAGCTCGAGGCCCTGGCCCAGGCCCAGGCTCGCCTGGCAGCAAGCGGCCGCAACAGTGCCAACCCCAGCGGCACGTTGCAAGAGCGCCTGCAGCTATTGCAAACACGCCTGGATGCCGATGTGACCCTCAAGGGTCCGAGCCTGCAGAAGGCCAACCTCGACCTGGCGGCCCAGGGGCACCTGTGGGTGCGCAGCGATCAGCAGGATCAGGCCCTCAGCCAGGAGCCGTTTGCCGTTCGGCTCAAGGGTCCGGTGGTGCAGGGGCGCGGCAGTTTTGACCTCAGGCAGCTGCCGCTGTCGCTGCTGGCCCTGTTGACGCCGGTGCCCGGCAACCTGCGAGGGGCGTTGACACTGGCGGGGCGCTATGGCCTCGGCCGCAGCACACCTGAACTCAATCTCCAACTTGGGCTCGATGACGCCCAACTGGGAGAACAGAGCCTGAGCCTCAGCCGCGGCACCGTGGTGCTCAAGGGCCAGACTCTCAGCCTTGATCTGGCCCTTCAGGCCGGCGGAGCCTCCAGCAGCGTGGATCTGGCCGGCGTCCTGCCCCTGGATCCCGACCGCAACGGCCTGGAGCTGCGACTGGCCAGCCGCGGCGATGGATTGCGCTTCCTGACTGCCGTGGCCGAGCCCGATCTGAGCTGGCTGCAAGGCAGCGCCGATCTGCAGCTGCTGCTGCGGGGCAGCGTGCGGCAGCCCATCGCCAATGGGTTCCTGCGCATCCGTGACGGCCAGCTCAGGCTTCTGCGGCAGACGGTGGAGGCGCTTGAGGCCACGGTGGTGTTCGACTTCGAGCAGCTGCTGGTTCAGGAGCTCAGCGCCCGGGTGGGCGCCCAGGGTCGCATCTCCGCCGCCGGGCACCTCGGTCTGGTCACGCCCACAACCACCGAACCACCCCTGGCGATGGAGCTGCGCCAGGTGCCATTCAGCATGCCGCGGATCACGGCCGTCGCCGACGGTCGCCTGACCATCGGCGGCAGCCTGCGCGATCTGCAGATGGGCGGTGAGCTGGCGATCAACCGCGGCAGCATCAACGCCCAACGGGGTCGCCTGGTGGCACCGCCGACGGGCAAGACGCCGCCTGGGCCGCGCAAAGGGGTCAGCCAGCTGCTGCAGGAAAACTGGGATTTTCAGGATCCGCTGCTACTGGTCGGCGCCGAAGTGGAAACCAACAGCAGCCGGGATGTGCTGCAGGCGGTGCCGCGGTTCAAGCCCCTGGGCTTCAACGACCTGCGCGTGAAGCTGGGGCCGGATCTCAAGATCGTCATTCCCAATGCCGCCAGCTTCAAGACCGCCGGGCTGTTGCGGCTCACGGGCCGGCTCGATCCCTCCCTGCGGGCCCGCGGCGTGGTTCGCCTGCTGCAGGGGCGACTGAACCTGTTCACCACCACGTTCAGCCTCGACCCCGACGCCCCCAACGTGGCGATCTTCACCCCGGCCCTGGGCTTGGTGCCCTACCTCGACATGGCCATGCGCACCCGTGTCGCCGACAACCTGGCGGTGGCGGGCCTGGGCACGGCGGGCACCCCATCGCTCGCGGAGATCGAGGCCCAGGGAGGTCTGACGTCCCTGAACCAGCTCAACCTGGTGCGCGTCACCGTGAGCGTGAGCGGCCCCGCCGATCGGCTGGCCCAGTCCATCCGCCTGCGCAGCAGCCCGCCCCTGCCTGAATCGCGCCTGATCGCCCTGATCGGCGGCAACTCGCTGGCTGGGCTCGGCGGCGCCGGCGCCGGGGCGGCGATTGCCACGGTGGTGGGCCAGACCCTGCTGTCGCCGGTGCTCGGCGGGCTCAGCGACGCCTTCGGCCAGCGCCTCAGCTTCGCCCTCTACCCCACCTACCTCAACCCCAACGTTGCCAATCAGGCCGTGCTGCAGTCGCAACGGTTGGCACCGCAGCTGGTGTTGGGCTCCGAGGTGGGTCTGGATGTGACGGAACGGTTCAATGTGTCGGTGCTGGCCGCGCCCAACCGCTCCGACGTGCCCCCCCAGATCAACCTCAACCTGCGGGCCACCGACCTCATCAACCTGCAGGGCTCGGTCGACAGCCAGGGGGCCTGGCAAACCCAGATGCAACTGTTTTTCCGGTTCTGAATGGGCGATCGGCAGCTGATCGGCATCGACCTGGGGGGCACGGCGATCAAGCTGGGCCGCTTCGATGCGGCCGGCACGCTGCTGGCGGAGCTGGAGGTGCCCACCCCCCAACCGGCGATGCCGGGGGCCACGGTGATGGCCCTCGCCGAAGCGGTGAGCCAGCTCGACCCCGAGCGGCTGGCCGATCGGGTGGGCATCGGCCACCCCGGCCCCGCCGACGCCGCCGGCCGGGTGGCGCGCGTCGCCATCAACCTGCCGGGCTGGCTGGATGTGCCCCTGGCCGACTGGCTCGAGCCGATGCTCGAGCGGCCGGTCACCTGCGCCAACGACGGCAACTGCGCCGTTCTGGGTGAACACCACAGCGGTGCGGCCCAGGGCTGCAGCGATGTGCTGCTGCTGACCCTGGGCACCGGCGTGGGGGGCGGCGTGCTGCTGGGGGGGCGGCTGTTTACGGGACATCGCGGCGCAGCCGCCGAGCCAGGGCTGATCGGCATCAGCCCCGACGGCCCGCCCTGCAACAGTGGCAACCGGGGCTCGCTGGAGTCGTTCTGCAGCCTGCGGGGGCTGGCGCGGCTCAGCGACCTTCCGCCCGATGAGCTGTGCCGCCGCGCCGACGCCGGCGATGCCGAGGCGATCGCCGTCTGGCAGCGCTACGGCGAACTGCTGGGCATCGGCATCAGCTCGCTGATCTATGTGCTCACCCCCGAACTGGTGCTGCTGGGGGGCGGCATCAGCGCCGCCGCAGACCATGTGCTGCCAGCGGTCTGGGAGCAGGTGAACGACCGGGTTCAGGCCGCCAGCCGCGAAGGCCTCCGCATTCGCCGCGCGGCCCTGGGCAACGGCGCCGGCCGCCTGGGGGCAGCCTTGCTGGCGCTGGACCGCCTGCGCTGAGGCTCGCTTGGGATGATGGAACGATGAGCACCGCATCCGTTCCCGACCCCAGTGCCGAGCTGCTGAGCCGGGCGGCGACCGTGCGCCGCAGCGCCATGGCCCTGGGTCAGCTGAGCGATGCCGACCGCCGCGCCGCGCTGATGGCCATGGCCGGGGCACTCGAGGCCGCCCAGGCCGAGATCCTGGCGGCCAACCAAGCCGATCTGCAGGCCGCCGCCAGCGAAGGGCTGGCCGATGCCCTGGTGGCCCGGCTCAAGCTGGATGCCACCAAGCTCGCCGGGGCGATCGAAGGGGTGCGCCAGGTGGCCTCCCTCAGCGATCCGGTTGGCGTGCGTCAGCTGCACACCGAGCTCGACACTGGCCTGGTGCTGGAGCGGCTCAGCGTGCCGCTGGGGGTGCTGGGGGTGATCTTTGAGGCCCGGCCCGATGCGGTGATGCAGATCGCGGCCTTGGCGATCCGCTCCGGCAACGGTGCCCTGCTCAAGGGCGGGCGCGAGGCGTCGCGCAGCTGCGCTGAGATCCTCAAGGCCCTCAAGACAGGCCTGAGCACCAGCGCTGTGGAGCCCACCGCCCTGGAGCTGCTGACCAGTCGCGAGGAGAGCCTGGGGCTGCTCAAACTGGACGGCCTGGTGGATCTGATCATCCCGCGGGGCTCAAACGCCCTGGTGCGCTTCATTCAGGACAACACCCGCATCCCCGTGCTGGGCCATGCCGATGGCATCTGCCACCTCTACGTGGATGCCGCCGCCGACCTGGAGCAGGCCCTGCGCATCGCCCTCGATGCCAAAACCCAGTATCCGGCCGCCTGCAATGCGATCGAGACCCTGCTGGTTCACGGCTCGATCGCACCCCGGTTTGTGCCCGCGGCGATGGCCGCCTTCGCCGCGGCCGGGGTGGAGCTGCGTGGTGATCCGGCGGCCCTGGCCCTCGGCTTGAGCCATGCCGCCAGCGAAGACGACTGGAGCAGCGAATACAGCGATCTGATCCTGGCGGTCAAGGTGGTGGACGACCTTGAGACAGCCCTCGAGCACATTCGCCGCTACGGGTCGCGCCACACCGATGCAATCTGCACCACCGACCCCGCCGCCGCCGATCGCTTCCTGGCGGGGGTCGACAGCGCCGGTGTGTACCTGAACTGCTCCACCCGCTTTGCCGATGGCTTCCGCTACGGCTTCGGCGCCGAAGTGGGCATCAGCACCCAGACCCTGCCGCCACGGGGACCCGTGGGCCTCGAAGGACTGGTCACCTACCGCTACCGGCTGCGGGGCGACGGGCACATCGCCGCCGACTACGCCAGTGGGGCACGGCAGTTCACGCACCGCAGCCTGCCGCTGTGAGCGATCGCTGCAGCGACCGGATCGTGGTGCGCGGCCTGAGGCTGTGGGCCCACGTGGGGGTGCTGCCCCATGAGCAACAACGGGGCCAATGGTTCGAGGTCGACATCGCGCTGCAGTGCGATCTGGGCGCAGCGGGCGCCAGTGACCAACTCAGCGACACCTGCGACTACAGCCTGCTGATCCAGGCCCTGCAGCAGCAGGCCAGTGGCCTGCGCTGCCAGACCCTGGAGCACTGGAGCGAGCGCATGCTCGATCTGGCCGAGCAGCTGTATGGCCCGCTGCCGATCGCCCTGGAGCTGCGCAAATGCGCCGCACCGGTGGCAGGTTTTGGCGGCGAGGTGGCGGTGCAGCGCCGGCGCCACTGGCCAGACTGAGTGCACAGCCCAGACCACAGCTCAGAGCTTCAGGATCCAGCCGCGACGGTCGTGAAAATCGGGTTCGGCGGCGGGATGGGTCAAGGCCCAGTAGCTGAGGCGGCCGCGGTGGTCTTCCAGCACCGCCGTCAGCCCCACCGACAGCTCTGGCGACGACGCCAGGGCTGGCGGCAGCGGGCACCGCAACTCCACGGTGAGACCATGGGCCAGCTGTTCAGTCAGCTCATTGGTCGGCTGCTTGGTGGTCTCTCCTTCCACCTCGGGCTGTCGCAGCACCTCGAAGGGCAGGGCGTCGTAACAGGAGTCCGGCTCCAGGCCCTCGCGGGTGCGCGCCAGCCGGTACACAGCCCAGTCGCCGGAAGGGGCGAGGTTGAATTCCCAGTAGGCCTCCTGGCCCGCTTCAGCCACAAAGGCCTCAAGGCAGGTGTGCTGCCACAGACCATCGCGGCGCTGGGGGCGGTGGGCAGGCGCTGGGCAGCGCAGCTGCTGGGCCCCGCTGATGCCATACCGCAGCCACAACAACGGCGGGCCTGAGGCTGGCCGCAAGACCCGGGCCGCAGCCGCCACAGCCACGGCTGGCGCCTGCAGCGGCTGAAACGGCCGCAGCGGATGCCCCCCCTCGATCAGATCAGGCCGCATCCAACGCCGCCAGCTGCTCGGCCAGCAGGGCGCGGATGGCCGCCTCCTGCTGCTCGATGCTTGTGGTGAGCCGGAACTGCACCAAGGCCCGCTCGAGGTTGTGGTCCGGCCGGTTCACCGTGAAGTAGACATCCCCGGCCAGATGATCGCTGAAGAAGCGCAGGCCCAGCTCAAACGGAAGCAGGCGGATCGCATCAAACAGATGGGCGCGGTCATCGGGGCCCAACAGGGCTCCAGCCTCTGCCAGATAACCGCCCAGCATGGCGCGGGCCAGATCGAGATCGAAGTGAACCGCCTCGAGATCGGTGGTCTCTTCACCGGCTGGATTGCAGCCCGAGCGCAGCAGATCGCCGATGTCGTAATGCAGCAGGCCCGGTTTCAGGGTGTCGAGATCGACCATCGCCACGGCGCACCCGGTTGCTGCGCAGAGCATCACGTTGTTGACCTTGGGGTCACCGTGGATCGGCTGCAACTGCAGCCGTCCGTCGGCCTTGGCCTGCTCCAGCACCGGCACCAGCGCCTCGCGCGCGTTGACAAAGGCCTCGCACCACTGGGCCCGAGGATCGCCAAGCCGCTCCGCTCCAGCACCGCTCCCCCCCCTGCAGGAGTCGAGCTGGGCGCAGTAATCGCTGTAGTAGCGGGGGGTGATGTGAAAGCCCTCGAGCGTGTCAGCCAGCTGCTCGGCCGGCAGGTCATGGATCAGGGCATGGAACCGCCCCAGGGCCCGGCCGATCTCGGCGGCCTGATCGGGATCGGCCACCACATCGACGCTGTGGGCGCCGTCGATGAAGGTGAGCATCCGCCACGGGTGACCGTTGTGCTCCAGCAGAAATGCCTCGTGGCCAGCCACGGGCACCGGCAATGGCAGGCGCCAACCCGGCGGCGGCACGGCATGGCCCGCCAGCGCCGCCAGGTTGGCCATCACCAGATCGGGCCTGGCAAACACCGCAGTGTTCAACCGCTGCAGCACATAGCTGCCGCCGGCTGCGGTGTCGACCCGGTAGGTGGCATTGACATTGCCGTTGCCCAGGGGCTCGACGCGCTGTGGTGGAGCGTCGATCGCAAAGCGACTGGCCAGCTCGATCAGGTCCATGGGGTCATGCTGGCGGGATCATCCCGCCAGCGCCAGGCCCGAATGGCGGATCAGGGCCTCGGTGCTGGGCGGACGCCCCCGGAAGGCCTCGAAGATCTCGGCCGGCGAACGGCTGCCCCCCAACGACAGCACGGTGTCGCGGAAGCGACGGCCCGTGGCCACCACCGCGTCTTCAACGTCGAGCCCCACCTCCTCAAAAGCACTGAAGGCATCGGCGCTGAGCACCTCGGCCCACTTGTAGGAGTAGTAGCCGGCTGAATAGCCCCCGGCGAAGATGTGGCTGAAGGCGCAGAGGAAGGCGTCCTCGGGGATCGGCTCGAGCACGGTCGTGGTGCGTGCAATCTCGCGCCGCAGCTGCTCAGGGCTCTGGCCGCCGTCAGGGGTCCAGACGCTGTGCAGCCGCAGGTCGGTGAGGGCGAAGTGCACCTGGCGCAGGGTGGCGCTGCCGCCCATGAAGGTGCGGGCCGCCAGCAGCTTCTGGTACTCGGCCTCGGGCAGGGGCTCGCCGCTCTGCCAGTGGCGGGCCATGCCCATCAAGGTGGCGCGGTCGTAGCACCAGTTCTCCATGAACTGGCTGGGCAGTTCGACGGCGTCCCACTCCACGTTGTTGATGCCGGCGGCCTGGGGGCGCTCCACCGTGGTGAGCATGTGCTGCAGGCCATGACCGAACTCGTGGAACAGGGTTTCCACCTCGTCAAAGGTCATCAGGCTGGGGGTGTCCCCCACGGGCGGACTCTGGTTGCAGATCAGGTAGGCCACAGGCAGCACCGGTTCGCCGGCGCGGCTGACGCTGCGGCCCAGGCATTCGTCCATCCAGGCGCCGCCGCGCTTGGACCCCGGCCGGCTGAAGGGATCCAGATAAAAGGCCGCCAGGGGAGCGCCACTGGCTCCATCAAGCACCTTGAAGTAGCGCACATCGGGGTGCCAGCTGGGCGCTTCGCCGGGCTCGGTGGCCACGATGCGGATGTCAAACAACCGCTGGCACAGGCCGAACAGGCCCTGCAGCACCTGCTCCAGCGGGAACCAGGGCCGCAGCGCCTCGCTGTCGAGGTCAAAGCTCTGCTGCCGCAGCTTCTCGGCCCAGAAGCTGACGTCCCAGGGCTTGAGATCAGCAGCCTCCGGGGCACCATGGCG
>Ga0194123_10005977_pt1 | contig 12797 bp, 15 predicted proteins | sample TA2MahsurfametaG_5_FD_155479 | JGI IMG/M metagenome (GOLD analysis project Ga0194123, IMG submission 155479) | Freshwater microbial communities from Lake Tanganyika, Tanzania - TA2015023 Mahale A surface | ecosystem: Environmental > Aquatic > Freshwater > Lake | place: Tanzania: Lake Tanganyika... | reverse complement strand
TTGTCCACCACGCCTTTGAGAAAGCAGCTCACGAAGCCGGTATTTTCGGCCATGGTGTGGGCTTTCTTGGTGCCTTCACGCAGCTGGGAGGCAAGGGCAATGGCCATGGTTGTCGATCAGGAGGTCAGCTGTGCAGATCAAGCACGTCGTCAACTTAATGGGGGCAACAAGTACGAGCCACTTTCTTTGCAAAGGGTTGCCTGTCTTCACAGCGCGACCAGCGCTCTTGACGTTCACGGCTTCCACCACAAGAGCGCTCTCCGCAGAGTGTGACGGATTTGCCAAGGTGATCGCCCAGGCCAACGCCCGCGGCAAGGCCAAGTGCGCCCGTGACATCGGTTACTACCTCCGCATGGTCACCTACTGCCTCGTGGCAGGCGGCACCGGCCCCATGGATGAGTACCTGATCGCCGGTCTCGACGAGATCAACCGCGCTTTCGAACTCTCCCCCTCCTGGTATGTCGAGGCCCTGAACTACATCAAGGCCAACCACGGCATCTCCGGCGACCCCGGCGTCATCGCCAACAACTACATCGACTACGCCATCAACGCACTCGTCTGATCTCAGACAACGCCTCTCGATCGCGTCTCGATCTCCCATGCCCTCGCCACAGGCGAGGGCTTTTTTGTGCTTGGGAACTATCGTCATGGGCGCAGCACGGCGTTGTGGCACACAGCTGCAACCAAATGCTGTTACGAAGCCCGCCACGGGGGCAGGGGCATCGGCCAGGATCGGCGCCAGTACCAGGCGCCCCATGGCGGGAGAACCGATCAACGAGGCCGAAGCGCTCGGGCGACTGCGCCAGAGCGAGGACCCCTCGATGCAGTACTACGGCGCCTGGTGGCTGGGGCGCAACCGCAGCCAGCATCCCGATGCCGTACCCCTGTTGATTGAGGCGCTCAAGCAGCGCCGCCCCCGTGACCCCGGTGCCGGCGTCGAAGAGAACGCCGTGGCCCGTAACGCCGCCCGCGCCCTGGGCAAGCTGGCGCCGGCCGCCCACGCCGCCGTACCTGAGCTGCTGGACGCCCTGGCCGATCCGGACGATGGCCTGCGCGAAGCCGCCGCCCGCGCCCTGGGGGATCTGCGCGCCCGTGAAGCCGTGGCGCCCATCTGCACGCGCCTGGCCGGTGGGCCAGCCGTGGCCGGCGCCCGCCAAACCAGCTGCCCGCGACTGGTGGAGCCCTGCGAAGCCCTGCTGGAGGCGCTGGGTGAGATCGGTGTGGCCACGCCTGAGGTTCTGGCGGTGATTGAACCCTTCAGCAGCCATGAGTGGCCGCTGATTCGCAGTGCCGCCGCGCGCGCGCTGCTCCAGCTCAGCGGTGAGGCGCGATGGGCCGAGCCATTGCTGGCCCTGCTGGGCGATGGCCAGCTGCATGTGCGCCGCGCTGCGCTGATGGACCTGGGTGCCGCCGGCTGGCGGCCGGCTGCCGAGGCCATCAGCGCCACCCTGGCCGAAAACAGCCTCAAGCTGATCGCCCTGCGCGGCCTGGTCGAAAACGGCAGCGGTGAGCCGGGCGAGGACGCCCTGCTGGCTGCCATGGACGCCTTGTTGTGATCGCCATGAGCGTGCAACCCCTGATCAGTGCCGTGCAGGACGCCAGCAGCGCGCTTGAGCTGGTGCGCGCCACAGCAGCGCTGGCGGCCAGTGGCAGCGCCGCAGCAGCCCCCACCCTGGTGGAGGTGCTGGGCTTCAACAACCCCGGTGCCGCGGTGGCAGCCGTCGATGGGCTGATCGCCATCGGCAGCCCGGCGGTGGACCATCTGCTGCAGCTCGACCCGCGCAACTACGGCGCCCGCGCCTGGGCGGTGCGCGCGCTGGCTGGCATCGGCGATGTGCGTGGGCTGGATCTGCTGGTCGAAGCCCTGCTCACCGATGTGGGACCGAGCGTGCGGCGCGCCGCCGCCAAGGGCCTGGGCGCCCTCGCGCTCGATGCCCTGGCCAGCGGCGAACGCAACACCGTGCAGCAACATGCCCTGACCGCCCTGCTCGAGGCCACCAGCGACGGCGAATGGGTGGTGCGCTACGCCGTGGCGGTCGGGCTTGAGGGTCTGGCTCTGGGCAGCAGGTGGCCTACCGGGCACAGCAGCCACAGCAGCAGCTGCACCGCCCTGTGCCGCCTGAGCGACGCGGCCACCGAAGAGGCCACTGTGGTGCGGCTGCGTGCTGCACTGGCCTTGCAACGCTTGCAGCCATGACCACAACACGGGTGCTGTTTGTCTGTCTGGGCAACATCTGCCGCTCACCGGCGGCCGAAGGGGTGTTTGTGCACCTGCTGGAGCAGCAGGGCCTCAGCGATCGCTTTGTGGTCGACTCGGCCGGCACCGGCGGCTGGCATGTGGGCCGGCGCGCCGATGAGCGCATGCGCGCCGCGGCCGCCCGGCGCGGCATCGCGCTCACCAGCCGGGCCCGCCAACTCGAGCTGGGCGATCTGCACAGCTTCGATCACATCGTGACGATGGATGGCGACAACCTGGCGGCGGTGCGCGCCCTGGCGCTGGAGGCTGGCAACCCCAGCGCTCAGGCCCAGATCAGCCCCATGACCTCCTACTGCCGGATCCACAGCAGCACCCACGAGGTCCCTGATCCGTATTACGGCGGGCCCCAGGGGTTTGAGCACGTGCTCGATCTGCTCGAGGATGCCTGTGGTGGCCTGTTGGAGGCGCTGCAGACCCTCAAACCTGAGCCGCGGATGTGAGCGTTGGCAACGCTTTGTACAGGTGACCATGGTCATGACCATGGTCACCTGTAGGAGGGGGGAGTGCTGCAAGCATCCGCCCGCTAGTGCGGCAAAGGCCTATGGCTGCTGAGGCTGCGGCGGCCAGGCGTCCTCGGGCACGCGGGCGCGAAAGAGATCGACCAGCTGCTCAATCACCGCATCGATGCTCATGCCGTCGGTGATCAGCTCGATGGCATCAGGCGCCTGCTGCAGCGGCGCGATCTCACGGGTCGAGTCGAGATGATCGCGCTCGGCGATCTGGGCTTCGAGCTCTGCGAGCTCGGGCACGGCAAAACCGCGCTGGGCCAGATCGAGCGCGCGGCGCCGCGCCCGCTCGGCCACGGTGGCGGTGAGAAACACCTTGAGCTCGGCATCAGGGAACACCGCCGTGCCGATGTCGCGGCCTTCGGCCACCAGACCACCGCGGCGTCCCATGGCCTGCTGCTGGGCCGTGAGCGCCTCGCGCACACAGCCATGGGCGGCCACGGTTGACACCAAAGCAGTGACGTCGGGGCTGCGAATCGCCTCGGTGACGTCATGACCATTGATGGTCACGCACTGGGCGCCACCAGAGGCACCCGCGGCGGCCCCCAGCTGCAGATCAAGCCCCACGAGCAGGGGCGCCACCGCAGCGGCATCGGCAGGGTCAACCCCCTGACGCTGGACCCACCAGGTCAGGGCCCGGTACATGGCCCCCGTGTCCAGGTACACCAGAGCCAGGCGGGCGGCAAAGGCCTTGGTCACCGTGCTCTTGCCGGCACCGGCAGGGCCATCGATGGCAACGATCGGGGCGCGGGTCATCAAAAACACATGGTCGATCAGACGAGCTGATCCGCAGTGCACTGCAGCTGCCAACAAGGACAGCCCATCGCAACGGCGCAGCGGGCTCAGCGTATGCGGCGCCACGCACGCGACGTAATCGACTGCCAACGCTGCAGCCTCCAACTGCGTACGCACCAGCTCAAGCAGAGCTGCGGCATCACGGCTGCCTGCGGCCGCGGCCGCAGCGGCAGCCTGCAGCGCCTGGGGCAGGGCCCGCGCCTGCTGGCGCTCGGCGGCGCTTAGGTAGGCATTGCGCGAACTGAGGGCCAGACCATCAGCGTCGCGCACCGTGCCGATGCCGCTGATCTTGAGCGGGAGAGCCAGATCAGCCACCACACGCCGCAGCACCACAAGCTGCTGCCAGTCTTTTTCACCCAGAAACAGACGGTCGGGCCTGACCAGCGCCAACAGACGCGCCACCACGGTGGCGACCCCCTCGAAATGCCCCGGACGGCTGCGGCCGCAGAGCACTCCTGTGAGGGCCAAAGGCGGCTGCAGGCGCTTCACCTGCTGCAGCCCGTCTGGATAGATCGACGCCGCATCGGGCGCCCAAACGGCGCCGGCCCCTGCAAGGGCAGCACGCGCAAGGTCCTGCTCGAGGGTGCGCGGGTAGCGGTTGAAATCTTCCCCGGGGGCGAACTGCAGCGGATTGACAAAGACGCTCACCAGAACAGCCGGCCGCCCCCTTGCGACAGGTGCAGCGGCTCGCCCGATCAACCGTTGATGCCCCGCATGCAGGGCACCCATGGTCGGCACGAAATGCAGCGCACGCTCGCTGCGCTGCAAGCTGCACCACCGCTGCAACGCAGTCGTGGTGGTCAGCAGTGGCACAGACGCATCAGCCATCAACACCCAGCATCGCCTGGCAACACAAAGCCCACCCGCCCGAAAGGCGGATGGGCCGTGAGCTTCGCAAGGCTGCGAATCAGTGCTTCTCGAGCACCTCGAGCTTGACCCTGGCCACGCCACTGGACATCAGCCCAAGTGCGCTGGCCGATCCATGGGCCAAATCAATGACGCGACCTCCGTGGAAGGGTCCACGGTCATTGATGCGCACCACGGCCTGTCGGCCATTTCTGAGGTTGGTGACCCGCACCTTGGTGCCAAACGGCAGGTAGGGGTGGGCAGCGGTCATGGTGCCCTGCACCAGACGCTCACCGCTGGCGGTGCGCCGGCCGTAAAAACCAGGGCCGTACCAACTGGCCTGGCCGGTCTTGGTCGCCAGGATCTTCAACACAGCCGCAGGATTGGGAGCCACCGGTGCAGGCAACTCAACAGGTTCGGAGTCCTGAGGAGTGCTGGCATCGACTGGTTCGCGAACAGCCAGCTGCTCAGCACTGCCGTTGGTTCCAGTTGAAGCGACCTCAGCATTGAGGGATGCCGCAAGGCCCGAATCTGCAAGGCCGGGGAGCATCGCACTGCCTGAGAGCAGCAGAACAAGAGCTCCGAGAGAAAAGGTTTGACGCATGACAAGCGGAACACGCTGCTTGGAGCAGCAACCTCGGTGAAACCGGATTCATCGCCGTTGGATTGGATGTTCAGCTGATCCATTGCGTGCAGTTGCCAGCAGTGGAGGTCTGCAATCAACCAATTCGGAGACGGAGTTCCTGACAAATGAAACAACGACGAGACCGTAACCGCTTCTGCTGCAGGCCAGGTGTGCTGCAAAGCCAGCCTTGATTGATCAGCAATGATCATCAACGGCGGCATCGCAGCCCCTAACAGGCCTCTGGCAGCGGCGCCAAGGAAGCTTGCATCAAGAGGGCTGATCGAAGTGATAAGCCGCCCTGATCTTTGCCTGTGCCAATCGGCTGTGCGTCCACGCTTGTGGTGCTGATGCAGGATCAACACACGCTCACTTGCCCGCCTGCCCCCTGCCATGGATTACCGCACAGCCGGAGTGGATGTGGTCGCGGGGCGCGCCTTTGTCGAGCGCATTCGCAGCGGCGTGGAGGCCACCCATCGCCCTGAGGTCATCGGCGGTCTGGGCGGCTTCGGCGGCCTGACCCGATTACCGGCAGGGCTGCGCAAACCCTTGCTGGTGGCGGGAACCGATGGCGTCGGCACCAAGCTGGAGCTGGCCCAGGCCCACGACGGACATCACAACGTCGGCATCGACCTGGTGGCGATGTGTGTCAACGATGTGATCACCAGCGGGGCCGAACCGCTGCTGTTTCTCGACTACATGGCCACCGGGAAGCTGAGCCCTGAGGCCATGGCCGAGGTGGTTGAAGGCATCGCCGATGGCTGCCGTCAATCTGGCTGCTCGCTGCTGGGCGGCGAAACAGCAGAAATGCCTGGGTTTTATGGCCCGGGGCGCTACGACCTGGCCGGCTTCTGTGTCGCGGTGGTCGACGAAGACGCCTTGATCGACGGCCGCAACGTGACACCTGGCGACGCGATCGTTGCCGTCGCCAGCAGTGGTGTGCACAGCAACGGCTTCAGCCTGGTGCGCCGGATTCTGGACGCCAATGCCATCGACGCCAGCAGCACCCTGCCGGGCACAGCAGTCCCCTTGATCAGAGCGCTGCTGGAGCCCACCCGCCTGTATGCCTCGCTGGTGAAGCAGCTGCTGCAGCACGAGATCGGCATCAAAGCCATGGCCCACATCACCGGCGGGGGGCTGCCTGAGAACCTGCCACGTGCTCTGCCCAAGGGCACACGCGCCGCCGTCGACCCCGGCAGCTGGCAGCGGCCCGCCCTGTTCAGCTGGTTGCAAGAAGCCGGTGAGGTTCCCGAAGCCGACCTCTGGAACACCTTCAACCTGGGCGTCGGTTTCTGCTTGATCGTTGCGCCTGAGGCCCTCGAGCAGACCCTGAGCCAGTGCCAGCTCGCGGGGCACCAGGCCTGGGCCCTGGGCTGCGTCGAGGCTCGCCCTGAAGGCGGCGAGGCCCTGGTGGGCCTGCCGATTTAGTGCCGGGCCAAGGCTCAGGCCGACTGCCGCCTGACACGTCAGTGTGCGTCAACTTTGCAGCGACAGGGGCAGGTCCCAACGCAGAGCCCTAGGGTCTGGCTATGCAATCTGGCTCACCTGAGCCAGATCTCAGTGCGACTGACTGGGTTTCCGCCACAACGTGAACGTCCAGGAAGACGTCAATAAGGACCACACATAACCGTATGAATCACATCACCTCGAGGCAGGAGCCCGGCCCCCGCACAGGCGAAGCCAACCTGAGCACCGGTCGCCGCATGACCAGGCGCCGCAGCTCTGCCGGGCCCGCAACGCCCGTGCCGCCGCAGCGGCCCCAGCGCCCCGCGGCCCCAGGCAGCGCCAGCCAGCGCAAAGTGCAGGGGCAAGGACCCCGGCCCACCTATCTGACCCTGCGTGATCACGGCAAGGTCTACGTGGCCGATCTGCCCCGGCTCTCCGATGGGCAGCTCACGCACATTGCCAAGGAAGCCCAGGACGTGCTCGAGAGCCTCGAGCGCCGGCTCCAGGATCTCAACGCCCAGGACAGCTTCACCGACAGCAGCGGCAACGACACCCACATCCGCGCGGCCACCAAACGTGATGTGACCGAGAGGTTTCTGCGCGCGATCGACGAGGAGCAGTCCCTGCGGCGCAGCAACCCAGCCCTGCGGGCGGCAGCGGGCGAATCACTGCCTCGGGCCTTTCTGGAGCTGGCACGCCACCGCTTGCCGGGTTCCACCTTTGATGCCCTATTGCAGGAAGCCCTTGAAGCCTGCGGGCCTGATGCGGCGGCAGAAGCCGAAGCGAGCAACAGGCGGGTGATTCCGATCGTGCGCCGCTCCGATGACACGCCCGTGCGCGCGCCCCTGCCGGTGGTGCTCACCCTCGACACCGAAGCCCAGATCGGCTGATCACCTCAGCCACTGCTGAACGGGTTGGCGGGCATGCGAACAGGCAAAGCCCGAGCTGCAGCATCGAGCTCCTGACGCTCTGCCCCATCAAGCGTCCATGCCGCCGCGGCGGCCGCGTCTTGGGCCTGAGCGATGCTGCGCAGCCCCACGATCGGCATGGCGCCATGGCTGCGGCACCAGTTGAGCGCCACAGCCGCAGCCGGCACGCCGCGGCCGCTGGCGATGGCGTTGATGCGCTGCAGCAACGGGGTGATCTGCGGCTGCAGGCGCGCAAACAGCAGCCGGCGGCCGCCGCTGGGCGCCTGGGCAGGCTGGTCTGGCCCTCGGGCCAGCAGCCCCAGGGCCAAGGGGCTGTAGGCAATCAGCGCAATGCCGAGCTCACGGCACACCGCGGCCACGCCGCCTGGCGCGATCGCCTCAGGTGCCAGCAGCGACAGCTGCACCTGCAGGCTGGCCACAGGCACGCCGCGGCGGCCGAGCTGATGGTGGATCTGCCGCAAGCGTCTGGGGCCCACATTGGAGAGCCCCAAGGAGTCGACCAGGCCCTCGCTCACCAGGTCCGCCAGGCCTTCGAGCAGGGGCCCTTCCTGCCAAGGGGCATAACGGGCCGTGCTCCAGTGCAGCTGCACCCGCTCAAGGCGGCCGCCAAGGCGCCTGCTGGAGGCCTCAAAAGCCCGCCGCAGCCCCTGACGCCCAAGTCGCCAGGGGAACGGCGCCAGCTTGGTGGCGACCAGCAGCTGATCAGCATGTTGTGGGTCAAGGGCGCTGCGAAAGCGTCCCAAAAGCGCTTCGCTACGGCCCTGCAACCGACCGGTTCCATAGGAATCGGCCGTGTCAAAGAAGCGCAAACCCAGCGCCACCGCCTGCTCAAAGGTGGCCTGCAACTGGCCATCCTGATCGGGGCTGTAGCCCCAGAGCAGCTGATTACCCCAGGCCCAGGTGCCCACACCGATCGGCACAGAAGCCGGGTGATGCGCGAAGGTGGTGCCGCTCAGCAACGGATCCGCTCTGCTCAAGCCCATGATGAGCCAGTGCCCTACAGCAGTGAACGGCCCTGACGTGCCGTCCGCGACGAGCGCCACGGCTGCTGCTGCTGCTGAAGCTTCTGCCCCAGCGCAGGAGCCGGTGCTGTGCCAGCACTGCGGCCGCACCGCCAGCAACGGCATCAGCTGCCAGGGCGCCTGCGTGGCTGATTCGGGCTACTGAGATGGCCGGCTCTGCGCGCCACTGCCGCTCGCCTGTGTGGATTGGCGCCCTCGCGGCCGCAGTGGTGATGCCGGCGTGGGCCCATGCAGATGGTTTCGGCCGCTGGGAAAGCCCGCTGCGGCGCTGCCAGTTGCTGTGGCCGGGCGCATCCCCAGTGGGCAGCGGCAGCAGCTGCCTCAAGCTCAGGCTCGATCAGAGCGTCGAAGGCATGCTGCGGGTGCGCTTCATCAACGCTGCACTCGGCAGCCGCTTTGCCAGCGAAGAGCTCACCTTTGCCGGCCTACTGCTCAGGAGCGATCAACCCATGCGCTGCAAGCAGGGCACCTGCGCCCCCAGCTGGCCACTGCGCATGCAGGTGCATGGCGTCGCAAGCCGCCGTTTTGACGGCCGCGGCCTGGCAGCCCACGTGCCCAGCAATCAGCTCGCCAAAGGCAGTTGCAGCCTGGGGCCTGATCAACTGATCTGCGAAGCCAAGGGAGCCAACGGCCTGCAGTGGCAGGCCAGCGCAGAACTTCCCCGCCAGGGGCCCTCAAGGCCAAGGGCCACCGAGCCAGCCCAGAAACGCCCTTGAAGGCGGCACCCAGATTCGAACTGGACAGAAGTGCAATACCTTGATCGCTGAGCACTAAATATGGGGTCATGCCCCGCCAAAATGCACCAAAAGAGGTGGTGACCGTCTCAACTCACCTTCCACTCACCTTCCGCTGGAGGTAAAATCAGTGTTCTGAACGCCTCCCAAAATTGGGGCAAGACGAAGGTGAAATCAGGGTCTCCATCGCTCCCAGAGAACTGGTCGGTGCTCAGCGTTTCAGATCTGGGCATCAAGGGGTCTTACCCCAACAACCTCAAGATTCGTAAAGTCGCCCGAACGCAAAACCTCTCAGCGTCCTGGTTGCCGTCGCTGGAGGAAGACCATCGCCCTGAAAAGGGGCGCGTAGGGAAGACGGGCAAACGCGACCCCCACCGTTGTGGGATGGGGACTCCTGACCCCTACGAGGCGGCAAGAAGAGCGGTGGTCTGGGTTCAGGAACTCCAACGCTCAGCACGGGTCTTCAAGGAGCAGCAGGAGGCGGAGCAACAACACGCTCTGGAGATCTACTGGGAACGGTGGTATGCCCGTGAGAGCAGCAAGCGCAAGACCCAGCGGAACTTCGCCCGTTGGAGCAGGGACACCCGCCTGAAGTGGGATGGGCAGTCCTACGGCGTCAAGCACCAACCCTGGGCACAGAAGTCCGTGGAGAAGATCACCGCTGCTGACTTTGCGGACTACTGGGCGGTTCTGGATGCCCGCAGAACCGCCACGAACGATATGGGAGGCACCAAGGCACAGCAGAAGACCCTGATACGGGAACTACTCAAGGAAGCACGATCTGATTTCCCCCACCTGTCGATTCCAGATTTCCCCTCTATCGCCAGACAGATCAAGCAGGTTCAGCACCTGAAGCGATCCGACTGGGATCGACTGATGGGAAAGATCGTCGAACTCTCAGGCGGAGCAGCAAGAGCAGACCTCACACCCCAGCAATACAGGATGCTGGAGTGGAAACCTGCTAATCGCCTGAACCAGCGGAACTGGGTCGATCTCTACGACACCCTCAATCTGATGTGGTTCTTCTACTTACGGGCAGAAGACCTTCCTCGACTAAGAGCGGAGTGGTTTCAGGATCACGGTGAAGAAATTATCTGCCTACTGGAGCAGACCAAAGGGAATCGACCGCTGCAGCGCACAACGCACTACAGACCAGATGCAATTACGAACTGGAAGCGAATGAATCTGAGAAGACCTCAGGGCGTTTTGGTCTTCCCACATATCCAACGCACCGAATCAGATGTCTCGGGAACGCTGACGAAGAACCTGAACGATCTTCTTCGGTATGCGATGGATCAATGCGACCCGCCAATTCCGTCTCAAGGGATGACGATGACCAATATTCGGCATACGGCATTTCGTCTCACTCTTGAGGAAGTCCCTGAATTGGGTCGTCCCCCAGGAATCTATGCCTTCGCTCAGAACGGGATGACTTCTGCGGAAATGCTTCAAAGAACCTACCTACGGTTTATTGAAGAAGAAGCAACCGCCAAGCGGGCAAGAACGCAAATCAAAGCAGGGCAATGGTCAATGGTGAAGAGAGTGGAAATCTGAGGACTTTCTCCGCCCAAGACCCCTCAACAGAATTTTTTGCTCACGGATTTTTCTGAGGGCAAGAGGAAGACCTTGTAGCTTAGGTATCCTGATTGATTTTCAACTGCTCACTCGCAAATGCTCGACGCTTCAATGGCAGCATAGGTATCCAGCACCTCCAGTTCCGCCAGAATCCGTTTCTGAATGTCCAACTCACGCATTAGGTAGTCGTAGGTCTCAGGAAGGTAGTGATCCAGGGAAACCAATTGATCCTCAAGGAAACGGATCTTGGAAAGCACCTGCTGCTTACTTGAGTTGCCCATACGCTGCCTGAATCATCTTTTTGAGATATTGGTCTGGTTTCAGGCGGTTTCGCTTGGCGTCCTCAAGGAACATTTCGTATTTAACGGATTCCAGAAGAATTGATTTTGCCATTGTCATACCACCGTTTGCTTGTATTTCTCATACCACCTGTAGTGCGTCAGGAGGAAGTGAAGAGTTCCTGTTCTGGAGCGCCTCAAGGACTTGGTGAGGGACTCAAATTCCTCAAAGGTTTCCTGGTGCTTTTGACCAAAGAAGATATTGATGGATTTCCCTTCGGGGCAAAGAGTTGAATTCATATTGTTCTGATGTAGTTGTCCTGTTTCTATTTAGTTTCTGGAGAACTCCAAATCTGAGTTTTCAATGTCCAACACGAGATCGCAATCCTGATGGTGCTTGAAGCGGTAGTAGTCCTTGAGGTTGTAGTTGGCGTGGTGCTCTCGGATCCAAGGTTTCAGAACAAATCCTTTGTTCTCGGATGAGTTGCTGGTGGAGAAGCGATGGAATCCTTTGGCAACCTTATGGCGAATCAACCAGTCCAAGTGAATCCAGGAGTCATAAGGTTTAGGGCACTTCTCAAGGTGAAAATGAGTATGGTAGGCGATCTTGTAGCGGGGATTACTTGGTTCTTGAGGATTGATGATTACAGGTGCCTTTTCGTGAAACCAAATGATTCTTGGTCGTTCAGGAGGATTCGGGATCTTCTTCGGTTTCGTGTTCAGGAGGGAACATAAGAACTTGTTTCGGAAGTGCCTTGTCTCCTTCACCGCTGAAGTGTAATCAGCAATAAAAGGTTGCCATTGGATACTGCCGAACCAGTGGGGTTGAAAGATCTCCTGAAACTGGTATTCAATGATTGCCTTGTGGATTTTGGAGGAATCTTGAGCAGTCCTAAGTTTCCTGAATACTTGCGGGTTCTTGAGTTGTTCCGATTCATTCACTCGCTTCGCAAGTGAATGTTGCTCACTTCGTTCGCAACGGTTTCTGGTGTAAGTCATAGTTCAGTAGAAAGTATGGTTTGCTTGATTGACGGATCTCCAAGATTCCTGATGATTTCAGAATCCTTATGAGTTCTTAGTCCTTATTCCTCTGTGGATTGGACACTTCCCAGCAGATCCTTATGTTCTCCTCGTTTCCGCAAAAGACCTCTGCCTAATGCTTCCGTGATTTGATTGTCTCCAGTAATTATATAGCAAATTCGGAGATTTGTAAATAGTTTACCGATAAAAGCCGTCTAAGATCGCTTCAGGCGATACGCGGACTTATATTTTTTGACCACTTTTCTTGCTTGAACTGATTTCTGGGTATTTGCCCTCTAATTTCTAGGAAGAAAATCAGTCCTGTTTTTACTCTGACTCACTGATGACGCGGCGAATAGTTGAAAGGGCAAGTCCCATCTGCTCTCTGATGGAGCGGTAAGAGCACCCTTCTTCCCCCAACCACATCACAAGGAGTTCTTTTGTATGGATGGTCTTGGGTCTGCCGCCCAGTTTTCCGCCCGTTTCCCGTGATGCTGAACGCTCTCCAGCGTCCTTTCACGGATCAGCGACCTCTCCACCTCTGCCAAACCCGTCAGGAGTCCGATCAGCACAGGAGCAAACTTTCCCAGTGCCTTCGTATTGACGAGGTTTTCCAGGGTGCGGATATGGATCCCTCGTTCCTGGAGGTCGTGGAGATGGTTGACGACGCTCCGCTTATCCCTGCCCAGGCGATCCAACTTCGCCACCACCAGTTCGTCACCCTCCATCAGGGCATTCAAAGCCGCCTGGGGTTGCGGTCGGATTTT
>Ga0194123_10005974_pt1 | contig 12806 bp, 15 predicted proteins | sample TA2MahsurfametaG_5_FD_155479 | JGI IMG/M metagenome (GOLD analysis project Ga0194123, IMG submission 155479) | Freshwater microbial communities from Lake Tanganyika, Tanzania - TA2015023 Mahale A surface | ecosystem: Environmental > Aquatic > Freshwater > Lake | place: Tanzania: Lake Tanganyika... | reverse complement strand
CGGGTTTGCTGCAGTGGTGGTGGCAAGAGGGTGCAGGTGTGCCGTGAGCGGTGATCCCCATCACCCAGCCCAACCCTGCAATCCCATGTCTACACCATCCGTGGCGCTTGTGAACGCCCTGACCACTACTGATAGGGGATGCCAATAAAAAAGCCCGGAGCGCTGGGCCCGGGCTGGGTGATGGGGACGCCGCCACCAAAGCGCCTTGAGCGCCCGGTCGCAAGGGCCTCAGCCGTCGCTGTCTTTTTTCCGGGAGGTCTTGCCCTCGAGCAGCTCCAGCAGGGCTTCCATCTGGGCCATCACGCCGCGCACCTCGCCCGCCTCGGGCAGCAGGCCATCCTCCATGACCCCTTGATGCATCTCGCGGAGCTCCTGGCGGATGTAGCGCAGGTGACTCACCACCTGTTCGCGCTTGGACTGCGACATGGACCGGGCACAAAGAGCTTGTTGCCCTCCCTTTTACCGTATCGGCGGCCTACTTCTGGCCGAATTGGGCTTTGGCCTGCTCATAAAACTGCTCGTCGATGGACTGCAGGCCCGCCTCGCTGGCCAGGCTTTCGATGCGTTTGCGCACCATCGGTCGCACGAAGAACGGCACTTCCTTGAGGCGGCTCTCGGCTTCTGCAGACCAGTTCATGCCGGCGGCGAGGCTTGGAATCGCTGGAGAATAGGGAAGTGACAGCGTGGTCAAGCCCGGGGGTCGCCGGGCAGGTTGCTCTTGCGCTTGTGGAGCCACCAGCCGTATTCCGGGGGCCAGAGGGCATAGCTGTCGTCGTGACCCAGCTCTTTGGCGGCATGGAGGGCCCAGTGCGGATCGGCCAGGGCCTGCCGGCCGATGGCGATCAGGTCGGCGTCGCCGGCCTGCAGGATCGCTTCCGCCTGGGGCCCATCGAGGATCAGCCCCACCGCCATGGTGGCCACGCCGGCCTGCCGGCGCACGGCAGCGGCATAGGGCACCTGGAAGCCCGGAGAGCGCTGGATGGGCTGGGCCGTTGCCAGGCCGGTGAGCCCGCCGGAGGAGCAGTCGACCACATCCACTCCCAGGGCCTTGAGCTCGGTGGCGAACGCCACGCTGTCATCCAGATCCCAGCCGCCAGCGCCATCCAGCGCCGAGATGCGCACAAACAGCGGCTTGCTCGAGGGCCACACCTGGCGCATCTGGCGCACGATCGCGAGCGGCAGGCGCATGCGTCCGGCCCGATCGCCGCCGTAGTGGTCGTTGCGTTGGTTGCTGAGCGGCGAGAGAAACTGCGCCAGCAGGTAGCCATGGGCCGCGTGCAGCTCGATGACGTCGTAGCCCGCGCGTTCGGCGCGAGCGGCGGTCTCGCCAAATCGGTGCACCAGCGCTTCGATCGCCTCCAGGCTGAGCTCCTGGGGCACCGGAAACCCTGCGCCGGCCGGCAGGGCCGACGGCCCCACCACCGGCCAGGGTTGCCAGTCGGCTCCCTCGGGGCCGAGCTGGCCCGGGGGGTCAAAGGGGCGCGGCGCTGAGCCCTTGCGGCCGGCGTGCGAGATCTGCAGACCGGCCAGCGAGCCCTGCTGCTGCAGAAAGTGCACCAGCCGTTGGTGGCCGGCGATCTGGCGGTCATCCCATAGGCCGATGTCCCCTTGGGTGACCCGACCCTGCGGCTCCACGGCGCAGTTTTCGCTGAACACGATGCCGAAGCGACCGATCGCAAACTGACCCAGGTGCACCAGGTGGTAGTCGTTCACCTGGCCATCGACGGCTTTGTGCTGCACCATCGGTGAGAGCACACAGCGATTGGCTCTGGTGACTCCACGCATCCGTAGGGGTGTGAACAGGAGTGGTTGGCCCATGGATCCAGAACTGCAGCGCCGCTATCGCCGTCTGTTCCGCTTCTACGACGCCCAGGGCGATGGGGTGTTGCGGATGGACTCCGATTTTCAACCGGCGGCGGAGGCCATTGCTGCCCGCTGGCAAAACCGCACCACCCCCTTTCCCGATCTGCTCCAGCTGTTGCTGGACACCTACACCCATGAAAACCAGCGCCGCGATCTCGATCGCAGCGGTGAGGTGGACGAACAGGAATTCGTCCAGTCCCACGCCTCGGTGATCGAGGCCTTTGGCCGCATGCCCGAACAGGCCAGGGCGTTCATCGCTCGTGCTGCCGGAGGCTTTTTTGATGTGCTCGATCTCAATGGCGACGGTGAGCTGGAGTTGGCCGACCTCGAGGCCTATGCCCGGGCCTACGGCAAGCCCACGGCGGGAATTCGCACCAATCTGGCGCGCCTGCTGGCGGCCTTTGATCTGCCGCCCGATCGCTTGCCCAAGGCGGTGTTCCTGGCCTTGGTTGCCCAGTATTGGTTTGATCCGTCGCCTGATGCGCCCGGGCGTTGGTTGTTTTGCCTTGATCCGCAGGAGTCGTGATGCCAGACCCCTCGTCCACCCCAGTGAGCCCCTTTGCCGAGGAGCAACGCCCCTTTCTTGAGGCCTCCCTGCCGGCCTTGCTGCAGCTGATCGAAACCCCTGATCACGTGCCAGCGCGCTGGCGATCTTTACCCACAGCTATGCCAGTCCCCTGGCGGTGATGGCCCGCGCCCGCCTGCGCCAGGACCCGGCCATCGCGGCCCTGGTGGCTGAGCGCTATTGGGGCCCCTGGCCCAACCTTGAGGCGTTGCTGTCGATGCCCGCAGGCACCCTGGGGCAGGGTTTTGGCGCTGTGCTGCAGCAGCAGGGCCTGGCCCCGATGCCGCGGCCGGAAGGTCTCGACCTGCTGGCCGATCACGACCAGTACCTGCAGCAGCGGGTGCGGGCCTGCCATGACCTCTGGCACCTGGTCACAGGCTTTCCCCCCACCTTGCCCGGGGAGGTGGCCCTGAATGCCTTCTCCGCCCGGCAGTTGCGCCAACCCGGTCCGGCCTTGCTGCTGGCGGCCGACCTGTTGGCCCGCGCCCATCTCGCCGACACCAGCCCCGACCTGGCTGATGCGGCTGGCTTTGGTTTGCAGCTTGGGGGAATCTGTGTGCCCTTGCTGGCGCAGCGCTGGGAGGAGGGTTGGCAGGAGCCCCTGGCCGCATGGCGTCAGCGCTTGGGCATCGCGGAGGCGCTGCGCCGCAGTCCGTTTGCCTCCGTGCCCGCTTGAGCCAGGCTGCGCACACCCAGCCCCGGCCGTTGCTGCCGCCGCTGGGGCTGATGGCTGTGGTGATGGGCGTGAGCGTGGCCAATCCCTTTTACGGCCAGTCGCTGCTGCCGGCTGTGGCTGAGGCTTTCGATCTGCCTGCCGGTGTGGTGCTGCTGGGCCCCATGGCGACGCAGCTGGGTCTGGGCCTGGGATATCTGCTGCTGTTGCCCCTGGGCGATGGCCTTGAGCGGCGCCGCCTGCTCACGCTGCTGGCGCTGGGCATGGCGCTGGCCTGCGGCGGCGTGGTGCTGGCGCCCAGTTTTGCCCTGCTGCTCGTGTGCTGGTTTGCCCTGGGCCTGGTGGCCCTGATCCCGGCCCTGCTGCCCACACTGTTGGCGGCGTTCACGCCCGAAGCGCAGCGCGGTCGCATGCTGGGGATTGTGATCAGCGGCCAGTTTGGCGGCATCCTGCTGTCGCGAAGCTGCAGCGGCCTGCTGGCGCAGGTGTGGGGCTGGCGCAGCGTCTATGCCCTCTCAGCGGTGGCAATGCTGGCGATGGCGTGGCTGTTGGCGCGGCGCTTGCCGCCGCTGCCGGCCACCGATCGGCGCCCTTACGGTCAGCTGCAAAGGTCCCAATGGCAGCTGTGGCTGCGCCTGCCCCGCCTGCGGCGCGCCTGCCTGTGTCAGGCCCTGCTGTTTGGCAGCTTCATGGCCCTGTGGAGCGCCCTGGCGCTTCATCTTGCGGCGCCGCCCTGGCGCTTTGGGCCGGCGCTGATCGGCAGTTTCGGGCTGGCGGGCCTGGTGAGCATCCTGGCGGCGCCTGCGATCGGTCGCTGGGTGGACCGCATCGGCCCCGATCGCATCGTGCTGGCCGGTGTGCTCACCACGGCGGGCGGGGTGGCGCTGCAGGGGCTGCTGCCGCTGGCCCTGCTGGCCCTGGCGGTGGGTCTGATCGCGGTGGACCTTGGCGTGCAGGGCAGTTTTGTGGCCAACCAGGCGCGCATCTATGCCCTGGAGCCCTCCGCCCGTAGCCGCATGAGTGGTCAGCTGTTTCTCACCGCCTATCTGGGGGCGGCGGCCTGCTCGGCGGTGATCGCCAGGTTCTGGGGGGCCTGGGGCTGGCAGGGCACCTGCGGCTTCGCCTTGCTGCTGGCGTCGCTGGCCCTGGTGATCGAGCGCGAGAGCTGGTGGCCCCGGCTGGGGAATGGAGAATAGGGGACTCGAACCCCTGACCTCTGCGGTGCGATCGCAGCGCTCTACCAGCTGAGCTAATTCCCCGGTTCGTCCATTATTTCAACAGCAGCCCGCTGCCTGTGTGCCCCCTGCCGCCATGACGACTGTGATCACCCCTGAGCGCCTGGCCGCCTTTGACGAGGCAACCACCGCCGAGCTGGCCCGCCGGCTCGAGGAGGAGGACTACCCCACGCCCTTTGACAGCCTGGAGGACTGGCATCTGATGCGGGCTCTGGCGATCCATCGGCCCGAGCTGGCGCGGCCCTATGTGCACCTGGTGGATCAGGAACCCTTTGATGAGGATTGAGCCCCCAGATGCCGGGGGTCAACCTGGCGTGCCCGATCCGCTCGCCGGCAGGCGCATTCTTGTGGGCATCAGCGGCAGCATCGCTGCCGTGAAGCTGCCGCTGGTGGTGAGCGCCCTGGCCAAGTGCGGTGCCCAGGTGCGTTGCCTGCTTACCCCCAGCGCCGAGCAGCTGGTGAGCCCGGTGGCGCTGGCCTCGCTCAGTCGCCACCGCTGCTATCTGGAGTCCGATCAATGGAGCGCTGCCGCTGATCGACCCCTGCACATCGAGCTGGCCGAGTGGGCCGAGCTTGTGCTGTTGGCGCCCCTCAGCGCCACCACCCTGGGGCGCTGGGTGCACGGTCTGGCCGACACCCTGCTGGCCAGCACCCTGCTGGCCACAGAGGCCCCGGTGCTGGCTGCGGCAGCCATGAACACGGCGATGTGGGGCTCAGCGCCGGTGCGCCGCAATTGGCAGCAGCTGCAAGCGTTCGAGCGGGTGCTGCCGTTGGGGCCAGCCCCTGGGCTGCTGGCCTGTGACCGCATCGGCGATGGCCGCATGGCTGAGCCGGCACTGCTGCTGCTGGCGCTGGAGTCGCTGGCGCTGTGGGGCTGGCGGCGCGACTGGCAGGGCCGGCGGCTGCTGGTGAGCGCCGGACCGACCCGTGAACCGCTCGATCCGGCTCGCTGCCTCACCAACCCCAGCACCGGCCTGATGGGGGTGCTGCTGGCCCAGGCGGCCCGCCTGCGGGGGGCGAGCGTCGATCTGGTGCATGGCCCCCTCAGTGTGGAGCCCGCCTGGTTGGAGGGCTTGTGCTGTCACAGCGCCCCCACGGCCGCTGCCATGCAGAGGGTGCTGGCCGAGCTTCAACCCGAGGCCGATGCGATCGCCATGGCGGCCGCGGTGGCCGATCACCGGCGTGCCGCCCCCTCGCCCCACAAGGCCAGCAAGCAGGAATTGGCAGCAGCCCTCGCCAGCGGCTGGGAGCCGGTGCCTGATCTGCTGGCCGAACTGGTGAGCCGTCGCGAGGGCCAGCGGCCGATCCTCGGCTTTGCCGCCTACAGCGGTGATGGCCTGGAGGCCGCCCGCGCCAAACGACGCCGCAAAGGCTGCGACCTGCTGTTTGCCAATCCGATCGATCGGCCGGATGCCGGTTTTGCTTCAGCCACGAACCAGGGATGGCTGCTGGGTCCCGCGGAGCGGGAGCACCAGCTGCCGCCGCTGTCGAAGCTGGCCCTGGCCCATCAGTTGCTGAGCGCCCTGGCGGCCTTGCTGGAGCCTGGCTTCAGGCCGCCAGCGGATGGTCGTCATCGGGTCGATCGCGCTGCAGCAGATCCATGAATGTGCGCAGCTGCAGCCGCGGGATGTAGGGCCAGCCACCGCTTTCTTCCATGGTGCGCAGCAGCGCAAACAGGGCACTGCGGTCGGCCGGCAGATTGTTGCGAAAGGGGCCGTCCTGCAGGGTGCGGTGCAGCTGCTCCAACTGTCGCAGCAGGGCAAGCAGGGCCGCGGGCTGGCCATCCAGTTCGGCCGATAGGGCTTGCAACTCCTTCAGCACGGCATCAAGGCGTAGCTGCTGTTGGCTGCTGAGGCTGCTGGCGTTGCTGGGATCGCTGGACATATGGATCGAGCTCTGGCGCTGGTGCGCTGGCGACGCTCCCATACAGGTTGTTGAGAGCCGCGACATCGTAGGGGTATCGCGCATTTTGCACCGGTAGGATCCGCGCCAGACCGGCTTTCCCTCATGCGATTCCGTCCTCTGCTGGCCCTGGTGCTGGCGCTGTGTCTGACCCTGGTGACCGCCTGCAGCGGAGGCGCTGAGGCCAAGGACCGGGCCAACCTCACCTACGACGACATTCACAACACCGGTCTGGCCAACAGTTGCCCGACCCTGCCCGACTCGGCCCGTGGTTCGATCGCCCTGGCCAGCGGCGGCAAGTACCAGCTGCGCGAGCTCTGCCTCCACCCGGCTGAGGTGTACGTCAAGGGTGAGCCCGCCAACAAGCGCCAGGAGGCGCAGTTTGTCGAGACCAAGATCCTCACCCGCTTCACCACCAGCCTGGATCAGGTCTATGGCGATCTGAACGTGCAGGGCGACAACCTCAGCTTCAAGGAGCTGGGCGGCATCGATTTCCAGCTCGTCACCGTGTTGCTGCCGGGCGGTGAGGAAGTGCCGTTCGTGTTCTCCAGCAAGGAGCTGGACGCCACGGCTGACGGCGCGGCGATCACCACCAGCACCGATTTCAGTGGCTCCTACCGGGTGCCCAGCTACCGCACCTCCAACTTCCTCGATCCCAAGGCCCGCGGCCTCACCACCGGCTACAGCAGCGCCGTGGGCCTGGTGCCCGCTGGTGATGACTTCACCGCAGAAACCGTGAAGCGCTACGTCGATGGCACCGGCACCATGAGCCTGTCGATCACCAAGGTCGATGGCAACACCGGTGAGTTCGCTGGTGTGTTCACCGCGGTGCAGCCCTCCGACACCGACATGGGCACCAAGGAGCCCGTCGCCGTGAAGATCACCGGTGAGCTCTACGGCCGTCTCGAGCAGGTCTGATCCGCTCAGCGTGCGCCTGCTTCGGGGCCCTTCGGGGCCCTTTTTCATGGCGGCCGCTCGCCGCGTGCTGCTGGGTTCGGCTGCTCTGGGAGAATCCCTGCCATCGCGTCTGCCTGATCGCCAATGACCGCCTCGGTGACCACCTCAACGGGTCTGATCGCACCCCATGGCGGCAGCCTGGTGGATCTGATGGTGCCTGCCGAGCAGCGCGAGACCGTGCGGGCGGGAATTGACCGCCGCGTCGAATGCAGCGATCGCAATGCCTGCGATGTGGAGCTCCTCGTGGTGGGCGGCTTCTCGCCCTTGCGCGGCTTCATGCACGAGGCCGACTACGACGCCGTGGTGGCGGGCTACCGGACCACCAGTGGGCTGCTGTTCGGACTGCCGATCGTGTTCGACACCGACGATGCTCAGATCGCCGTCGGCGAACGGCTGCTGCTCACCTACCAGGGCCAGGAGCTGGCAGTGCTCACCGTGGAGAGCCGCTGGGAGCCCGACAAGGTCAGGGAGGCCAAGGGGTGCTACGGCACCACCTCGCTCGAGCATCCGGCCGTGCGCATGATCGCCACCGAGCGGGGTCGCTACTACCTGGGTGGGCGTGTGCAGGGGCTGGAGCTGCCCCGTCGGGTCTTCCCCTGCAAGACCCCTGCCGAGGTGCGCGCCACCCTCCCCATGGCCCAGAACGTGGTGGCCTTCCAGTGCCGCAACCCGATTCACCGGGCCCACTACGAGCTGTTCACCCGCGCCCTCGACGCCACCAACGTGAGCGAGGGCGGTGTGGTGCTGGTGCACCCCACCTGCGGGCCCACCCAGGACGACGACATTGCCGGTGAGGTGCGCTTCCAGACCTACGAGCGTCTCGCCGCCGAGGTCAACAACCCCCGCATCCGCTGGGCCTATCTGCCCTACTCGATGCACATGGCCGGCCCGCGCGAGGCCCTGCAGCACATGATCATCCGCAAGAACTACGGCTGCACCCACTTCATCATTGGCCGCGACATGGCGGGTTGCAAGAGCTCGCTCACGGGCGACGACTTCTATGGCCCCTACGAAGCCCAGGACTTTGCCCGCGACAGAGCTCCCGAGCTCGGCATGGAGACCGTTCCCTCGCTCAACCTCGTGTACACCGAGGAAGAGGGCTATGTGACCGCTGAGCATGCCGAAGCCCGGGGCCTGCACGTCAAGAAGCTCAGCGGCACCCAGTTCCGCCAGATGCTGCGCGGCGGTGAGGAGATCCCCGAGTGGTTCGCCTTCCGCAGCGTTGTTGAGGTGCTCAGAGCCGCGGGCTGAGCGCCTGCCTGAGCAGCCCGGTTAACATTCCTTTACTTCCTTTCCCTTCGCCCCCTCTGCCGTGAAAAAGCGCTGGCGCAACGCGGGCCTTTACGTGCTCCTGGTGATCGTGATGATCGCCATCGGAACAGCCTTCCTGGACCGACCCGACCCGGCCAATGCGCCGCGCACGCTGCGTTACAGCGACTTTGTCGAGGCTGTGCAGGGCAACGAGATCTCCAGGGTGCTGATCTCCCCGGATCGCGGCACCGCCCAGGTGGTCGAAAACGACGGTCGTCGCGCCCTGGTCAATCTTGCGCCCGACAAGGATCTGCTCAAGCTGCTCACCGACCACAACGTTGACATCGCTGTGCAGCCCAGCCGTGAACCCGCGGCCTGGCAGAGCGCCATCGGCAGCCTGATCTTCCCGCTCTTGCTGCTGGGGGGTCTCTTCTTTCTGCTGCGCCGGGCCCAGGGCGGCGGCGGCAACCCCGCCATGAGCTTCGGCAAGAGCAAGGCCCGCGTGCAGATGGAGCCCCAGACCCAGGTCACCTTCGGCGATGTGGCCGGGATCGAAGGTGCCAAGCTCGAACTCACCGAAGTCGTCGACTTCCTCAAGAACCCCGATCGCTTCACCGCCGTCGGCGCCAAGATCCCCAAGGGTGTGTTGCTGGTGGGCCCTCCCGGTACCGGCAAAACCCTGCTCGCCAAGGCCGTGGCCGGCGAGGCGGGTGTGCCGTTCTTCTCGATTTCCGGTTCGGAGTTTGTCGAGATGTTTGTGGGTGTGGGTGCCAGCCGTGTGCGCGACCTGTTTGAGCAGGCCAAGAAGAATGCCCCCTGCATCGTGTTCATCGATGAGATCGACGCCGTGGGGCGTCAGCGCGGTGCCGGCCTCGGCGGCGGCAACGATGAGCGCGAGCAGACCCTCAACCAGCTGCTCACCGAGATGGATGGCTTTGAGGGCAACACCGGCATCATCATCGTGGCGGCCACGAACCGCCCGGATGTGCTCGATCAGGCGCTGATGCGGCCCGGTCGCTTTGACCGCCAGGTGGTGGTGGACCGCCCCGACTACAGCGGCAGGCTCCAGATCCTGGGGGTTCATGCCCGGGGCAAGACCCTGGCCAAAGACGTGGATCTCGACAAGGTGGCCAGGCGCACTCCAGGGTTCACCGGTGCCGATCTGGCCAATCTGCTCAACGAAGCGGCGATCCTGGCGGCGCGTCACCAGCTGAGCGAGATCTCGATGGACGAGGTCAATGACGCCATCGAGCGCGTCATGGCCGGTCCCGAGAAGAAAGACCGGGTGATGAGCGAGAAGCGCAAGCGTCTGGTGGCTTACCACGAGGCCGGCCATGCCCTGGTGGGTGCGCTGATGCCCGATTACGACCCGGTGCAGAAGATCTCGATCATTCCCCGTGGCCAGGCCGGTGGTCTCACCTTCTTCACCCCCAGTGAAGAGCGCATGGAGTCGGGCCTGTATTCCCGCACCTACCTGCAGAACCAGATGGCGGTTGCCCTCGGTGGCCGCGTTGCCGAAGAGCTCGTCTACGGCGAAGACGAGGTCACCACCGGTGCCTCCAATGACCTCCAGCAGGTGGCCCGTGTGGCGCGGCAGATGGTGACGCGCTTCGGCATGAGCGACAAGCTCGGCCCCATCGCCCTGGGCCGCAGCCAGGGAGGCATGTTCCTGGGCCGTGACATCGCTGCCGAACGTGATTTCTCCGAAGACACCGCCGCTGCCATCGATGAGGAGGTCAGCCAGCTCGTGGCCGAAGCCCATCGCCGTGCCACCGAGGTGCTGGGCAACAACCGCGCCGTGCTTGATGAGCTCGCCGATCTCCTGGTGGAGAAGGAAACCGTGGATGCCGAAGAGCTGCAGGAGCTGTTGATCAACAGCGACGTGCGCGTTGCCGAATACGTCTGAAGCCAAGGCGGCGGCCCTGATCGCGTCCCTGCGCAGCCAGCCCCTGCTGGTGGTGCTCAGGGCCGATCAGCCGCTCGCGTTGCAACCCGAGATCGCCCGCCTCGCCGGCATGGGCGTGCGGCATGTCGAGATCGCCTGGGCTGATCAGCCCGGCTGGGTCGATCAGATCGTCGCTTTGCGCGAGCAGTTTGTGCAGCTGCGCTTGGGTGCCGCATCAGTGGTTGACGATCGGGCCCTGTCGGCGGTTGTGGAGGCGGGGCTGTCGTTTGCGGTGTCGCCCGTGCTCGACACCACCCTGCTTGCCAGAGCCGCGCGTTTGGGCATCACGCTGGTGCCGGGTGTGATGTCGCCGAGCGAGGTGCATCAGGCCCGGGCTCTGGGCTGCCCGCTGGTCAAGCTGTTTCCAGCGGCAACCCTCGGCGCTGGGCATTGGCGGAGACTCGCTGCCCCGCTCGGGGGGTTGCCGTTCTGCATTGCGGCTGGAGGTCTGGGCCCTGAGGATCTGGGCGAATGGCTCAGCGCCGGTGTCGATGCGGTGGCCATTGGTGGCTCCCTGAGCAGCGAGCAGGCCTGGCACAACCTGGGTCAATGGCTGTCATCGCGGAGCGGTTGAGCGCCCATCGACGGGCCCTGTTGTCGCCATTGGGAGTCTCTAGTGCTATTCATGAGACAGAGGTGTTTCTCTCCTATGTCTCAACTCACCGTCAAGCTCAGCGATCGCGCTGATGCGCTCATCGCCCAGCTTCAGAAGGAAATTTTCAACCGCCGCCGCAAAAAGGTCTCGGCTGCCGGGGTGATCGAAACCCTGGTGGAGAGCGGTGCCAAGTCGCAATCGGACAAGCGTTTCGCCACCTCGTGGAAGAACCTGGTCTCCGATATCGAGAAGGCGGCCAAGGTCGCCGACGCCCATGGCGCCAAGCCTGCCAACCTCAGCGATGAGGAATGGGCCCTGGTGCTCAGCCATCGCACCCGCACCCCAAGGGCGGCTGCGGCTGTCAAAAAGCCCGCCGCCCGCAAAAAGGCGGCAGTGCGCAAGCCGGCCCTGAAGCGTGCCGCCAGCAAGGCAGCGGCTCCCAAAGCCAAGCCCGCCGCGGCCGCCAAGGCCAAGCCCGCCGCCCGCAAGGCCGCGACTGCCAAGCCGGCCAAGCGCCGCACCAGCGTCAGCGTCAAGGCAGCCGCCAAGCCCGCTGCGACCGCAGCAGCTGCCGTGGTCAAGCCGGTAGCGGCCACCAAGGCGCGCAAATCTGCTCCGCGCAAGGCCGCGGCGCGCAAGCCGGTGACCAAGGCCGCCAGCTCCACCAGCGTCTCCACCAAGACGGCCACCTCCTCGGTGGCACGGCGCATGGCCAAGGCGGTGAGTCGGCTCAGCAGTGGCGCAGTCGCTGGCCCGGCCAGTGCCAATGGCGCCCTCAAACAGCCAGTTGGTGTCTGACGCCTACCAGAGGCTGCACTGGCCCTGATGCAGGAGGAGATGATCCGCCAGCACCAGGGCCACCATCGCTTCCACCATCGGCACGGCCCGCGGCAACACGCAGGGGTCGTGCCGACCTTTGGCTTCCAGCGTCGTGGCGGCGCCCGAGGCATCCACCGTTTGCTGAGGCTTGCGGATCGTGGCGGTGGGTTTGAACGCCACCCGCATCACGATCGGTTCGCCGTTGCTGATGCCGCCCTGGATGCCACCCGAACGGTTGGTGGCGGTGTGCAGGCTGCCGTCGGCGGTCGGCACAAAGGCGTCATTGTGCTCGCTGCCCTTGAGCAGTGTGCCGGCAAAGCCTGAACCGATCTCAAAACCCTTCGTCGCCGGCAGCGACAGCACGGCCTTGGCCAGCTCGGCCTCCAGCTTGTCAAACACCGGTGAGCCCAGCCCCACCGGCGGCTGGCGCACCACGCACTCGATCACACCACCGCAGGAATCACCGTCGCGGCCGATCGCCTCGATGCGCTCGATCATCTGCTCGGCAACGGCGGCATCGGGGCAGCGCACGATGTTCGCTTCCACGGCATCGAGGGTCACCGTTTCGGGGTTGATCTGGGCTTCGATCGTGTGGATGCGCCTGACCCAGGCGATCACCTCGGTGCCGTTGGCCTTGGCGAGCAGTTGTTTGGCGATGGCGCCGGCCGCCACGCGGCCGATCGTCTCGCGGGCTGAGGCGCGCCCGCCACCACTGCGGGCCTGAATGCCGTATTTGGCCTGGTAGGTGGCATCGGCGTGAGAGGGCCGAAAGGCGATCTGCATCTCCTTGTAGTCGCCGGGACGCTGATCCTTGTTGCGCACCACCATCGCGATCGGGGTGCCCAGGGTCTCGCTATCGAGCAGACCGCTGAGGATCTCAACCCGGTCTTCTTCCTTGCGGGGTGTGGTGATCTTGCTCTGGCCCGGTTTGCGGCGATCGAGCTCCGTCTGAATCGCTGCCAGATCCAGGGACAGCCGGGGCGGGCAGCCGTCAACGATCA
>Ga0194123_10005971_pt1 | contig 12815 bp, 4 predicted proteins | sample TA2MahsurfametaG_5_FD_155479 | JGI IMG/M metagenome (GOLD analysis project Ga0194123, IMG submission 155479) | Freshwater microbial communities from Lake Tanganyika, Tanzania - TA2015023 Mahale A surface | ecosystem: Environmental > Aquatic > Freshwater > Lake | place: Tanzania: Lake Tanganyika... | reverse complement strand
CGACCCGTGTTTTTTTTTGGCTCATTCGAACCACCCCAGGCCCCTAGTTCACCCCCTAAATTTTTTTCGAATTTACCTTCAAATCTTCAAAGTTACTGTATTCAAATTTGAAGAGACTTTACCCATTTTTTAAAGAGGGAGGAGGGGGGTGCATCTCAGGAGGACGCACCCCCCCCCCTCCTCTCCCAGGGTAGATGTATTAATCAGTGTTGTGGAGCCGGCCCTTTCTCGGACCGGCTCCGGCTCTGGATGGGAAAACTCATAGAGTAATATTACTAAAAATTGTGTAATACCTTCTTTAGCTGTAACAGGTACCGTACCCATTAATGTTTATAAACTTGACAATTAAGTAAAGTAAAATAAAGTAAAAACAGGTTCTTTCTTTTCTACTGAGTGAAAAAAAAACTGAAATTTTAAAAGCCTCCTATATATTTTCACTAGCGCCGGAGCCAGTTTTTCAACCCGGCTCCGGCAAAAAAGGCCAACTCCGACCGGCTCCGGCTCCAAAACACTGGTATTGACCTTGAACGTGCGGCTAGGGGGCTGGTAAGACAGGTAGAAGAAGATTTTGCAACCCTTCAGGTCCTGGTGGCCGGCTGACCGCAGGCTGGTCTGCAACGCCTCTATTTCGAATCTCAGGTCGGGAGACAACTCAACCTGGTATAAAATCAAAGTTTGTACGTTAAAAATGTTGCAGGACTTACCGGATACCGGTATAAGCAGTGTAGTAGATACCTGGCACTAGTTCAGTTTTTTTAAAACGTAGCACAATAATTTGCAAGGATTACTGAAGATAAAAGAGTACCGTACAAGACTCAATGTTTTTAAAAACATTGCCGCCAGCAAGGAGGCACGATTATTTACCGGTTACCGGTAAACTCGATGATTTTAAAAAAACTGCCGCCAGTCAAGGAGGCAAGAAACTTTAATAAGGGTACCGGTACCGAGATTAAAAAAACGTTAGATACCGGTAGTGATGCCAGAGCCCGTTTCAGCGGCTCCGGCTCCTTCAAATATTTTATTGGGGGCTGGCTTCCGCCCCTGCCGTAAAATAGAAAAAGGGGGATGTAGAAATTGAAGAAAAAATAATGCCGGTACCGGTACCGGTACCCAGTACAGGTTAAAAAACATTCTTCTATTTACTTCAGAGATGTCCGGATCCGCATGGCTATATGGATCCGTATCCGACCAAACGCACCTCATGCGGATCCGGATCCGGGCAGTTAAATGAAGACCAATCCTGCACAGGGCAACAAATTAATGAGATTTCTTAGCTTTGCATTGCACAGATAGTATGACAAGGAAAAGGACGATAAGAAGGAAAAGGACGATAAGAAGGACAAGGACGACAAGGAGGACGATGACGACCAGGAGGACGACAAGTACAACGAGGACAAGGAGGACGACAACATCAAGGTAAACTACGACGAAAAGGCGGACGACTACAAAAATGTGGAAGACGACGATGAAAGGAGGACGACGACGACACGAAGGAAGATGACAAAGAGGACGAAGACGATTACAAAGAGGAGGACGAGATCCGGGTCCTGCCGGGCATACGGATCCGGATCCGACATCAATGCTCTTTAGACAGTGTAGCAAATCCGCATTGGTTATTCAGATCCCAATCCAGATTCGGATCCAGCTCCCATAATTTGGATCGAAACAGATACCGGTACGAACTTGCAACACTGATTTTAGAACAGGTAAAAACCGCTGGTGAATGTAAATTTAACTAGAATTGATTATATTGCCGAAAAATCAAATGAAACTGAGCAGGATCCGGAGATACTCTTCTCCAATGGTTTTCAGACTCAAGAAATAAAGGGCGGTTCCAGCACTGGCATGTCCAGGATTTTCTACAGGGGGGGCGCATGGGGGTGGGGGGTATACATACCCGTAAGTCCCCCCCATCACCCCCAATGATTTTACGATTAACAATTAGCGACAAGAAGTTGCTACTACTACATCTGCAATTAAAGTAGAAAAGCAATGTTCTCCACAGCACGGAGTAAGAATCTGAAGTTGAAAATTTGTAGAAATGTAAGGAAAGTATGTTTTCTTAAGATTGAAGGTTTTCTGATGCTATTAGTATTGCTATTAAAGTGAGCAGAGTGTTCCACAGCATTGTGTAAGAACCCAATGTTGACAATTTCCAAATGGTTATTCAGCGATAGCGGTACAGACATTTGATTGAGTGTGATCATTTGTCTAATGTGAAAAGTCTGCTGGACTTACCGGTACTTATGTTCTAGTAAGGAATCGGATTAGGATTTTCCGGTCTAACCTTGGCCAAAACGTCTGGATACGGCATATCCATTTCCATGGCATGGGTTTCTTGAGGGTTCTTTAGCAGTCTTGCGGATCCGGTCCATATTGGAACGGATCCGGATCCGACCTTCAAACCGGACCTGGAATGGGATTCTGCTTGTCAAATAACAGGATGTGTACAAAAAATTGAAAAGGTATTCAGGAAAAAAAAAACAGAGCAAAGATGGTGGTACTGAGAAAAGCTGGGTACCCGTATGAAACTTTTAACTCTTTTGAATATTTTTAAGTTAACTGTTGTGCAGTGTTGTCGGAGCCGCCCATTTTGGCGGCTCCGGCTCCAGACTTTTCAATTTTGGCGGCTCCGGCTCCGGCTCCAGCTCCAGCTCCAGCTCAAGCAAAAAAGTGTCAAAAAAATCTGTAACCTGTAAAAGGCAAAATGTTTTAAGAATTTGCTGATTGACATGCAAATTTTGTTTGGAAAACCAATTTTTGTATGAATTTGGACTTTTAGGAAATTGTAAGAGTTTAACTGTTATGGACTTGGAGCCAGAGCCGGAGCCGCCCAGCTCCGGCTCCAGGGAAAAAGGGCGGCTCCGGGCGGCTCCGGCTCCGCAACACTGCTGTTGTGTGAAAAAAAACAGGTTGGATCCGGCTACGTATCCAGTCTTGTAATGAAAATTCCTGATCCGGATACGACTAAAAAAGGTCCGGATCTGACCGGATCCGGATCCACAACACTGGGTTTCAGGGAGCCAAAAAAACATCGTAACCGAGGGTACCTGGGACGACTTGATGGTTCCTCTTCCCGTGTTCCTGTTGAATGTGGCCACTCTGCCCAGGAAGCGGTGGGTCACGAGGAACTTCTCTAACTCGCTATAAACATACATACAAACATTCAATACAAACCAACCATCAACGTCATCAACCATCCACAGGTCACAACATTGATGTTGCATAAACTCTGAGAGCTCCGCTTCGAGCTGATACCAAAAAAAAAACCGGCCCAACCATACCGGTACCTTTTTTAAGGTAACTGTACCGGTGACATAAGAAATTTATTGCATTACAAGGAATTATATATTTATTATATTTATTATATTTTTAGGCGGCTCTCGCAGGTTTAATTACAGAATAGAACTAAACTTAATAAATAGGATAAAATGACGATGGTAGACCTTAAAACTAGTCTAATATAGACAATTAAAACACTCTCAAAATGAAAGATTCAAAGAACGGAACTTTTTTAGATAGCCAAAAATGTTTGGGAAACATTGGCGCATGTATGGCACTAAGAAAATTTTACAGATTTATGAAGAATAAAAATGTTTACTACCGGCAACTATTGCACTATGTGAAAAGTTTCAAATATCATGCTGCTCAATGCTCATATATGAAGTAACCAAATTATAGGTAAAGAATTACCGGTATTTCTTTAAAGGGACAGTAACCAGAAATTTTTTAATAGCTTTGGGGGACAGATTAGGCCCACAGTAAACTAAGAACCCCCTATTGGTTTTAAATATTTTCCTAACACTCTGCAATAAATAACAATTTTTGAACACTCTTTTATAAGAAGTAAAACACAGCTTGTCTGAAAAAAAAATCACTTGCACACGCAAGAGACTGATAATTCGTCTTTGCACTGCTTTTTACGTGTCTATTCCTAATGATACTACTGTGTCAGCTGCTAAAATGTACTAGAGCCGCCGCACTAGCTAGCAAATGTGTCTAAGAGCTGCCGCAATAGCTTTACTCTTTGCTGCACGGCAGCTCTTAGACGTGTTAGTAATCTAACGCATACAGCGGCTCCTATACGCTTAGAGAATAAAAAAGTAGCTCACAAACGCGTGAGCAGTATCTATGCGTGTGCGAACGATGCCAAACTGAGTTTTATTTCTCTGAAAAAGGTGATTAAAAATTTTAGATACCGGTACGGTACGGTAATTAATTTTGGGGGCTGACCCCCGTCATGGTTAAAGTACCGGTATGTTATTAGTTATTACTGTAGGAGGTGACTGACCTGTAAAATAGGCTAGAGAGGGAGGGGGGGATTGTTAAGTGCCAATAACAGTGTTTCGGATCCGGATCCGCATTGGATCCGTATTCAGCAGACTCAGGGTTCCGGATCCGGGATCCGTATTCCGAATGCGGATCCCGGATCCGGATCCAGTAGTTCAATTTTGATTTTTTCAGTTCCTACAAGAAGTGGCTTTGACTCACAAACGCCTTTATGCTCTTATACTTGACTTCAAACAAGTTTTTCTGAAGATAACATAGGATTCAACAGCCAGATATTGATGCTGTGAAATGCCACAAAAGGTGCGATTAAAAATATTTTTTTTGCTTGATTAGGAATAAGTATTGGGGTCCGGGATCCGGATCTAGGATCCGTATTCAGCCAAAGCCCTGGATCCGGATCCGCATTCAACGTATGCGGATCCGAAACACTGCACTGGCCAATAAGCAATGATAAATATCCAGAGGGCGAATCTTTCAAATTGAAAAGTAAGCTAAAAACAAGCTTTTCCGAAAAGCAAGCTTTTACTAAATCTTTCAAATCTAGAAAAGTAGGTGGCGCAACCTACAGTACTTTTGGACCATATCTTTCACATTGTTAAAACTTAAAAGTAAGCTAAAAGCATAGTTGGGCACCAGTCCGCTAAAAGCGCTAAATCCGCTAAATTTTGGCCTATTTTAGCGGATTTAGCATTAGCCGCTAACATCTGTTTTGTTTATCAATTAGCGTTTTTAAAAAATAAGTAAATTTTAGCGGCTAGAACTAGAAGCATAGGCGCTGAATTTTCCAGTAGAATGTACGGTACATTGTACAAGTACGGCAAGAACTTTTTATTAGGGTTTGGACAAAAATTTTCGTTTTTACATTTTCGCGAAATTTTTAGCACATCAAGGAGTAGAAAATCAAGGAATAGGACATCAAGGAGTCGAACATCAAGGAGTAGGACCATAGGATAAGAATTTAACGTAGAATGCCTAGTACCGGGAATCGTCCAGCCCCCGACCCCTCCTGCGGATTCGTAGCCAGGACTGATCCTACTGCCATCTCTCGGAGGAACTACCTGTGGGGTGGCGTTGAGTTTAAAGTATACAGTCAGTGTTGCCAAGTTATTTTCAGGCTCCACCGCTACTTCGTAGTAAAAATTCCGCACTATTAGACTGAAATTCCGCCACCTGAAAAAAAACCGCTACCTTTGCCGCTACTTTTAACACATTCACGTGGAGCTCTCGGCCCTCAAAATAATTGTTTGTTTACTATTTAGCAGTAAGGTTTTTAGATTTTGGTTGTAAAAACGGTTTTTAACCCAACTTGAAATATGACAAAATATTTAAATAAAGTCAACTTAATGCATTTGTATTCCCAGATACAGAGTTGGGCTTGCGTTCCTGATTTTGCATGCCTGCATTCTTGACGTTCCTGACGTTGAAGGACTGTGGGAACGTGAAATTTTTACAGGAACGCAAATGTGATAATGCAAATTTCGTATTTCCAGAAAGCACTTTCAAACAACTTATTCCTTTGCGTTCGTTACTTTTCCACCTTACCTTTGTTCTTAAATCCACTCCTTACTCCTGCTTCTAACTCATGTCCTTTTTCCAGCTCCTTAGGCTTCTTCCTTACTCCTGCTTCTATCCCGCTCCTTTCCCCTTCTTCCAACTCATACTCCTCAATCCTGTTCTCTACTCCTACTCCTAACCCCTGCCTCATAATAATGCTTCTAACTTTTACATCTTATTCCTCCTCCTTGTTCCTGCTATTTATCGCAACTTGCTTCTGAAGCCTTGATAGTGTTTACTGAGTTCTGAAAATTTTCCACAAATTTCCAGGAACACCGAAAACAAGAGAGAACACAAAAGAGAGCAACTTAATATTGGAACGTATGAATTCCAATAGTGGGAATACAAAAAAATGCAGAAAAAGCAGACAGGAACTTGAGACGTCATGAGCTGGAGCCATGAACTGGAACTATGAGCTGAAGCTTTGTGGTGTAGCTAGGAGCTTGGGCTAGGAGCTGGAACTAGTAGCAATAGATACAAGCTGGAGCTAGAGCTAGGAGATGAAGCTAGGAGCTAGAGCTAGGAGCTGGAACTAGCCGCTGTATCTAGGCTAGAGCTAGAGCTAGGATCTGGCGCTAGGAGTTAGAAATAGGAGGTGGAGCTAGGAGCTGGAGCTAAGAGATGGAGCTAAGAGGGTTGCCCGACGGTTAGTCGAAAATAAATTGGTTGAAAACATTTTTGTCAAAAGAAAATTCGTCGAAAATCGTTTTAGTCGAAAGAACATTTGGTCGAAAAGTACAACTTGTCGAAAACTATTAAGTCGAAATGTAGAACTGGCCGAAAAACATTTCGTCGAAAGACATTACCGGTACTGATCAAAAATATTTTTGTCGAAAAACATTTAGTCGACAGGGACAATTGGTCGAAAAGTCATTTCGTCAAAATAGTCAGTTGGTCGACTGGGTTGGGTTTGAGTTACTTTGGGGTAGGTTAGGCTAGGCTCGGTCGGGTTAGAGTTACTTTGGGGTAGGTTAGGCCTGGCTGGGTTGGGTTAAAGTTACTTTGGGGTAGGTTAGGCGAGGTTGAGTTAGAGTTACATGGGGGTAGGTTAGGTTAGGTTAGAGTTACTTTGGGGTTTATTAGTTAGGCGAGGTTGGGTTAGAGTTATTTTGGGGTAGGTTATGTTACGTTAGGCAGGGTTAGGTTAGATATACTTTGGGGTAGGTTAGGTGAAGCGGGGATAGAGTTACTTTGGGGTAGGTTAGGTAAGGCAAAGTTAGGCTAGAATTACTTTGGGGTATGGGGGGTTAGGCAAGGTTGGGTTAGAGTTACTTTGGGGTAGGTTAGGTTTGACGGGGTTGGGTTAGAGTTACTTTGGGGTAGGTTAGGTGAGGCTGGGTTGGGTTAGAGTTTGATTAAAATTGACTTTGGGTTAAAAAAATTCAACAAAAAATTAGTTTTTGATGAAAAAAAAAATCGACAAAAAAGGCCTTTTGATGAAAAGTTTTTCGACTAAAATTAAATGTTGACAAAAAAAGTTTCTATCAAAAGAGGCTTTCGATGAAAAAAATTTCGACAAAAAAAGTCTTTGGCAAATCTGTTTTTCAGTGAAAAAATTTTCGACGAAAACGCTTTTGACCAGTTTTTTTTCGACGAAAAGTCGGGCAACCAGCTAAGAGCTAAAGCTAGGAGCTGAAGCTTGGAGCTGGAGCTAGAGCTAAGACCTGTAATTAAAAGCTTGAGCTAGGAGCTGGAAAAGGAGCCAGAGCTAGGAGCTGAAACTAGGAGCTGGAGCTAGAAGCTGGAGCTAGGAGCTAGAAGCCAGAGCTAAGAACTGAAGCTAAGAACTGAAGTTAGAGCTTGGAGCTGGAGCTACTAAAGTAGTTGGGAGCTTGAGTTTGGAGCTGGAACTAGGAGTGGAGCTAGGAACTGGATCTAGGAGCTGAAAGCTATGGCTGGAGCTATGAGCAAGGGCTAAAAGCTGAACAAGAAGCTGGGGGAGAAGCTAGAATTAGGAGCTAGAGCTATAAGATGGAGCTAAGAGCTTGAGCTAGAGCTTGGAGCAGGAGCTAGGAGCTGAAGCTTATAGCTGGAGCTAGGAGCTGAAGCTAGGAATGTACTAGGAGCTGGAGCTAGGAGCTAGGAGCTGAATCTACAGTAGGAGCTGGAACTAGGAGAAGGAGCTAGGCATTAGAGCTAGGACCTGGAGCTAGGAACTGGAGTTAGGAGATGGAGCCAGGGGCTTTAGCCAGAAGTTGGAGCTGGGGGATGGTGCTAGGCATTGGAGCTAAGAGTTTGAACTAGGAGCTGGATTTAGGAGCTTGAGCTAGGAGCTACAGCTAGGAGCTGGAACTTGGAGCTTGGATCAGTAGATGGAGATGGAACCAGGATCTGGAGCCAGGACCTGGAGCTAGGAACTGGAAAAAGGAGCTGGAATTGGAAGATGGAGCTAGGAAATGGAAATAGGAGCTTTAGCCAAGAGCTGGAGCTAGAAGATGGAGCTAGGCATTGGAGCTAGAAGTTGGAACTAGGAACTAGAGCTAGTGCTGGAGTTAGGAGCTAGAGCTAGGAGCTGGAGCCCGGAACTGGAGCAAGGAGCTGGACCTAGAACTAGGAGCTGATGCTAAGAGCTGGTGCTAGGAGTTCGAGCTAGGAGCAGGAGCTAGGTGCAGGAGTTAGGAGCTGGAGCTAGGACCTGGAGCATGGAGCATGGAGCTGGAGCATGGAGCTGGAGCTAGGAGATGGAGCAAGAAGCTGGAATCTGGACCAGAGCTATGAGGTGGAGCTTTTAGCTGGCCTTTGGTATTGAATTTGATCTTAGGATCTGGGCAGTAGGGTGGTTCAAATTTCAACTTTTTTTATTTTAACTATGGCGAAGGGGGAGGCAACTTCATTTGGGTCTGGGAACATGATTTCCAGCAATAAAAAAATTCTAACTAGGTTAGGTTAGAGGCGGATTTTCAGTCAAGGTGCCTTTATTCATGATTTTTTCAAAAATTTTAAAATGTAAATATTGTTCCAAAAAGTGTCCCTAATTTTGATTAAACATATTCTGATGACAATCCATTATAAATTGTGATAAAGTGCTACTAAACCCTTCATGAAAAAAAATTCTAGACTTTTGCGTCTTGATTTGACGTATTTAAAAAATATTAAAAACATTTGAATTGTGCGTTTTTAAGGCACAAAAAAGATTTAATTTTGAGTTTATTAAGGAATTTGTAAGCGTTTTTTTGGGTCAAAAAAGCGAAGTTCAACTTAAGCGAATGTTTTTAGTATTTTCTTAAATATGTCAAATCAAGACGCGAAGTCTAGAAATTTTTTTTTGTAAAGCGTTTAGAAGTGCTAACAAAAAATTGATTTTTGAAAAAATATGTTTTATAAAAAAAAAATTTTAAAAATAGAAAAACACTTTGTATCACAATTTTTTAATGGATTGTCATCAGCATATGTTTAATCAAAATTAGGGACATTTTTGGAACAATATTAACATTTTCAAATTTTTGAAAAAATCATGAATATTGGCACCATTACTAAAAATCCGCACCTAACCTAAACTAGTTAGAATTTTTTTGCTTGAAATCATGTTTTTAGACCCAAATGAAGTTGGAATTTGAACCACCCTACTGGACAGGGCCTTAGAGATGAAGATTCTCAGAGCTGGATATTTGAAGCTCGAGTTAAGAGTTCAATACAGAATTTTTTGCTTGTGTCAAGATCCCGAGCAGCCAAAAAGATATATGATATCGTTGTACCAACATTCACTACTGAAGAATTTTTTTGTTTATCCCTCTACGGCTACTTTACAGCTACTCACTGCGACATATTTTCCACGGTACCGTCTTCCTCAAGTACTATTGCAATATTTGTGAAAAGAAGCCACTGCGACCTGGCGACTTGAAAACCCTGATTATCTGCAAGCATTCCTTTGTCTTTTGTAATACATATTTCTTGTCAAACAATTTTTATTCAGCAACAACAAAATTCCGCTACTTTTCCGCTACTTTCAACTGATAAACGAGAGCGGTCCGCCCTAAAAATTTCATCACCCCTTTTAAATTTTTTCTGCTACTTTTGTTAAAAGTAGCGGAGTTTTCTGCTACTTGGCAACACTGTATACAGTACGATTGCTATGAATCTACAGTGTCCTGACCCCCCAACAATAGTGAGCACTCCCTCCGAGAGATGGTATCAGTGTGGTACTTTCCGGCTACGTAGCTACCTCAGGTTTCTACGTCATAAATATTCATTGAGTAGGACATGAAGAAGTAGGGCTTGGAGGAGTAGGACATCGAGGAGTGCTGTAGGACATCATGAGTCGAACATCAAGGAGTAAGACATCAAGGAGGAAAACATCAAGGATTAGGACATCAAGGAGTCGAACATCAAGGAGTAAAGCATCAAGGAGTAGGACATCAAGTAGTCGCACATCAAGGAGTAGAACATCAAGAAACACAACAACAAGGAGTTGAACAGCAAGGAATAGGATATCAAGGAGTAGAACATCAGGGAGTAGGACATCAAGTAGTAAGACATCAGGGAGTAGGACACCAATGAGTACTATAGGACATCCAGGAGTCGAACATCAAGGAGTAGGACAACAAGGAGGAGGACATTAAGGATTAGAACATTAAGGACTAGAACATCAAGGAGTCGAACATCAAGGAGTAGAATATCATGGAGTAGAATATCATGGAGTAAAACATCTTAAGGAGTAGGACATCAAGGAGTAGACATCAAGGAGTAAAACATCAAGGAGTAGAACATCAAAGAATAGGACATCAAGGAGTCGAACATCAAGGAGTAGGACATGAAGTAGGACATGGAGGAGTAGGACATCAGGGAGTTGGACATCGAGGAGTACTGTAAGACATAGGAGTCGCACATTAAGGAGTACGACATCAAGGAGTCGAACATCAAAGAGTTGAACATCAACAAACAGGACATCAAGGAGTAGGAAATTAAGAAGTAGGACATCAAGGAGTAGAACATTTAGGAGTAGAACATCAAGGATTACGACATCAAGGAGTAGGATGTCAAAGAGTAGAACACCAAGTTGTAAGACATTAAGTAGTAGGACAACAACGAGCAGGGCAACAATGCGTAGGACAGCAATGCGAAGGACAACAATTAATGGGAGTTAGCGGACTTAGTGGTCTTAGCGGCTAATATTTAATTTTTTTAGCGGAAATGAAATTTAGCAGATTCAGACGTTCAGCGCTTTACAGATTAGCGGCGCTAAATCTGGGTTAGGGATTAGCGATTAGCGTTCTTAAGCCGCTAAATTATCATTTAGCGATGCCCAACTATGGCTATAAGTAGGTTAAAAGCTTGCTAATCGGAAAAGCAAGTGGTGACTTACTTTTAGCTTACTTCTTAATCAATTTGTCATTGTTGATTACGTACCAGTATGTATCAATTGTTTTGTTTATTTTATAATTTTACAATGTAATAGTCTTTTATTTACTAAATGTATTTTTTGAAATTTCACCTTTGTCAGAGCAATCCAAAATATGGTAAATACGACACTTTAAAATATCTATGGTAATAGTGGGTTTGTTTATAATTTTCTTTTGCTTCTATTGGTCACTTATGCTTGCTTTGCGTCATCAGTAGCGGCGGCGCATTCTATTGGGCAAAACTTGAAAAGGTCAGGTGAAAAACCGAACAATGCAAGGCACCCCCCGGTCTTCCTAGTGTCGGACCAGAACTGCCCGGCCTACACCCCCAGCGGAGACGACCTGGAGTCTGACTGCCTGAAGATAATCAGGTTAGAGAACAGTAGCCTGCAAGAAATGGCGAGTGTACTGTTGGACATTCTTCAAGGGTATTGTGTTCCTCTGGGGATCATTGTCATCATCTCCAGCATCTCTCATCTGGCGCACGTTGGAGTCGCTGGCTATGCTGAGGATCTTCACTGTGTGTCGAAGCGCATCTACGAAAGATACGGTCACGGTGTAAAGCTGGTGCATGGTCCCACCTTCCCGTGTGCTGAACTGGACAGCGTGACAATCCGTGCCTGGTTTGACCTAGACAGGTTGCTGGTGACCGGCAGCCTGCAGAACAGGTTGGAGATGACAGCCAATGCGATTACGAAGCTGCTAACAAAATCGGAGGTGACCAGTGACCTTCAGACAACTCAGCCGACCTACAAGGTCAGGTTTAGGGCGCCGGTATCAGTCAGCAAGCCCAATCCCACCGTCTTTGAAGCAGATGGGAATGACCTCCTGCTTAATAGCAAGGCTAGGTTCAGCCCTGAGGAGGTTGCTACCGTAATGGAGGCCCTCCTCAGGGAGCTAAACGCCAGGTTTCATGTGAACCTAGGCTCAGGTGGGGATGACCCCATAATCACCGAGAATGAGCCGGACATTGGTAAGAGGTTCAGGGTGGTTGTGGTGGGTGGCAGCCATGGCAGGAGGCTAGTGGATGCATTGGAGGCCATGGATGTGGAGGTTTGTGACCTCACGCAGCCCGGGCTAATCCTAAGTGAGGAGACTGCCAGTTGACTGTCTGATAGGTTACAGACCTGTCTGGAGGTAGAGTTTGAAGGTGAAACACTGGTCGTGTACCAGTTGTTCGACAAAGTGTGCTACCTGAAGGGAGTTGAGGATGAGTAGGGCCCTCTCGACAGGGGAGAGGACGGCAGGTACCATGCGGTAGGTAGGATAAAGGTTGCCCGTGTGGAGGAGGTTAGTCACCTGTTCAGGCCTGCCATGGGCCTTTTCCGGGCAGGGGGAAGGCACAAGAAGGTCATAGTGACCCCGATGGAGCGATAATTGGTGGAGAAGTGCTGTGACAACTACAGGCACATGACCAACTACAGCACGGAGTTCGTCAAGCACATGGAGGACAGACTGACTGCCATCAGGAGGGCGCTAGTCAACCACTTGCACCTGCGCATGCTGCCAAACTACAAGGTGGTCGGGAGTGCCATGGGCGAGGCTGGCCTTCAGGGCGACATGAAGAAGTTCTGGGACAAGGACCCAGTTCACATGATTGGCGCAGGCTATGCCCGCATGGCGGAGTCCATC
>Ga0194123_10005963_pt1 | contig 12823 bp, 14 predicted proteins | sample TA2MahsurfametaG_5_FD_155479 | JGI IMG/M metagenome (GOLD analysis project Ga0194123, IMG submission 155479) | Freshwater microbial communities from Lake Tanganyika, Tanzania - TA2015023 Mahale A surface | ecosystem: Environmental > Aquatic > Freshwater > Lake | place: Tanzania: Lake Tanganyika... | reverse complement strand
AAACACAACTCTGAATCAGATGGTGGTACTTGCCTGGAATAGATGAGCGAGTAGCAATAAGGAACTTGCAGCAAGGGAGGTGATTACCGGAGATACAGGCATTAATCAAGGAGAGGAATTGATCGAAGGCATGATCCTCGGCGATAGTGCCAATGTAGGAAATACAATCTCGTGAAAGCAGAGAAGGCATTCCAGTTGACTCATCTTCAAAAACAAGATTGATCTTTGCACATCGAAGTTTGAATAAAGAAGAGGGGTTGTTTCTTTGAGCGTTTAAATAGCAAGAATAAGCTTTTTCTGAAGGGAGGATGACTTTATGAGCCATTGAGCAAATGGCATGACTAACAATAGATATAACAAGGACACGAAAGGACTTAAACCAGCTAAATCCAGAATCTCGATAAGAACGAAAAGATGTGAATGGTTCGTGAAGGGTATAAATGACAAGCGAAGAGGATAGAAGACGTACAAAGAGAAGCTCGATCAAAGCTGCAAAGCTTGGGAAGATTATAAAATAGATATCTCCTCGCTCTAGCGAAAGAGATTCGGAAAAAGTCGCAATATAATCTCTAACTCTACTCTGAGGAAGATTTGAGTAGTTCTGGTGAACTCGGAAACGAATTTGAAAGCCTTCGGAAGACAGGAGTTTAGAATATGCCAGTAAATGTGAGTAATGACCAGGATGAAATCTTTTGGAGACTAGAATGGCTCGCATAGAAAGGGTATTAAAGGATAATGTCTTAGTCAAACCTCCAGAGGGCAGGGTGTTTGCGTGTCAACGAAATCAATACGAGACCTTTCATCATATCAAAAAATGTATTTGGCCCGACAATCCAAAGAAGCATTCTCATAAGGAAGTATACTTTATTGAGGGTCTTAGAGAACTGATTAGATGTATTTAGAAGATTCTTTCTCACTACATATTTCTTATTATTTCGAGACAATAAGCGATTCTTCTTTGCAAATAAGAGGATATTATAGGAATTAAAAGGATCATCAATATTTGAGAAGTAGCCTTCGTTGCTTGCATATGCCCGACGAAGCAGCGGTGTAATATATTCTCCTGATGCAAAATATTCAAAAGTGTACCGAGGGTTAACAAAACGAAGATATTCCGACGTGACTTTCAGCTCAGCCGAATAAAGGCTGGATAAATATTCAAGTTCAGGCCAATCATCATTCGAACAAGTACTAGTTCTGCACTTGTTATACTGGAGATCAGCGTGATCAAAATTACTAAAGTGAAAGAACGTGAGCTTGTCCTTGTGATCTATGGTGAAATCGCCATTATCAATTGTAACCCGACGTTCAAATAAATTCCAAGGTGCTACGTTTAATGTGGGATCATACAGGATTTTTATGCAACTGAACAGGCAGGGAGCAATTGAAATCCATTTTTGGTCGGTGGACAAGCCATTCTGACTCTCCATGTAGCAAAGGCGTCGGCAACGCTTGTCCCACCAATGTAGGAAAGAATAAGTGCTCGGAGACCTAGTAATAGCAAAGAAACCAAGATTGAAGGATCCAAACCGCATCATAGGTAAATCAGATTCGTAATCATTATCGGGCTGCGGCTTAAGGTAATGTGGAGTCAGCAATACAGACGATGACTCTGAGAGGATTGACCAAATTGAATCTAGCGACCGGTATATCTTTGTGTCTGGATCCAAGAAGATGACAGAGTAATAGTCTTTTAACAAAGAAAGTGCTATAAATGGCTTTAATGCTGTAGAAAGTTCGATGATGTCATATTTGAATGCAAGATTTAAGTCACGCTTGCCAAAAAATTCATCAGGCCAATGAACAACTATATAGTCAGGCAGCTGAGGAAGTGCACGCCTCTGATCAAAAATATATATATGAAGAACGGACTTATCATGTTCGTATACGCTTTTTGCAAGCACGAGAGCTCGTGGCAGGTACGCAATATTGCACACAGTAAATATAGCTTTAGTCACACTTTACTCCGATAAGCTATGAGGTATTTTAAAGGAATAACTCTTGCTACAAGCTGAAAGCACATATATTGGGAAAAACTCCTGGTAATAATTAAAAAGAATAATGGGCTGCGAAAAGCATAGCACTTAAAAAGGCGGAAATGTGCATGGGCTGTTGATACAATCCTTCGGGAAGGGTATCTACGCAGGGACAGAGTCTTTGTCAAGAACTTAATACGCAGATCCGGCTGTTTTGACTCATGATCTAAATCAGGGCAATTTAGACAGAGTCCTATCCTATAGTTTTGTTGCAATACTCTAAGGCAGAGCTCATAATCAACCAAGTCAACAAAATAATCTTGATTAAATCCACCGAGAGAGTGAATGAGTTGCACATTTAGTAATGAACCGCTATTAATTGTTAGGTTGGTATCGATTAATGCGCAAGCGCAAGGAGAAGGCTTGCTACTAAAAGTGACTAATGCGTAGAAGGCATGAAAGACAGATTGCCAAAGACTGTAAGAATGATTGATGTACTGCAGAGTTCTTTCTGATATAATTGTATCTTGATCAAAGAAAATAGTAGCTGGAAAACCTTTTCCCAAGCATACTTTGATGATTGCATTTATGGCTTTCGACAGGCCAACGTTTGATGACTCGGATAAGTAGTGAAAGTTAGGATAAGAACTAAGCTGGCTTTTGAGTCTTATCGATTCAAGCGATTGCGGGGAATTATCAAAGACGAGAAGGTCGTATCCGGCATTAATGATTTCAAGTAGGTTAAGCTCAACATATTGCTCTGGGAAATAAATAACTGTTGAGACTGAGAAGGCCGTCATGTATCAAGGAAATGTGTATAGGTTTGGCTTGAAATAAGATTGAAGCGTTCAGACCAAGTCATTCCATGCTCCATACACTCTAGATAATTATCTCTGAATAATTTTGAGTGGGACAAGGCTGAGAAATCAGGGGCCATGCAATCTAGTCGGACATAAAACGAATTAACTCCGTTACTATCGACGGTTATATGAGTATAATTGTAGGACTCAAGAAGTAGGTTCCATGCGGTAAATGAAGCACCGTAGTATAGTCGGCTTGGATGCGCAGTTGAATAGTCAAAATCTTCTGTATATGGTATAGAGATGCAAGCATCAGGGCCCATAGTCGCATTATACTCTACAACTACAACTTTGGGTAAAATACGGTTAAGAAGGAGTGCTTGAAGAATATAGTAATCATTGCCGTCGATATCGAGGGAAAGAATATCAGGATCTGAATACCTAAATAGTGTGATCAGGTTATTAACATTCTTGAGAGAGACGAAGATATCCTTGCAGAGAACTGCCTTATTAAATATACTATAAAATAGTTTACTGGCATTGCTTGTACGTTTATCACCCTCAACCATTAAGCCTGAATATTTCTTAGCTAATGCAAGAAAGGCGGTATTATTGGCCACGCCATTAGATGAGCCAATTTCTACGAAATACTGATTGGGGTTGGTAATTTGGGAAGCCAAGTAATCTATAATACCGTCTTCGCCGCCTTGGCTATACACAGAGAACTCCCAGGTACTTGGAGATTTGGGTTTGGGTTTATTGGATAAGATTGATAAGATCCCAAAAGGTGTTTTGGTGAGAAGTATCAAGAAGATCTTGATCCAGGGAAAGCGTCTGAGGTTGAATAGCATCGAGTCTAAGAAATAGTTAAAGATGGCGGCAATTATCTGAGTTTATTCTACCACTTTGTGTCGTACAATGGGCAAGATACTGTAATAATCTAAAACTTGCAGGCAGCCGCATAAAAAAAGACACGCAGATACTAAGAGATATAAACAATTTCTATTTTGCACCTTATTGGTTACATAAGTTATTAAGTAAAGGCAGCGACGAAGTTGCAAATAAATGGCTAATATAATCTATAGTGGGGGAAGGCTAATAGATCTTTAGATGGAAACAAAATGATGAGACTAAGCGTTCTATCTAACCAGCTTCGTCGACAAGCGGCTCAGCAAGATGTAGCTGAGACGAGCGCAAGCCAGAGTTAGTACCGGCTGACGTGATTTTAAAAACATAGGTAGCCCGGCAGCTAAAGGTTGAGGTGGACTGGTTTTTCTGGACAGGCCCCATCGTTAACCTCTGAGGCGGGGTAACGCCCCTGAAAGGGGCTCCCACCAATGAGCAAACGCCGCACCCACGGCCCGGAGTTCAAGGCCAGGGTCGCCATGGAGGCGATCAGTGGCCGCAAGACGATCCAGGAGATCGCCGCCGATCACGCCATCCACCCGATTCAGGTGAGCTAGTGGAAACGGCAGCTCCTCGATGGCGCCAGCGAGCTGTTCACCAGGGGCCAGAAGAGCAAGGGCAAGGAGGAAGGGCAGGCCAAGGAGGCCGAGCTGTTCCAGCAGATCGGGCGGCTGCAGATGGAGCTGGAGTGGCTCAAAAAAAGTCTCAGTTGCTCTGATGCCCGTGAACTGCGCAAGCTGGTCGATCACGACCACCCCGAGCTCAGCATCAGCCGCCAATGTGCGCTTGTGGGCCTGCCCAGATCCACGCTCTATTACCGTCCCACACCGGTGCATGAATCGAGCCTGAGGATCATGGCGAGGATCGACGCGCTCTACCTGGAGGATCCCTGCAGCGGCAGCACCCGAATCGTCGACTACCTGGCCAGGGAAGGGATACCGGTCAGCCGCGACCGGGTGCGAAACCTCATGCGGCGCATGGGTTTACGCGCGATCTACCAGAAGCCACGCACCACAGTCCCAGGCGAGCCATCGGAGCGCTATCCCTGCCTGGTGGACCTCCGGCTGGTCACGGCTGTGGATCAGGTCTGGGCCACAGACATCACCTACATCCCGCTGCAGAAAGAGTTGCTCTACCTGGTGGCGATCGTGGATCTGTTCTCCAGAAACGTTCTCAGCTGGAAGCTCTCCAACAGCCTTGACACGGAGTTCTGTCTCGATGCCCTGGAGATGGCGTTGGCAGGTGATCGCAAGCCAGAGATCTTCCACTGCGATCAGGGCTGTCAGTTCACCTCTGGTGACTTCGTGTCCAGACTGCAGGCCGAGGAGATCAATGTCAGCTGGTCAGGCAGGAGCGGTGCTACGACAACATCTTGGTGGAGAGGCTTTGGCACACAGTCAAGTACGGGGAGGTGTACCTGCATGCCTACATCGATGGCTGGGAGGCTGAGATCAGCCTGGCCCGATTTCTGTGGAGGTACTGCCATGTAAGGCCGGACAGCTCACTGGGAGGCAGAACTCCCCATGAGGTCTACACTGAGAATGTAGGCTGATCCACCCGCCTGGAGTTAACGATGTCAGGGGCCGGAACTGTCCAGTAAAAGGCACCCACCTCAGGCTGCGCATGGGTGCGTGAGGCCTGGGTTGGTGAGCTGCACCTCAACCCGTAGCAGGCTCACACCCCCTTGTCAGCTGAATAACCTGTTGAAAGAGAACACCTAGAGATCCGAACAGATGACGTTTGAAAAAGAATTAAGTGCAGGAGCTGCGGTGGACAGTGAAATAGCTGAGGGAAATCGTTGTTCTTATTGGCGTGGGATGTAGGGGTAAAACGATAGTTTGCTTATTGTAGTGGCGTTGGAATAAGGAGATAAGCAAGGAGTCTGATATGTCAAAACGCGTATTGCTCCTGAAAAAAGAAGACCTGATGCATCGGAACATAAACTACAGGATACAGTATACGGAGAAAAAAGGCATAAAACATGCCAAAAGAGTTTATGTTTGAAAAATTATAGAAGATACTCCACAGAAACAGAATCACTGTGCGCTTAAAATGCGATATAACAATGATTGAGACATAAATAATTAGACGTGTCACAACAGCCAAGCACGACTTGCCAAAATACAGTCAAGGATGACTGGCCAACAGATGCAATAAAAGAAAGAGCTTGCATCCGTACAGAACAGCGAAGTAACACATTAACAGTGTATTCCTGGTATACGCAAGTAGTCAGAAGTCATAGCTATATTTATAAGGTATAAACTGATCCCAATAGTAGATAAGTTGAAGAAATGCGTATGAAAGGAGTGTTGCGCAGACAGCTAGGGAAAAGAGGACAGGGCGCTTTAGTAAGCTTAGTGAAGAAAACGAGGATATACATCCAAGGTAAAATGAGGAAAACGAAAATGTCCTGGAAAATATGGCATAGGTTCCCGAAAAAAGCACCATAGAAATAACAGTATAGAATAAGGAACTAATGACAATTGAGCGTAGTAATCTGTCTCCAATGTACACCGAACTGAGCCAACAACCATAGGCCATTAAAGTAATCAAGGCGTAAGAGAGAAAAGGGTTTCTTACAGAAGTCGTTGTGAGTGAATAAACCAAGACTTTACCCGACATAAAGCCAAAGATTGAAATAGCGTTAATATTAAAACTGGTAATTAATATGGCCAGGAGACCCCAAGCATATGAATTCTTCCCAAGAAAATTACAAAAGCGATGCAAGCCTGCTGTAGATATTATTAATAAGTAAATTAGGCAGGATAGATGAAATAAACAACCTAGTGACACTACGAAGAAGCAAAAGGTTAGAGAACCTAGTTTACGTAGTGCGTAAATACCTAGGAATGCAAACGATAAGGCTAGAGCTTGGCGTACTTGACCGAAATAAATAGGAAACAGTGCTATGAGAAGCCATGAACCAAGTGCAAAAGCCCTATGGGACCTATTGACAGTAGTGAGCAGCAATAAGACTGAACATGACAGAAAGGTCGAAGTAAGCAGGAGCAAACTTTGTTCGTTGCTAGAAGAAGAAATTAATAAAGCTAGAAGAGCACGAAATCCTGGTTCAAAGCCTGATAGTGTTGCTGAATTATAAGCAGACGGAAAGTTCAATCTAATAAGACCGTCAAATAGGTACCTATATGTCGGCCAGTCAAAGCCTACATCTCCTCTAAATGAGGAGATTAATGTAACATACAAAAGAGCTAAGAGTGCCAAAAGTAACTGAGCGCGCCTATACGCTGGTGCAAAATTAAGAGCAAATATCACTGCAATAAAAGAAATGGGCAACGCATAAACTAGAAGATCCATTAGAAATGCTAGCAATTATGAAAAGTATTGGAGCTATACCAGAAAACAAGTTGATTGATTTTCCGAATTAAACGCTGTTTAATCTTAAGTTTTGAGGTGTGGGAGAGGCGATGCGAAAAAAAGATATGCGTGTGTCTTGGATCACTGTCGCCAAGAGAGACATGAGGTGCATTCGAAAGGTGTAGTGCCAAATCAAACCAGATTTGATCACGACGAGGCCCGAAATTTCTGTAAAGAGACCACCAAATACAATCAAAACTATTTGTAATACTATTGGTGTTATTTCGCAAGATTACAGAACATTCTTGAAAGGGATTTGTTTGCTTAAAGTGTATTTTTTTTAGATACTCGAGTACTCTTTTGTAGCCAATAATTGAGATGAACCCGGCTTTAGCGCAAGTATTTAACTCATCAAAGACTGAATGGTTGCAAAAGTGCTCATATGTGCTAACACAAGAACAGCCGCTGGTGGCAATAAACGAGCGTATATCACCAATAATGTCAATGTTAGCATCGATATATAAAGAATAGTCAGAATTGATTAGTTGGTTAAAGGTAGACGGGAAGAGCTTCGTAAGACGATTACAGTCTGTCGGATTCTTATACGGAGCAAAATAGTGGATTTTCCAATGACCTTCAATATTTAATCGTTGACAGTAATCAACATCGTCCGTAAGGCAGATGTAATCAATTGTTGGATCATGAAAACGAACCAAAGGCAGCTTGTCGTATTTGTTATAGATTGAAGTGTACACGATAATAGTTATCATGCGTCACACAGGTCAAGATAGGTGTTAAGTAACTAGTAGACTATAGCACCGTGATTATGATTTTGCAATCATGCGTATACGATTTGTGTTATAATGTGCAATATATAGTCTAGAAAGTAGAGAATAGCAAATGAAGTGGATTGATGAAGTAAAGTAGGATTATGCGGGTTTGATCTTTTAGGCAGTGTAAATCTTATTTTTCATAGGAGCTGCATAGTGTTGTGTCTCACCAGGTTCGTCAGCGGAGCAGCTAAGCGAGCTGCTGCTGAGGTGAAAGCCAAGCCAGGGCTGAGTGCTTCCTGAGCCGGTTATAGATCGACAGGTAGCGGAGCAGCCAGCGGTTGTACTTGTCGGAGTTAGGGAAGGCCACGGCATAGGCCCATTCCTTGCAGAGGGTCTGGATGAACCTCTCAGCCTCCCCGTTGGTTCAGGGGTATAGGCCCCTGCTGACCAGATCCGCTGCGATGGCAAGATCCTCACACCCAGCAACGTACCAGACCACCACCTTTCGGCTCCAGACGTCGATCACCAGGTAGAGGTACAGCAAGACCCCGCTCCCGGCAGTAGGCTCTCAATACCGTCGTGTTCAAGCCAGCGATTTCCAGGTGCACCGTGAATTTGTCGGCCTGCCTGCGAGAACGGATCAGCAAGAGTAGGCGCCAGCCACTGGTTCTCCATGCCGATAACGGCAACGCCATGCGAGCAGCCACGCTCAAAGGCGGCTGCAAAAACTGGACGTGACAAGATCATACTTGCGGCCAAGGGTGTCGAACGACAACCCCTTACGCCTAATCACTGTTCAGGACGGCGAAATACCGACACGCCTACGAAGTTGACACCGGGCACTTGGTAAAACAATGGGCACCGCCACAGCGGGATCAAGTTCGTGACGTGACACAGGCGCCACAACGGTGATGCAATGGAGATTTGCCGTCACCGGACCGCCCTCTATGAGCAGGCATGTCAGTGAAACCCACGCCGGTGGTCACGATCCACGCGCTGCTGGCATCAACCAGAAGTGGTCTGGATCAATCCACCACCAGCAGAACTTGATCCAAATCCAGCTACGTTTGGAATGGATGCTTGAACAGCAGCAGGGGTGTCATCTTTCCTGACAGTCTCCGCATAGGGGTGACTATGCATGGGTATATGAGGCCTGGGTTGGTAAGTTGCATCTCAAACCGTAGCGGCCTCACACCCGCTTGCCAGCTGAAAAACGTGCTGAAACAGATCGGCTAAGAGCGTCTCCTGTAGGGACTGGGGGGATACAAGAAAAAGTCTCCAATTAAGTTGTGAGATCTTCGGAGAGAGCAAGTAGGGGAACATAAAGTAGTATGGGATAAGGTTGAAAGGTTTTCAAAATGAAAGATATGAGCTGATCATCGAGACTGGATGAAATTGTATCGTTTGCCAATACAATAAGATAGCTGAAGCAGGTAAGGAGCTTGGTTTCAACATGTCGGAAATATTTTTTAGGCAAAGTGTTGCCACAAGTGCAATAAAAAAGGTAATTAGAGGTAGTATAAAATTGTTTACAGCGGACGAGAGCTCCACCACATAACCATGAAACCTAGTCTTCTATGAAGGTAACATTCCTACGAATTAAAGATGAATCACTGACTTAATACGTGGAGCCGAAGTGAAAAAAGCTTATGACGTGGACCCCGGAAATTGGTCCATTTCTTCTGAGAGCGGGTGGGTAGTCAGGCCGCTTTCCATTGCTGGACGAACTCCAGGGGCGTACGCCCCTGGAGCGCTGAGTGAGGCCTGAGTGGGTTGTACTCCCAGCGGCAACGATCAGCCAGGATCTGCGCTTCCGGAGCGGTGGTGAACAGCTCGGTGTTGAGGAACTCATCGCGGAACCGGCCATTGCTGAGACAGAACAGCTAAGTTGACTGCCATAGTGCGCGAAACGCCCCTCGCGCTGCTAAACTAGATATTATTGGAAAAAAATCCTAATGCTAGAACAAATTACACATGAAAATCAGATACTGGCGATCTTAATCAAGTCCCACTTTCAAGATGAAGGCATACACTTTTTTACTCCAGGAGAGTTTTCTCAGCAGCTTGGATACATGAATCGGCCGAAGGGCTATAAGATACAGCCTCATGTACACAACCCAGTGAAAAGAGAGGTCATGTATACGAAGGAGGTTTTATTCATAAAGTCTGGCATTTTGCGAGTTGATTTTTACACAGATAACAAAGTCTACGTGAAGAGCAGGATTCTTGAGAGCGGTGACACAATACTGCTAGCGTATGGCGGCCATGGCTTTGAAATCATTGAAGATGCTGAAATTATTGAGGTCAAGCAGGGGCCATATGTAGGAAATAACGACAAGACTCATTTTGATAATCCTAAATTTACAACTACATTCTAATGACAGCTCACGCATTTAAACTCTCCGGTCAATACTATGACCTGATATATAAAAACAAAGATTATATATCAGAAAGCAATTATGTAAATAGCCTAATAAGAAGATTTAATCCAAATGCCCTGAATATACTTGAATTCGGGTGCGGTACTGGCAAACACGCTAAGATTTTAGCAGGGGAAGGATTCGTAATTCACGGAGTAGATAAGAGTGTTGAAATGGTGAAAGAAGCTAATACTTCAGATTGCTTTACGAGTGAAGTTGGTGATATTAGCATCGATAAGATCTTCGGATCCTTTGATGTAGTTTTGGCTTTGTTCCATGTGGTAAGCTATCAATGTTCAAATAACGCTGTCATAGCTACATTTCGCAACGCCTACCAAAACCTTGAAGAGGGCGGTATTTTTATTTTTGATGTATGGTACTCACCTGCTGTTTATTCAATAAAGCCTGAGGCAAGGCTTAAAAAGCTTGAGGATCACAATCTACAGATTATTCGGTTTGCCGATCCTGTGATCCATCCCAACAGTAATATTGTCGATGTTCGCTATACGATAAATGTACACAATCTTTTTTCAGAAGTGCTTCATTCATTCGAAGAATCTCATCTTATGAGACATTTTTCCATACCAGAGATTTCAATGCTTGCACATTTTACAGGGTTCCAGATCATGCTAGTAGAGCAATGGCTAACTGGTAAAGTCCCCTCTGAGGAGACCTGGGGAGTATGTTTTGTACTTCAAAAGAAATGACTAGTTTTATTCCCGTTAATACTCCTGTCATAGGCTCTCGTGAAAAGGAGCTTGTAATGGAGTGTTTATCATCTGGATGGATCTCTTGTGAAGGGCCCTTTGTTGCCAAGTTTGAGGAAGAATTTAGCAAAAGAGTGGGTCGTAAATACGGAATCTCTTGTTCGAATGGAACTGCTGCATTAGACATTGCTGTTTCAGCTTTACGTATTGGTCCAGGTGACGAAGTTATTTTACCTAGCTTTACTATCATTTCTTGCGCTGCCGCGATTTTTCGTGCTGGTGCGACTCCAGTAGTGGTTGATTCAGATCCGATTACATGGAACATGGATGTTTCCGCTATCGAGGCATCAATTACTCCGCGAACTGTCGCGATAATGGCAGTCCATATTTATGGCCTTCCTGTTGATATGCAACCATTATTAGCTATTTCTAAAAAGTACAACCTCGCACTTATCGAAGATGCGGCAGAATTAATAGGTGGAGAATATAAAGGCCATCCATGTGGTTCCTTTGGAGATATTAGTACGTTTAGCTTTTACCCAAATAAACATATCACTACTGGGGAAGGCGGTATGGTTGTCACTAATGATCAAGACCTAGCAGAAAGATGTAAGTCTCTCAGAAATCTCTGTTTTCAACCGAATCAGCGATTCGTACATGAAGAACTTGGTTGGAACTATAGAATTACTAATTTACAGGCGGCTCTTGGGCTTGGTCAGCTTGAATCGTTAGATAAGTTCTTGGATCAGAAGCGCAAAATGGGAGCTACATACAATGAGGCTTTTAAGGATATCCCTGACCTTCAACTACCGATACCAACAACATCATACGCCAGTAACCTATATTGGGTTTATGGACTCGTCGTTGGAGAGAGTCATAAAAACGCTAGCTTCTACAGAGAAACTCTTGCTAAAGCCGGGATTGGAACTAGGCCATTCTTTTATCCAATTCATCAACAGCCAGTCTTTAGAAAAATGGGTTATTTTTTAGAAGAGCACAAACCTGTCGCTGAAAAGCTTTATGATAAAGGATTTTATATCCCCTCTGGATTAGGACTTTCACATACCCAACAGCTAGAAGTAATAGAAGCGTGTAAGAATGCTCTCAGCATATATAAGGATTAATGAAGAGCCAACTTTATCGATTGTGGCTAACGCTTAGTACTCCGTTTTAGCTACAAATAATTGCCACTCTAATCTTAATACTTATCTCATCTGCTGCAGAAGCTTTTGCACTAAAAGCTTTCTTGCCGTCTTTTAATGGATTTCTTGTTAGCCACAGCGATAAAATCGATCTACTTGTTAAATCAGATTTTATAATCTATTGCCTATTAGCAACTCTGGCAGTCTTCCTAAGGATGATTCAGACATGGTGTACTTCAAGAGTTACCGCACGTTTCGGGAGTCACATTACTCATAAATTAGTTAAGAACTATCTGCGCCGGTAACTGCCAGGAAAGATGACGTCTCCGCTGCCGTTCAGGCAGCCACCGTCAACGTAGCTGGCAAGGGCTCGATTTCAGGTGGTGGTGGGTTGATCCAGACCACCTCCGGCTGGCGCCAACACCTCGTCGATCGTGACCAACGTCGTGGGTTTCGCTGACGGGCCTGCTCGTAGGCGACAGCGCGGTGATGGCAGTTCTCCACGGCCTGGCCGCTGTGACGCTGTTGGGGCGTCACGAATTTGATGCCGCTGTGGCGGTGCCGGTGGTTATACCAGTCCACAAACGACGAGACCCATTGGCAGGCCTCGTCCTTGCTGGCAAATGGTCGGCTCGGGTAATCAGGCCGGTACTTTGCTGTCCTGAACAGCGATTCTGAATACGGGTTGTCGTTGGACACCCGTGGCCTGGAGAAGGATCTGAGGACCCCCAGTTCTTCCAGGCGGCTCTCCAGCGTTGCGGCACGCATGGCGTTGCCGTTGTCG
>Ga0194123_10005958_pt1 | contig 12828 bp, 13 predicted proteins | sample TA2MahsurfametaG_5_FD_155479 | JGI IMG/M metagenome (GOLD analysis project Ga0194123, IMG submission 155479) | Freshwater microbial communities from Lake Tanganyika, Tanzania - TA2015023 Mahale A surface | ecosystem: Environmental > Aquatic > Freshwater > Lake | place: Tanzania: Lake Tanganyika... | reverse complement strand
AAATAAATAAAAATAAAATACAAAAGATAAAAAATAAAAAAAAATAAAATGGGAAATAGTTCTAATTCATCATCATCGGTTTTTTCAATGATTTTGAAAATTATCATGATTGTATTGCTCGTGCTGATTATTTTATTCATGATCATTATTCAGGTAAAGCAAACTCAGAAACGAAATCAAATGAAACAATTACAGAATTCCATGAAACCACAAGTCATTACGATAGACCAAGGACTGTTAACACCTCCACAAAGTATTCCTGTCGTGACCACGGCTAATGAAATGGTTCTACAGGATGACACGTCCATACTAGTTCAACAGCCGCAACCGTTAACGACCCAAGTAGAACAAACGCCTTCTTCCTATCAAATACCATCCTACTACATCAAGGATTCCGTGTTATATGAACAGCAGAATCTCTATAATATGACTTGATTTCCTTGGAATGATTTTTATTTTTATTATAAACACCATGATCATTTATAATAAAAAGTTTGAGATTCATAATGAAACATAAAAAGAACCTTTTTTTTTTGTGGTTTAGACCGAAATATATGCTTGATGAAAGTTCACATAACAGACATTATCTTTCTTGAGATGACCATATAACGGCATACCTATGGTATAGGCGGGTATTTTTTCAGAGGGAGAAGAAGTGGTTGTCATCGTATTTGCAGTAGAATTGGTGTTGTTGAGATTGACAGGAGCGGATGATGGTGGTGTTGTCTGATTTGCGAGGTTATGACTAGGAGACGTCTGGGAGGTGTTGTTATTCGAAGACATGAAGTTAATATGCTGTATTTTTTGATTCATTTCGGATAAGAAATGGACAATGGATTCAATATTAGGATTTCCGTCGTAACGAACAAAGGGGGAATTATTGACATATAATATCAAATCAGGAACAGATTAATCATGGCGAACGAACAACCATTAATACGATGTGGTAATTGTTTAAATATTTTAATGATATGTTCACAGTGAGGGCATTCGTTTGTATAAAAGAGGACCAATGTCATTCCGCCGTTCATTTGACAATTGAGTGCTAAAATCATACCTTTATCTCCTTGTTTTAATTTAAAATCCGATTTTGATAGGAATAAGATACCACTCATGATTTTTTTCAAATTAATTTATTTAAAATTTATGATTGTGTTTAAATTAATTTTTTCTTATATATAAAAATGGAATTTCGAATACATCATTATAACGATGCTATTGTCGTGTATCGACTGTACAAGGACAACGGTCTAAGAATGACTTATGAGGAATATCGTTCTTTGTGGGATACGCTTGAATCACGACGAATGATTACCTCTTTGTGGATGAATGCCTTGAAGAATTCTCCTTTTCGAGAATATTATTTAGAATGTAAACCAGTGTGTTATAAGGACTTGAATAATACGTTTTTCGAATTCACATTACTCAAGACGAGAGGACTTTTTTCCCGTGCGAGTTATACATCTTTTCAAGAATATGGAATTGGTAAACACAGTAGTAATGAGATTGTCTTTTTTCCCAACTTTACAGGAACAGTCTTGTTAGTGTCTCCTCGTTATCATAAACAAACGCCTTTTGATTCCTATGCTCATATTGGAAATTTTTTCAGGAACTCGAACACAGTTCAGCAAAGGAATTTATTAGAGACAGTGTGGGATATTTATTTTATCCAGTTAACAATGATGTCTCCGACAGAGTCTTTAAAAGTGACGACTCATGGGAAAAGTGTTCCATGGCTTCATATCCGAATTGCCGCCGACCATTCTTATTCTTGTCCATCCATGTAAAAAAAAAAAGAAATCATTATCTTGATATTAATGAAAAATGTCAAAAAATCCAGTCGCCGTATCGGATATGACATTAAAGCCTTTTCAAAAGAAGATAATAGAGTTATCACAAAAGATAGATTACCGTTATATAGATGTAATGGTTGATTCTGATGGTTGTAGTGGTAAAAGTTGGTTATCGACATATATAGGAGTTCATGGAATCGGAAGAAAAATTCGACCAGTTAATGATTATAAGGATTTTATGAGAATAATTTATGATACTAAAAAAATGCCATTATATGTTTTCGATTTACCAAGAGCAATGAATAAGGACAGATTGTGTTCACTCTTGTCCGGAATAGAGATATTACACCTTTTCTCATTTAAAACGCCCATTTTATATGAGAACTCATAAATAATTTTTCTTAATTTTTCGTGTCTTATTTTTCTTGGATATATATTTTTCTGGTCTTTCATAAGCACCCTTAATTATATTTCTGCATTTGTCTTTTGGTATATTTCTTATGGTTTTGGTTATATTTTCCTTCAATTCTGTATGTGTTAATCCGTCTAATTTTTGTAATCGTGATTTCAACATACTAAAATAATTTTCTATGGAATTGGTAAAATGTTGATAAGGAACCGCATATAATAAATAATTGTCTTTGTTTATTAATTCTTTCACCTTTGGATTTCTATGACTGCTTGCATTATCCAAAATTATTAATTTATTCTTGAATTTATTTGTTATATTTGCTTCTAAAAACTCTACCATTCTATCTGCGTTTATTCCACTTTTTTCATATAAATCCCAACCAACAACACCATTTACCGAAATAGCAAATATTCCTGTATATTTCTTGAATACTTCTTGTGATTGTGTTTTTATTACACATCTTTTTCCTTTTTCACTATAACACCTGTTTCTCTTTTGTAATGATTTTATTGAGGTTTCATCGATACATATAATATCATCTATTTTGTATTTTTTCACTTCATCGTAAAAGTTTTTCAAATTATTATTTATATCAATATCCTTTCCAAAACGTTTAACAGGTTCGTGTCTTATCCTTGTCATTTTTAATGTAATATTATTGTCGTGTATGATACGACTTATATGAGACTTATTCAGTTCTAAATTAGGATATTTGTTTTTCAATAAATATAACAACTCTTCAATCGTTATTGTTTTATTTTTCTTAATTTCGCCTAATAAAAACTCTACATGTTCTTTATGAACTTTATACGCTTTTGGTGTTCTTTCATAACCAGTAATTTTTCCATCATTTTTATATTTTTCTACCCAACGCATTAAACTCCTTCTGGAACATTTGAATATCTTACAAACTTCTTCTTGTGATTTATCCTCCACTAAATAATATTGAACGGCAGTTTCTTTATAATCACTACTCTTTTGATGAGGCATATATTAATAATTAATAATTAATATTTGATTTTTATAAAAAATTGATTTATTTATAATATTTATTAATGAAGATAATATAATAAATATAATGGATACACAATCTTTACCAATAGTTCCTTTTGGAAAGTATAAAGGACAACCAATTACAGCTTTAATGAATGATACTAAATATTTAGAATGGTGTAAGCAACAGGAATGGTTCCAAAAATTTCCAGTTGTTTATAACATTTGCGTTAATCAAACAATAACAACAACTAACACAAACTCAAAAACACCAGAACATAATAAATTACAAAATATGTTTTTGAATGAAACATTTCAAATAAAACTTCTAAATATATTATTAGGTAGCAATGTTGGTGAAAAATTTAAACAAAATTTTGAATTGTTAATTTTGGATGAAGAATTTATTAGTCATTTTGGAAATATTGAGATACCCCAAATTAATCGTTCATTAAAAGATAGTAAAATTGTATTTGAAGAAAAATATAATTGGGATTTTATTTTACATTATTTCGATTATCAGGATATAATGTTAAAAACAAAAACTGATGCTAAAAAAATATCAAAAGATAAATTATATAATATTTTAAGGAAATATAAATTTACATACAATCCAAGAGAAAATGTTAGAATTTTAGATACTTATATCGAAGAAAACAATGAAGACCATAATTATTCTGTTAGAATTGACACACTTTGTTCGAGTTGTAATGTATGTTGTGAATTAAAACCAGTATTAAGCGATGATTATCCTTGTGTATTAAGAAAGATGAAAACACAAATTGAACTTACTGAAAATGATAAGGAATTTGAAAAAATATATAAAATATATATACTAATTATTGGAAGTTTTACATCAACAAATACGTCAAAAGAGCAATTAATTACAATATTTAAACAATCAAAAATTAATATTATATTTACAGAAGAAATATTTGATATTTTACAATGTCAAGATGCAACTGAATTATTAGACAAATCAATACAACAAAACTCATTAAAAGTAGAAAAAGAAAATTCATTATTGCAACAAAAACTTTTACAAGCAGAAGAAAAAATAAAACAATTAGAAGAAGAAATATTATTATTGAAATCTCAAACACAAAATAAATCTATTAAGGATTATTTTGGGAAGAAATAATTGTTGTATGTTTTGTATCCATATGTAATTTGAATAGTCCTTTTGAGAAATTACCAAAATCGCATTCTTCACAATAATATTTAAATTCTTTTTTTCTCTCTTCTGTATTTGCGTGATTATTTAAATAATGAAGTTTCATATTTGTCGTTCTTGTTGTTGTATAATCACATAATTTACATTTTGGTTCTAACACCTTATCACTTCTCGTTTTTCTTTTTCCATTATTTTTATGTTTTTCGCATTCTAAATGTTGTTTCCAATGTGCTTGATATATACATCTATAATTACAGCATTCACAATAATAATTTGATTTTGGTTCTACTTCATTTGAAGTTTCCATTTTTCAATATAATTACTATAATATTTTATATTTAAATTATTTTGCGTTAAAATGACTTAAAAATAAATAATATTATAGTATATAAAATGAAAGTCAAGAAAAAGAAAAAGGAGGTCTTCCAAGAATTTAGGAATAATGAAAAGTCGGCATATAAAACTTTCAAAATTCCGCTTAAAACTATTTTACTTAATCGTGAAACGATACAACCAGTTATAAACAATTTGGTTTTTGAGATGAATGATTTAGTTATTCATACTTATCAATTTATTCGGTTATATGTTTTAGATAAATATACTAAAAATAAACCTTTACCAACCATAGACGATACATTCATCTCATATTGTATCAAGACATTAGGAACTCGTGATAATAGAGGCAAAAAATGTAAAGATACTGAACTTTTAGAAACATTAGAAGAATTTTACAAAACTGAATACCAACCCTTACTCAATCACGGAAAAACAAATTTAAAGAATACAACCTTTTTATTACCATATTTAGCAACTCAAATTCACACATCTTTACATAACAATATTCAAGAACATTTTATCCAACATTTCTTACGATTTATTAATAAAACGACAAATGATATTACAGAAGATAAAGCGTTATTATTTCAATTCAAAAAGAACCTTATGGAATTAACCGATACAAATGAATTGTTTAATGAATGGAAAGAAATGCATTTACATAACATATTACCTACTGAAATTAAAAAATCAGTTCATTATGATGTAAAAGTTAGACCATTTGAATATTTGAAGGGAATGTTATATATGAATTCTGTATTAGAAAAAATGGAACATAAATTATTTCAACCCTTACCATTGCGAAATAATATTATTCCAAAACATATTTGTTTAGATACTGCTTGTATTATTAACTTATTTTGTCCAGAAAAGGATAAAGAAGGCAATAAAATTAAGAAAGGTGAATTATTAAGTAATGTGAAAGATAATCAAAATGAAATATGGAGTAATTTATTAAATTTAAACAATAAAATATTCAAGAATAAACATTATCAATTTCATAACCAAATACAGACTGACGGAATTTCGTGTTGTTTATTATTTATTCGCAAAGACTTGAAAGATAAAAAATGGGGTTCAAAAGTTCCAGTATTAGAAGAACAAGATTTTTATTACATCAATGATTTATCCAAAGAACAATTAGATACTTTGAAAAATAGAAATATAGTTGGTTGTGACCCTGGAAAACATTCATTAGTGTATATGATGGATAAAAATGGAAATAAACTTCAATTTACAGCATCACAAAGAAAGATAGAAAGTTATGGAAAAAGAAACGAAAGAATATTATTACAAGAAAAGAAACGAAACAATATAATAGAAAAAGAAACTCATTTATCAATACAAAATAGCAAATCAATTAATTATGAAAAATTTAAATTATATCTTATTGAGAAGGATAAGTTAAATAAAGAAACAAATAATTTTTACAGAAAAGAAGTTTGGAGAAAAATGAAATTTAGACAATATAGTTATGGTAAGAAAAGTATAGATACATTTTTGAATAAAATAAAAGAAACCTTTGGAGAAAACATCCTTATTGGTTATGGAAATTGGAGTAGAGATACACAAATGAAACATATGATGCCTACGATGAATAAAGGATTAAGAAAATTAATTCATAAAAGGTATGATACAATTACTATAAATGAGTATCGTACATCACAAAGGTGTTGTGAATGTTATAATGAACTGAAACATCAAAAAGATAAAAAAGGAAAAGAAATATACAGATTATTCTGTTGTTCTAACTGCGTGAGTTCCAAAAACAAAAATGGCGTATGTAGAACAAGGGATAAAAACTCTGCTATTTCAATAATGAAACTTACGAAGGAATGGATAAATACACAAACCAGACCAGAAGAGTTTCAGTTAAAGCATACGCCTTCTCCCTGTATTACGCAAGTGAAAGCAGGAAACGAAATTAGGCAATCGTAAGGCGTAATTCCTTACTATTGATTTTACATTTTTTCTTATTTTTTTGTCCTATAAAATGGGCGTTTTAAATGAGAAAAGGTGTAAAAGATGGTTATTGTTTTGATGATAGATATAAGTTTAGAGATTGCTTTATTTGATATTCCTAATATTTGGATATTTACCAATCAAGATTTACCTTATGATTTACTTAGTCGACAAAGATGGCGATTATGGACAGTTCAGAATGATGAATTATTATTAAAAAAAAAAAATAAATATTGCATAATATTAGTAAAGTTTGTAAATTATCTATTTATCATGACAACTATTCGTCGAGTATGTACCTCGGGTTATTTTGATCCATGTACCATTGGACATATAGACTATTTCAAACGAGCCAAAGAATTAGCGGGTTTAGATGGACAGTTGATTGTCATTGTGAATAATGATCATCAAGCCTGTTTGAAAAAAGGAAAGTCGTTCATGAAAGAAAACGATCGAGTTGAAATCATTCGAGCATTGAAATATGTAGACGAAGTTTATTTGAGCATTGATCAAGATCGAACCGTCTGTAAGACCCTTTCTATCATACCTCATTTAACTCATTTTGTGAATGGTGGAGACCAGTTCAATGATCGTATACCTGAAAAATCGATATGCGACCAACTGGGGATACAATTAGTCGATGGACTGGGAGAGAAGATTGCATCTTCTTCTTGGCTGACGGGTTTGAAAGCCATATCTTAGATTTTTTTTTTAATCAAAATAAAAAAAAAAGATTAATTATATCGAGGCTTGTTGGAATTGTTCCATGTAGTGAAGATACCGTATGAGATCTTCAACGGTAATTCCATATCGATGAATATAGTCTTCCCAACTGGACACCGATGATACAGAAGACGGCGTTTGAATTCGTGTCCATAATTCACGAACACGATTGGAATCAAAGGTGATGGATGGATGATAACGATTGATGATGTACACTAATAGAGCAAATGCACCAGCATTATAGGTATGTTCCTGTTCGCTGACGGTTTTATAAAAAGAGGAAGATAAATATTCGTATTCTTCTTCTGTCGTGATCCAATTCATTTCTTTTAAAGAGGATAATGCTTTCATGGTTTCCATTTGAAATTTTTGAGCCAATGTGCGCTGAGAAGGAATCACATAATCGAATGTATGTAAAGAGAGTCTTCCACCAGTTCGTTCGAACCAGTGATATTCTTGTCCAAAGATGTCCTCTTCTGCTTCTTGCATGTTTGTTATTTTAGTTATTTTAGTTATTTTTTTTATTTCAATGAAAAAGAAATAAAAAAACAAATATGTATCTCTCTACTTTATTCTTCATTAATTATAATAATCGGTGCAGAGGAGGATGTTTTTAAATATTTAAATTTAGGTGGTATCAATGAACATTCTTTATGAATCCAACTCTTCAATCCGAAATTCATGGTATGCTTGGGTAAGGATAATATATCCGATATCGACATCCACATGACTTGAACGATTTCGTTCGTATCTTGAATTTGTATGACGGGTTTTTTAAAACAATTTACTTTGAAATAAATGTTATTTTTAAATTTAATTTTATGTAATAAAGATGTATCTTTAATATGGATACCAGTTTCTTCAAAAAATTCGCGAATGGCGGTTTGTTCTTCACTTTCACCATACTCCATATGACCTTTGGGAAATCCCCATTTATAAGACTTTTTTCCCAACACTAATAAATAGGTCTGATCATGTTCATGAAAGTATATAATACCACATTTTTTATTCATTGTGTGTGTAACGATTTAGATAAATTATATTAACAAGGTTATTATTTTTTTATATTATCATTTTTTTTATTCTTTTTTTATCATGATTTTCGAAATCAATTTAACAACAACAACGGATTTTGTACATGTTGATAGTGGAGACGATATATTAGATATAAACTTTCCCATGCATGTTTAAATTCGGATTCATTCCATACAATTTGTTCTTGAAGAAGAAACTCGAACAAGTGTTCCGTGATATCATCGGACGAAGAAAAAGAAAGAGAAGAAGTCGTTCTCCTCCTCCTTCTTCGTGAAGAACTCGTTGTGGTGGATGTCAAAAACGTGTGAAACGAACGATAACGCTGTATATCGGAATATAGATCATCGAAGGATTGACTAATAAAGTCAACCGAATGTTCCGTATATTTGGTTTGGAAAGAATACAATATATGTAATAATAAATAAGAGAGATTGTTCGTAGGTCGATACCATTGAGGATGATACTGATACCATAGTAAGGATACATAATATATCTCATGAGGTGCAAAACGAGCGATTTGTAAGAAGGACGTATAAGGGTAAATGGTCGTGATGCATTCCGATAAATAAGGGATAATGTAATGAGAATCGGAGGATGGAGGATGAAGTGTTTGTGAAAATAAAAAGGGATAATTGGAATGCCTTTTCGAATGGAATGTCGAATAGCCGTAGGTTTCCAAATAAAGAAGCATGGGGATACGATCAGATACGGGTATGATGTCATTGCTGTAAGGATTCACGCCGGATTGAATGATATAGGTTAATAGTTCAATATGAAAAAAATAAGCAATGGAAGAAGACGATGACTGATATCGATAATATTCATGAGGAGGTACTTCGTTCGGATTTTCACAGAAGGAAGATTGTACATAAATACTATGTTCATCGGTTTGAATCGTAAAAGAACGAGGGTATTGAATATGTGTATAATATTTGGTTAATACGTTATGACGATGAAATAAAGTGGGAATCTCATCCTTTTTATGATATCGATGCGGAATTTTCCAATATAAAGAGAGATAACGTCTCAAACAAGCGTATTTCTGAAGCATATCAAGAGTAATATCCTGTACTTGGAGAGAATGACATGGATTGGACTCGAGAACGACATAGATGTCGACTTCGTACGTATAGAATAATAAATAGACATGAAAAATCTGTTCGGAGGTCAAGGGTGTTTTTATGTGCGAATGAGATAGGAAGCGGAATGAATCGTCGAGTGTTAGAAAAAAATCAGTCGTGATCGTTACATCCGATAGTAAGAATTCAAATAATTCCAAGGCGTTCATATATAGATACTGTGACTTGTATCGATAATGAGTCTTTTGATTGGGGGATGCTCCCATTTTTAATAAATACTCCAAGTGTTCAATATACACTTGAAAATCGTAAAATACAAATAAGGTGATGATATGAATGAGACACAATCCTTTCAAATTGGATTGATTCCATCGATAACCATGTATGATAAAATGTCGAATCGTGTTCGTTTGACCGTTGTGGAATAAAGGTAAGATAACTAATGGATAATCGGTCGGATAAGAAAAGGATTTCTCATATCCATTCACATAATTCGTTTTTTCAATATCAGACAAGTGTTCTAAAAAAGTGTGATCGTAACTAAATGATGTTGTCATATCCATCTTACAAATAAAAAATTTAAAAAAAAAAAGAAATAGAATAAAACAACAACATTCAATTGACCAAAAACATAATGGGTATTAAAAACTTGCATCATTTCTTACGGAAAAAATGTCCACGTATTTATACAGAAGTTCCCATTTCCAAATACGCTTTTAAAAAAATCGCCATTGATATTTCTATTTTCATGTGCAAATATAAAATGACCCAAGGACATGCCTTTATGGATTCTTTTTTAAATTTAATCAGTTTATTACGATATAATGACGTTCATTTCGTATTTGTATATGATTCAAAAGCTCCTCCGGAAAAAGATGCCGAGCGAAAACATCGTTCTGAACTACGAGAAAAAAATCGTTTGCGAGTTCAGACACTAGAAGCTCAATGGAATCGTTACAAGGACGCTTTGCAATTGAAAGAGGATGATGTTTTTGATACCGAGGACGAACGGATTGTGAATAATGATATTTTAAAAAATTTTATTCATAAAATTTTTTTAGATTATCAAGACAAGTTGTTATTAATCAAATATATTGATAAAGAAATTTTGAAATTGCAAAATACATTATTAACCATTCGTTCCGAAGATTTTCTACTCACCAAGGATTTTTTTAAAGCGTGTAATATCCCCTTCGTGGACGCGGAGGGCGAAGCGGAGGCGACATGTTGTGCGTTGGCGAAACAAGGATTTGTGACGGCAGTCTTAACGGAAGATACGGATGTATTAGCGTACGGTGTACCTTTTATGCTTCATAAGATTGATTATCAACGGCAGAGTTGGATTGAAATCGATTATGCACTCATGTTAGATGAATTACAATTGACTCCTTCTCAGTTTTTAGACTTTTGTATTTTGTGTAGTACCGATTACAATCAAAACATTTTCCGCGTTGGTCCAGAAAAAGCGTATAAATGGATACGAGAATACAAATCCATTGACGGAATTCCATCAACCGTTGATATTTCGCGTCTAAATCATCATCGAGTTCGAGATATTTTTCAAAAAGACATTCGATTTCCATTCCGTAGTATCTCTCATTGCGGAATTCCGAAACGACGCGAGTTCGAATCCTTGTACTTCTTGAATAATTGTAAATTTGATATCACATCCTTTTATCGTTCCTTTACACACAGTATTTTCCAAGATACCGATGATGATTCGCAACACAATAAAGAGGATGAAGATGAACTATCCTCTTATATCAAATCCTCTTGTTTTGAACCCGAAACCTCCTCTCTTTTATTGCTTCGTTAGAAATATATTTTTTTATTGGATTGCGAAATAAAAAAAAAGATCATTGAAAGAATAAAAACTGTTGGATTCCATAACCGATAGGTGGAAACATTTGTAAACCTATACACAGTAACCAACCGAACGTCCATTTGGATAAGATTGTCTGATAATGATATGATAAGGAATAAATTAAAACACCTTCATAACATAAAAAGGGAAACATATATAAAAAAGTCGTCGATGTAACGGAGTGTTGTGTGTTCTGTTTCGGCGTCGTTTGAAAGGACATGCGAGACATTTTGGCTAAAAAACAGAAGATATATTGAAATTGGAAAGGAATCATATAGATGGTTTCTTGCATGGAATGAAGGATCACCGACATAGACATGTGTGAATGCAACGATATAAAACAACTTATATAAATCATCATGTAGGGAAAGAAGGCAGACCAATAATCGGACGTATTCATGGAATTAGGAAACCATGACGGCTTCCATAAATCAATCAATGGACTAATAAACAACACAAGATAGAATGGAGAACAGAAACTAGATAGACTATTAAATCCATAAATCCATTGATAGACAAAGGGCAATCGTTGAATCAGACTCATGTGTTGACATACCATCTGTAATCCTCCAATCGTCCAACGTCTTCGTTGTTGATAAAAATCAGACAGGGTCAATGGTGACATCCCGCTTGCGGTTTTGTGAATGATATACTTCGATTCATATCCTAAGAAATGTAATCGTAAGGAAGTATTAAAATCTTCGGTAATCGAACCATACTGAAATCCATCGATTTCTTCCAAGATGGAACGTCGAAACAAGACATTTGTACCACAACATGGTACACCCATAGAAAAGCCTTGGTAGGCTCTCAGTACGATCTGATAGAAAAAATGGTAGTGTTGTCCTAAAAAATCGTATCCGCTAATATTGTGAAAGAATTGCGGTGATTGGACGAACGCACAGTTCGTGTTTAAATAAAGAGTTCTTTCGGACGCATTCACCGCAGGATCGTAATCATAAAAAGGTGTCAATAAAGAATGGAGAATAGAACGTTCCGGTATCATGTCGGAATCCAAGACCAATACAAATTCTCCCGGATACTCGTCTTGTAGCATCAATATATCATTTAAATTTCCAGCTTTTGCATGTCCGTAGATATGACGACGTGTATGATAGAAAAAAGACGGATAACGACTACGTAAATATTCTTGAAGTTCCGATCGCTGTCCGTCATCTCCTATCACGATCGTTAATTTGTCCGATGGATAATCAATGTTCTGAACTGCATTCAAGGTAGGTTCTAACACTTGATAAATATCTTCATTCAAGGTTGGTATAATAATTAAAATAACGGGTAAAGGAGATATTACACATAAGGAGACAGGATTTCGATAGGCTTGATGATAACGATAATAATTGGTTCCAATCAACAACAATATCATGTTGATACATCCAATAATAAGAATCAAGGTTTCTGAAACCAGAGACAGAATCGGAAATAGGTAATGAGAGGAT
>Ga0194123_10005952_pt1 | contig 12838 bp, 20 predicted proteins | sample TA2MahsurfametaG_5_FD_155479 | JGI IMG/M metagenome (GOLD analysis project Ga0194123, IMG submission 155479) | Freshwater microbial communities from Lake Tanganyika, Tanzania - TA2015023 Mahale A surface | ecosystem: Environmental > Aquatic > Freshwater > Lake | place: Tanzania: Lake Tanganyika... | reverse complement strand
CTCTGGGATTTACTTCATTAGAAGATTTTCTTACCAATTTTTGGGAAAGTTTTTTTCTCAAAAGAAATCATAAAAATCTTCTTTCTCTTATTTGGACCTGGCAAATGGGTGATATTAGTAATAATCAAATTTATAATGGAAACCTGGAGAAAGCTCTTTCATCAATTAAAGCGAAAACATTGCTTTTATGTCCTGAAATAGATTTATATTTTCCTCCAGATGATAATCGTGACGAAATGAAACACCTCAAAAATGCAGAACTTATAATAATTCCTGGATACTGGGGACATTTTGCTGGAGGAGGCATAAATAAGGAAGATACAGTTTTTATTGACAATTATCTAAAAAAATTATTAGAGTCTAATTAAAAGGTACAAATGCATCATCATCATGAAAACCAACAAATTCTTCTTTTGTTTTCATGGTTTCTTCAGAATCATCATAAATGTATTGACATAAAACTTCAATTGCTAATCGAAGTTTTGTTATTTCTTCTTCAAGAAGTTTTATTTTTTGGGTTTCCATTTTTTTTATAAACACTAAATTTTTTTTTAAATTATAGTAGGATTGACACTATATTTATTTTTTCTTCTAAAGAAACAAGCACATCCGACAAACACAACAAAAACTATTGCAAATACAATAAAAACAACATGTTCGATTTTTATGGCGAGCATAAATAATTTGAGAAAAAAAATTGAAAAATTAAATTTATGGAAGTTAAATGGATATCGGATATGGCAGAAGCAAAATCTTTTGAATTTCCTATAGAAGAGAGGAAAGTACCTGACAACGCGTGTATTGGAGCAGTTATTGCGGATTTTTTCAGAAAAATTTTTGGACCAAAAATTAAAAAGGAAAAAGCTAAAATAATGGATATCCACCAGCAGTCAAAAGCAATGAAGGATTTATTGGATGAGGAGAGAAAAAATATTGAACAATTGAAAGAAAAAAATAAGAAACTTGATTCAAAAAATTGTGAGTTGGAGATGATGATTATTGAGAAAGATAAGCAAATCAAGGCTTTGGAGGATGAAAATCGTTTGTTTAAACAACAGCTTTCTGAGGCAAATTTGAAAATCAAGAATATTGAGACATTTCTTGGAGATGAGAAGAAGATGCGCGAAGTTTTAGAAATTCATTTGAAGAAGCAAATGGAAGAATTGAAATCTTCGAAAGATAAAGAAATTGATGACCTTCGTACAAAAGTTGAAGAATTGAAGGCTGAAAATGAATCAAAAAATAATGAAATCAGTGAATTGAGAGAAGATGTTGAAAGTTTAAGAAATTACTGTACTTTCAATATCCAGAGTATCAAATCTGAAATAAAAGATAGTGAACATTCAAGACAACTTTTGATGTTAGCTCTTGAAAATTGTTACAAATCTTTACAAAATACGGTTAGAGAATTGGATTTTCAGGTAGGTGAAAATCTGCAGTTGAAGTTGTTGGTTCAAGATGGATTTATTCGCGAAGATGATTTGTGGAATGAATTTGTTGAATATCAAAATGAACATCCATTAGATTTCATTAGAGTAGAAAAAGAATAAATTTATAAAAAATTAAATTTTGATTGCAGTGACGATGCATGATGGAGCATAAACACCAGATGCAGTTGTAAATCCTTTGGCAACAACATTTAAAGTTGAACCAGTAGTATTATTTGAGCGAATACCGATACTAATAACATCTCCTTTTTTGCATTTTTGTACAAGACCAATTGTTAAAACGGCGTTGCCACCTCTTTTTGAAGCATAAGTTGTTGCTGCGGAATTCTCAATTGGTGTTCCATTGAGGTTAAACCATCCTTCAAGAGTTGCATCAGCACCTAAATCAACAGAATTTAACGTGAAAACTTGGTATTGAGAAATGAGTTGCCAGCTTCCAGCATTGCAGCAAGTAATACTTCCATCTGGATTTATTTTCCAATCCTTTGTATCAATGTTAGTCATTAGGATAGTCTGATTAGAATTAACAGACGAAGGTGAAGTTGTTGTGGAAAAGAGGTTTACGTAATTTGCACAGACAATTTTATAATATAAAGGAGATTTTATTTTATTTTTTCTAAATTTTTAAATTTAAAAATATCTATATATATATTTTATGTCTATTACAATAAATTATATTTTTGAAAATTTTCAAAAAGTTAATGGTATTTTTTGTGATGAATTCGCTACAAAAAATAGGGTTTTTTATTTATATGGAGATGACATGATGTTTTGGTCAATTGTGTATAATAAATTGGATGTAGATAGGGATTATGATTTTTATGTGTTTTTATGTCAAAAAAATTGTTTTAACACTACTCTAAAAATATCAGAACGCACATTTTTAGAGTTAATGGAAACAATGACACAAACATATAATTGGAAAAACAATGCGTTAAATATTGATATTCCAGAAAATGAAAATAAAAGATTACATAAATTGTTTGATATGGCAATATAAAAAAAATTATATAATATATAATAATGAACGCAAATTCTACTTCATTAAATTTTAAGCCTCGAGCTGGAGTCACTATTCCAAATTTTTATCCAAAAAAAGCAAATTTTTTTATGAATGGTATAGGATTACTTTCTTTCTGGATGGCTTCAACTGATGAAGAAAAAAACAATGTTATAAAAAGATTTTTCATATGAAAATCCCAGTAATTTTATCATAATAAATATTAGTTAAAACTTCATAATACTCTTCATCAACATGAAAATACAATCCTTTTCCAGAATTTCTTAAAGATGCAAAATATTTTTCTTTCATCTCATTTTTAACATTTAATTTTTGTTGTGTTGTGTAAGTTTCATTCATCCTTTTTATCATTTGCAATATATGATAAATTACTGGGTTTTTCATTTCTTGAAATTTATTACGTACTAATTTCATTTGTTCATAATTGTTCCAATGTGAATATGGTTTTATGTAATCTTCAACATTAAAACTCAAAATCTTTAATTGTTCTGTGTAAAATAATAACATGACTTCAATTTTAGTGTCTTTTCCATATTGTTCTTCAATTATATAAAGATATTCTGTTTGATTTTTATTTTTTTTTAATTCAGTGAGAAGGTTATCTAACTTGGCCATTCTTAATAAGATTTAAGCTTACTAATATCTTAAATCAATTTTTCTATAAAATAAAAAATGATAGTATATTTTAATTTTGTTGTTATTTTTGGATTTAATGAGTTACAACGTTCGCAGATTTCCTTCAATTGAATTTTCATACACTTGTGGATGGAAAGTTCGACTATTTGGGAAAGAATATCATATCACAATGACTCGTTTGGGTCATGCAGAATGGTTTGATAAAGAGGAATTCATTAGCAAAGTTATGAGAAACTTGAAAAAGGAAACTAGATTTACTATTTCCGATTTTGAGGATTTCAATAATAAAACGCCAGTTATAGTTGTGAATTTGGAGTCAAACATTATTCAATAATATGTTGATTCATTACACAATGAATATGGAAATATGGAAAGAACTGGTTATTTTTACAATTCTGGTACTCTAGATAGGAAATTGCATGTTACTTTTCGAGGTGATTTTCAGACAAGAAATAAGGTTAAAAAGGAGTGGATTTTAAGCGCTTCTGAATTTTTCATTAAAAGAGAGGGTAATTTTGACCCAATTTTTACAATGAAATTACCTTGTAGATTCAGAAACTAAATCTGAATTTTCCCGATTTCAAAAAAAATCGGTTATAATATTTTACTCATTACTCTCATATTATTTACATAAACATTCACCATACATGATGCATAAGGAAAATTAAAAATATGTCTCAGATTTTTCTTTGACATAAAATTTCCAACTTCCTCTATACTTTTGTTTTTTCTAATATCATATAAACATATTGTTCCCAATTCATCTTTAACTCTTGCTTTTATTATTACATCATTTTTTGATAATAATCCAGAATTTTTTTTCTTTTTGCACAATCTAACGATTTTCAAAATATCATCAAATTTTTGTGAAAAAATCGCTTGATAAATATTATATGTTTCATTATAAAAATATGTCTGATTTTTATTCTCATCATATAAATACAAAACATCACCATATATTTCTACAAAATATTCTTTTGAATCTTTTCTATCCAGAAAGAACAAAGATTGTTTATCTATTTGTCCTAGATTAGACTCACTTATTTTAACTTGAGCGATGCCTTTGTAATATTTCATATATATTACTTAAAAGAAACTAAATTATAAATTGAAAATGAGAAGTTCAGAAATATTTACCCATTTCAGTAAAGAATTACGCAAAAAAGATGAAGAAATTCTAAATCTTAAAGTAACAATTGCAATATTTATAATTTATAGTCTTTTTATTGGGACTTATTATGTAAAACTTAACGAAAAATGTATTAGCTATTGATATTTTACTCAGGAACAATAATATTAACTCTTTCTGCATATAATTCATTTATTTTTTGCAAATGTTTATATTGGGGATGAATTTCTAATTTTTTTAAGGTATCTGGTAAAAATAGTAAATGATTAAATTTTATTTGCGTTTGTGGGATAATTCTATCTTCATAATACACAACACTCATGCTTAGTTTTTCCAGAGTATTTGGTAATACTAATTCTTTACTGAATTTACATTTTAATTCGAGTATTTTCAAATTTTTTGGCAAAATTAATTTTTTATTAAAATTATCACCAAATTTTAATTCTTCCAGAGAATCTAATATTTCCACATTTACAAGTTGATTAAATTTAATTCCAAAATGTAATTTCTTTAAATTTTTTGGTAATTTTAATCTTTGATTGAATTCATATCCGAAATATAGTTCTTCCAGAGTTTCTGGCAATCTTGAAGAACAATGACATTTTATAGAATTTTCATGCATAGCACAACCAAGTGGTTTTGAAAAATAATCTCCAAATTTTAAATATTTTAATTTCCTAGGTAAATTATCAATATTTTGATTGAATTTTTCTGCTAATTCTAATCTGATTAAATTAGGTGGTAGGTTATTTATTGGTAAATTAAAATTACTACAACCTACATCAAAAATAAGTTCAGTTAATGTTTCTGGAAGAAAATCCAGAGAATTTGCGAACAATTTTCCCAATTTTAATATTCTCAATCCAGTGGGTAAATTATCGATTGGTTTATTAAAATTATATCCCAACATCAAATCTTCCAATCCAGAAGGCAAGTTATTTATTTCTTGATTAAAATTAAATCCAAAAATTAATTTTTTTAAATTAGCTGGATATTTATCATCTGGAATATTATATGAATAATCAAAGATTAACTTTTCAACTTTATCATGAAGTTTTCTAACAGGTTTATTGTAAAATACTCCATATTTAATTTTTTTTACTGTTTCTGGCACCTTAATTTCTTTATCAAAATTTTTACCAAAATTAATTTTTTTTAAACCATATGGTAAATTAATTAGTTTTTTATTAAAGTTTGTGTCGAATTTTAAACATTTTAAATTTTTAGGCCATTTTTCAACCAATAAATTAAAATTTTTTCCAAAAATTAATATTTCAACATTATCATTTAATTTTGTTATTGGTTGATTATATTCATATCCAAATGCAATAGTTTTCACAGTTTCTGGAACCTCAATTTCTTTATTAAAACTAAAATCAAAAATAATGGTTTCCAAACCATATGGTAAATTGATAACATCTTGATTAAAACATGTGCCAAATCTTAAATATTTCAAATTTTTTGGCCATTTTTCAACCAACAAATTAAATTTGAAACTAGTGTGAATATATTCGATGTGGTCTGGGATATTATCAATTGGTTGATTAAAATCTCCATTTAAATAAATACCTTTAACATCCGTTAATAAAGAATTATCAATTATTTCATCAAATTGATAATCGAAATGAATACAATTTTCAATAATGTTGTAAAAACTCATTTATTAAGTTTAAAAATTAAAAATTAAAAATTCAATTTTTATTCATCAAAAAATCCATGGCAACTTAATGGTAATGACATATTCAAATATGCTTTTCCCATTGTATCCATTGTATTTGCATCTAGAATCAATAAATAAGATAATCCAATATACTCATTTAATACAATTGATAATAAAATTCCATCGTCTTCTTTTTTTCCATCTGGATTTGCAATAAATATTGGTTCACTAGGGAAATGTCCAGGTTCATTCCATAATAATGTTGAACCATCATTTCTATTCATTTTAACCAAAAAAATTTTATCATCATATTCCATATTTCCCATTGAATAAATAAAATTATATTTTACGCCTTTAAAACCAGTATTTATTTGCGGCATTTCCAACTTAAATTCATTGAATTCTTCCCAAGATAATATTCCAGTATTTAAATTTATATGGAATTTTCTTAAATTACCACCAATAAAGCCAGTCATATTAGAAATATTTTTTAAATAAAAATTTTGAATACAATTTGAGTTGTTGTAGACAATCATGTCAAAATAAATGTTACTTTTATCTTCCCAGGCATTCACGTGATGAAAGGAAAAAAATACTTCTGTCTCTATTTTCCATACAACTCTTTTTTCTTTTTTATGAATAATATAAATTATTGTTTTATCCTCTGGATTCCATTTCATAGTGGGAAGTATTGTTGTAGATTCAGCAATTTTTTCGACATTCCAGTAAAAAGGATATGTTACAAAAATAATATAATCAATACTCATTCCAAATGAATGTACATAAGAAATTTTATCGGTCTGTATTGATAACAAATATTCTCTTTGATAAGGTTCTTCTTTTGATGTGTCAACAACATAAAAAATATATTTTGGTATTGGAAAAAATTCAACAAGATAATTATATTGTAATTCTGGATAAAAATTAATAATATTTGGATGAGCACATGAAATTAAACTCAAAGGAGAATCATTAAAAGGATATTTTGCAATATAATCTAATGTTTTTGAATTTATCATAACAGAACCTAATGTATCAGATATTGCTGTTAAATGTGTACCCATTCTGACAATATTTGCATTATAGTTATCATGGTTTGGATGAGCTAGAGTTGCTATTTTTTGCATATCAGTAAAATCTGGAGTTAATCCTCCAAGTGTTCGATATGTTGGTTTTTTTCTCATAGCTTCATTATAATAATGACTTTTTTGTAATTTTGCTTGATAATAAATTTCACTATTTTGAATATTGAATTTTACAAGCAATGATAAACTATCAAATAAATGATTGAATTTGAATCCATTTCCTTCAAATTTACCGAATCCATTTCTATACAAAGTTCCTTCAACCCATTTTGGAATGAATCCATCTATATAAATAAGTTCTTCTTCTGGAACTTCATGTGAAATCGATGTGAATAATAAATTTTTAGCTGATACAATCGTAAATAATGTTAATAGAATAAACTTCATTTTTATTCTATTATTTTTATAATTTTAAATGATTTTTTTCACTCTTCAATTTCTTCATCTAGTAATTATAATTTTAATATTTTATTTTAGAAAGTTTTTCTTTTGCTTCAATACTACCATGAAGCAAGGCTTTATTATACCATTCCAGAGCTTTTGAAATATCTTTTTCAACAATTAATCCTTCTTCATATAATTCACCTAAGTGAAAACAAGAATATTGGGCGTCATCAGCCATTCGGAATTGTTCTTTTTCATAATTAACATCAGAAGCTTTGAAATATAATTCAAGTGCTTTTTTAGTATTTTTTTCAAAATAAATTCCTTTTTCATACCATGTTCCAACATGATACAAACATATATTAGAATTAAATTCAATCCCTTTCATAAAATATTTAAGGGCTTCTTCTAGATTAGTAGGAAAATTATTTCCATTTTCATACATCAGGCCAATTTTATACATTGCCCATGTATAATTTTTCTTTTCAGCTTTTGAATACAATTCATAAGCTTTCTCATGATTTTTTTCTAATCCTCCAAGACCATTTTCATAAAAATGAGCTATGGAACAGATTGCAAATGGATTATTTTGTTCAGATGCTTTCAAATACCATTTTAAAGCAAAATGTAAATTTTTTTCAACACCGAAGCCATTTTCATAAAGACATCCGATTCTGCATTGTGCAGAAATTAAACCACTTTGAGCAGCTTTTAAATAATATTGAAATGCTGTTTTGTAACATTGTTGAACTTCAATCCCTTTTTCATAATAGTTTCCAATACGATAAAGAGCGAAATTATTATTTCTTTTTGTCAAAAATTTAAACCAACGAAATGCATTATGCAAATCAACTGATTCAAAATAATATTTTGCCAAAATCATAACCCTTTTTGTATCATTAAAAGAGGCTTGATATATATTCCAGGCAAGTTTTTCTTCTTCGTTTGCATCTTTGAAGTTGAAATTATTTGTGTCATGATTATCTAAAAAATTTTTAACAATTGTTTTTTCATAATTGTTAAATTGATTGAGTTTTAATTCCATGATTATATTTCCGAATTATTTTCTTTTTTTAAAATCAATTTTTTTAACTTTTATCAGAAATCAAAATATTCTAATTGATTCAGATTTGATTCTGTGAGGTATTATGTCATAAGGTTATATTTGTTTCTAATAATATTCTTGAAATAATTCATGTCTTTTTTTTCTCTCCCATTTTTGAACCAATCTATAACGAATTTTTTCAAATAATAATTCAAAACATCCCATAACACAAAAAATATATTTATTTTTAAGTTAAAAAAATTGATTTAAAAATAATATTAATATGAATACAAAAAAATGTATATAAGGCCAAAATGTGCACATGGAAAAATAAAATATTATTGTACTGAATGCGGTGGAATTCACATGTGTATTCACAAAAGAAGAAAAAATCGTTGTAAGGAGTGTGGAGGAAGTGCTTTATGTTCACATCTAAGAGAGAAACATCGTTGTAAGGAGTGTAAAGGAGGAAGTATATGTGAGCATAATAGAATAAAGAGTTCATGTAAGCTTTGTAAAGGTGGTTCAATATGTGAACATAATCATGAAAAAGCACGTTGTAAGGAGTGTAAAGGAAGTCAAATATGTAAGCATTTAAAAGATAGGGCAAAATGTGTTGATTGTGGAGGAAGTCAAATTTGTGAACATAAAAAATATAAATTAGTTTGTATTGAATGTAAAGGTAGTCAAATGTGTTTCCATAAAATTCGCAAATCAAAATGTGTAGATTGTAAAAATATTCCAAAAAATGTAAAAATATGTTACCATGATATTCCATATGTTTTGTGTCTAAATTGTAAAGATTTAACCATTGAACAAATTGATATGCTAATTGATTTAAAAAAAGAATCATATGACATGATATCATATACAAATTTTAGTGATTTGTAAAAATTGATAATAAATTATTATAAAATATTAATATACAAAAATGGAATTGCCATTAGATATTTGGAGAATTATTTTATCAAAAACAAGTTCAATAAATGATTGTAAGAATTTATATAATGCTTTTTCAGAATCTACAAAAAGAATTCTTTTTGTAGATTATCAGGAGCAATCTGACAAACTCTATTCTCCAATAGGTATTGCAATTCAAAACAAAGCTGTAATATTCATCAATAATGAATTTGAATATTTTTTAATGTTCCATTGTCCAATCAATGTAATTCGTTTTAGACCGAATAGTGAAGAGATTGTTTGTGGTTGTAGTAATGGTTATATATATTTTTATATTGATGGTAAAATCGTTAGAGAAATAAGGGCTTCTTTATATGGAATCGGATTAATTGAATTTAGTCAAGATGGAAAATATATGGCAACTATACCAAAAAATCAGAATCATATTCAAATTTGGAATCTGGAGAAAGATGTATTGTCATATTGTCAATTTACTTTGATTTGTGAAGATAAAGATTATATTTTGGGAAGCAATTTCAAGATTAAATTTCATCCTAATGATACAAAAATACTTGTTACTTCAAATTGGATGAAAAATTCAGCACTTCCTTTTATTAAATATATTCATGCAACATTTGATTTTGTAAAAAAAGAAGAAAGATATTTTTCTGGATTACATTCACTTGTAGATTTTGGTAATGATAAACTTTTGGAATATCAACAATTTATTGGAATTCCAGGAGTTTTGGAAGAACACAAGCCAATATCTGAGTTTATACAATATGAGCATATGATTTATTATATTACAAGAATGTTATGGAATAATTATTTGTATAGTTACAATACAAAAACCCATGAGAAGAAAGAATTAAATATAGAAAAAGGAGATTATTGTAAATTGAATATTACAAAGAATGGAAAGAAGCTAATATTTTATCATTATGGTTGTGGTATTATTGTATTTAATTTGTTGAAAAATGAAATAGAAAAGACATTTGAAGAATTAAATTTGGATGAAAATTTATATTTTTCTGATAATCATTCTTTGAGAATAAGTGATTTTTGCGTAAAATAAAATATTATAAATATTATAAAATGGATTTTGATAATCAAAATTCTTCCCAGACGGGAAACAGCAATAACAATTTTGGTCAAAGCTTACTTGGTAGTTTGGTTCAGACTGTTGGAGATGATGTATTAAATGTTGGTTCAAGATATCTTGAGCAAAAATTAGACCAATGGGCTCAAAATCTGTGAAAAAATATATTATAAAAATATATAAAAATTGATTATTTTTTACTATAGATAGTCTAGTGTAAAAAATGGATTTTTCAGAATTAGAAGAATTTCAAACTAATACGATTCTTGAAGATGATATCCCTATTAAAATAAATAACTTGAATGCTACATTTACGACGAATATCAACATATTTTACTTAAAGGATATTAATGATATTAATTTTATTATTGAATCAAATAAAAATTTAACAGATGGAATTTCAAAAAATAGTAAAAAATTTTTATTAAAAAATGAAACATCTCAAATATCTGGGTTTATATTTAAAAATGGAAGAATCATGATTTATCTAAAAGATAATGATGCAGATAATACATTTAAAATTGTTGCAAAAGAATTAAAAATAATTTATTCGAATTTTATTGACAAAAATATTGAGATAACATATGATGATGTAGTTTTTAATTATCATTTACAATTTATTTTGCCTTTTCGGGTAGATAATGAAAAGGTATTTAAAATATTGGATAGACAAAAAAGGTTATCATCTTTAAATTATGACACACCAATTACAAAAATAAAATTAAGAGATTACTCTGGAATTATTTTTTATATATTTGCCTCATCACACTATATAAGTTTTAATTTATATAATTCTGGAACAATACAAGCAAGAAGTTCTGGGAGTAAAGATATTTTTGATTTGATGAAATTTTATTGTAATCATGTTTATACTTCTTTATGTTCAATGAAATATCTTATTTATTCTTTGAATAAACCTAAAAAATCCCATAAAAAGAAAAAAGTGATTAAATTAAATTATAAATAAACAAAAAGAAATGAGCATAAAAAACTCGCTATTATTTCAAAGAAGTGAATATTACACATCTTCTGACCTAGAAATTCAATTTGTTGTTGATTTTTTGTGTATTTAAAAAAAATGGAATAAAGTATTTCATGATATTTCAAATAATTTTATCTTTAATCACATATAGTAACTTATTATTCTTTTTTCCTTTATCTCTAATATATGATGACTTTTGTAAAAGCAAGCATATTTGTATATTATATCAACAAATGTTTGTAAATACATTCATGTTATTTTTATTTTATAATGCATTGGGTAAGATGTATTTAAAAAAATGGGGTGAAGACCCAGTATTTTTTAGGCAGTTATCTTTGGAGAAAGCATTCGTATTTTCGATAATACCGACGAATATTTATACATTATTTTGGGTGGTATTTTTTTTTGATTATGGGATGATGTTTTTCTAGATTATAAAAAAAATGAAATAATAAAATATAATAATTATAAAAATAAATGCCTTATTTATATTTATTGCAACTAAGTTATGAAAACGTTGCAGTTTTATCTTCAAAGAAAAAAGTAGAATTTAATGTTGGAAAAATATTTTCAAAAAATAATATAAAATCAGTTATATTATCTAAAAAAGAATTTGAAGTAGATTTTCTTATTTTTCTAAATATAATTAAGAAAATATATCAAGACTCTATGTTGGAAGTTCATTGTATAAAGAATCAATGTTTTTTGTCAATTGATAATGGTATCTGGTCAATTGGAGGTATTGAAGAAGAAAGTTTGATTGTTTACAAAAAAGTATTTGTTGAAAAAAATTAATTTAAAGTTTTTTTTATTATTAAAATAGTGAAAATGCAAAATTATAAAAATGAGGATTGGTGGACAAAACAGGGAAGTATTCTTGCTGAACTTCATGATAGAGCAAAAATTGTATATAGCATAAGAGTTTCAAATTTTAATAAAAATAATATTGAATCATATTTTAATTATTACGAAGGAAGATTTACAATTGAAACTATTTTAAAGGACCTACATGATTTAATAAATTTTTTCCACAAAAAGGATGTTGTAAATAATATTTATAAACATTATATATTCAAATTTCCGCGGTTGTCACCGTATTATAAAAAAAATAATTATCCTTATTTTAATTTTTTTAATATGAAAAAAAATAATAAATTAGAGTATTTTGAGAAAGATTTTATAAATAACTTTTATATTGATTTTATAAATTTTTTAAATAAATTAGAAAAAGAAATGATAATTGATTTGGCACCATATGAATTAAAAACTCGTATTTTTTCAAGAATAAAAAGTTTCAAAAATAGATTGGAAATCATGAATAAAAATATTCAACCAGTGTAAGAATATGAAATATTCAACCAGTGTAAGAATATGAAATATTCAACCAGTGTAAGAATATGAAATATTCAACCAGTGTAAGAATATGAAATATTCAACCAGTGTAAGAAT
>Ga0194123_10005946_pt1 | contig 12846 bp, 11 predicted proteins | sample TA2MahsurfametaG_5_FD_155479 | JGI IMG/M metagenome (GOLD analysis project Ga0194123, IMG submission 155479) | Freshwater microbial communities from Lake Tanganyika, Tanzania - TA2015023 Mahale A surface | ecosystem: Environmental > Aquatic > Freshwater > Lake | place: Tanzania: Lake Tanganyika... | reverse complement strand
TATGAAAAAATAAATAAACGCGTGCAAGATGACGCTCCATCCCCATTTTTTTCAATTGATTTAAAGAAAAGAAGAGTAAAACTTAAACAAGAGTTGTTTGGTAGTATTATGGAAAATTTGACTTGTTTAGACACAAATGGTATACTTTCAGTATGGAATTACACTGAATGTACAAATGACAGCCCAGATGAATTAAAACAACAACGAGGAATTATCAAAGACAACCAAGGACATGTCGTTGCCCCTTCATTTGGCTTTACACATGAATATAATACACAACAGATTGAAGATATTGAAAAACAGATTGGAGAGAAGAGCAATTGGGATTTTTACCACGCTGTTGAAGGAACGCTCCTTCGATTATTTTATTACGAAGGAGTGTGGTTCCTAGCAACGCATAAAAAATTGGATGCATTTAAAAGCAGATGGTCGTGCAAACAGACGTTTGGTGAATTATTTGTGGATGCATTAAAAGAGGTCTTTCAAAGAGAAGATGCATATTCATTCCTCCAGGGGTCCATTCCCCAAGATCGGGTATATTATTTTTTAATCAGGAGTAATCAACAAAACAGGATCGTTTGCCACGCGCATCGTCTTTCAAAGAAAGAAAGCATTATTTTTCTTGGACACAAGAAAGATACAGACAATTTTGTACCTTATTCAGGAGACTACGATATCGAGATAATGAATACATTTGAGGCCCCCAAAAAACTTCCTGAGCTGAGTACTGTGAATGACATTGTTGGGTACGTCGCCAACATCAATCCGTTCCAGTACCAGGGTGTTATTGCGTTTTCGAAACAGAGAATGGCGTCTGTAAAGATAGTAAACGATGAATATCAAAAATATTATAGAGTTCGAGGGAATAATCCCAATATCCGGTTCAGGTATCTAGAAGTCCGTCAAGACCTGGAACAGAGAAAACTTCTCTACATGTTGTACCCAAAATTTACATTTTTATTTGACGAGTACGAGTCGACGATTTATGATATCGCACGGATGATCTATCATTTTTACGTCAATCGTTACATCAAGAAACAATATGTCACGCTTCCTCGTGAAGAGTACATGTTGCTCAAAAAATGCCATCAATGGTATCTTCAAGACCGCCAAAACCATCTGTATACACATACTATAATGACTTTCTTGTCCGAGGAACCCCCATTGAATGTGTATAAAATGATTAAAAGGTTCCACCTGGAACGCGGGACGCGACGATTTCAACCCTTCCAAAAACAATCACAGCCTTACGATATTCCTATCCCTTCCCTCCAATCCCCCCCGCCTTTTCCGGTCGACAATCCATACACGGGGTAAAGGGCATCACAAAAGTTGACATGTTTTATTTCATTATTTGCCTATGAGCTCATTGTCCTTTAATTTATGATGATGACGGTAACCACACGGTATTTCATTTATTTCAATAAATGAAACTATGGGATCGACGGATTACAAAAATAAATTAATTTCATCTCGTGTATAATAAAATGAACCCAGAAATTATACAGAGCCAGATACAAGACAAGATAAAATGCTCCGGTCCTTACTTTCCACCCGACCAAGAGATTTTTCATGTCAAGACAGATGTGAATGAACAACCGTACCATCGTTTTTTCCGCGGACGCCCTGGATCTGATAAACCGATCGTGTGGGAACGCGAGGCCGGGTATGCACGCATAGAGGTCCGCACAACACCACCTGGACCCCCTGCACTTATTGATCAAAACGGAGGACCGCCGTGTTTTCAAACACCGTGTTCGACGGTCCTCCCATGTACCCAAAAGACAACAGTCTTTGCCGGGAATAATAACAATTCACCTGTCTTTATTTCTCCGTAAGACATTCTTCAATCTGGGGTTTCCAGTCAGTCACCATCTGTCTAAAAATCTTGTAATGGTCATTCATGGTTTCTTTTGCAATCCCGCTCATAATGACATTTCCACTATGAAAAACAAGGAATGTATTATACCTTTTCTTATTCTTGTACACATCAGTCAAGTCTTGTAATTCCTCGAGAGGTTTTCGAGAAATCGTCCATTCATTTTGATGTACCGAGCGATACACACAGGGGACCTCATTTTTCCACCAAGAACTGTCGACCAAGAATTTTATATTGACCCCAGTATAACCAAAGGAGGTCTCAAGAAGACTATGATACGGCGTATCATGATTGAGGAGTTGGTCGAGTTTTGAACGGTTCACACAAAATCCCAAGGAAAAATCAATATTGGTCATGACGGTCTGAAAAAAGACAGTCAGTACCTGTTGACTGCTTAGCACAGCCTCTGGACACTGTTGAAATAGGGTATCAATAAAAAACATGACTGTTTGTAATGCGTGTTCTTCGTGTTTACACCCTGTTATCTGAAATTTTCCATTCTTTGACAGTTTAAAATTAATGAACTTGCTGGAACCAATCCTCATAATAACATTGACCGCATTCCGAAAACACTTTTTCGGTTTCTTTTTCAAAAGGGAGTCATCACCTCTCACCTGATTTTGATAATACAATACCTTTATTTCAATCTCACTGGTATCTCCGCTATTTGAAAATTCAAGTTTCTCAAAAATTTTAATCGTATCAAATTGCAGATTTGAAGTCGCTATAATTGTTTTTGTTGAAACCGGTATGTTTTCCATAATCCTTTAACTTTCAAGTGTAAATCTTTAAGTTATCATTCATTTTTTAGCAAGGTAATGACGATGTTTTTAATGAATTGAATGCATCTACAGTACCGTCATTACTAAATCTTGATTGTAAAAATAAATGAATTGAATGCATCTACGGTAGAAATAAATTAATTTAATGCATCTACGGTATGAAGAAATAATGTCAAAAATTATTAACGGCACCATTGCACAAATAACTCGCTTTTCTTTTTTTACCACAATCGTCTCGATCCTTGAGAATTCAATGACAACATTTTGTGGCGGAAGTTATCTTGGCAACAAAACAGTTATAACGAGTGCACATTGTATCGCGTATAATATTCTCGAGCTCCAGGTTTTTTTTGGATTATCCGAGTTGAATTATATTCATACACCATACATGAAAAATGGGACACGTGTCAAAGCGATCCACATACACCCTCTTTTTGACCCCCTGTCGCTTTCAAACGATATCGCTCTTCTGACCCTCGATGACGAGCCGTACAATATCTCGACGATACGTCTTCCCGACAACCCGTTCTTTGAACTCCCAAACACATCATTATCTATTCTTGGGTTTGGGTATACCTCTGAAAACGACTACATGATCGAACACCAGCTCCAAATAGGAGAAGTCATTGTTTTAGACATTCGTAATTTTATAACCACGTATATTGATAACACGATGCTCATTGCTGGGGACCCTCGTCTCAATATTCATTCGTCTCCCTCGATTAGTCATGGATATACTGACGCGTGTAAAGGCGACAGCGGTGGACCGCTATTTAAAAATAATGAGAACAATCAAGATGTCCTTGTTGGTATGACGAGTTGGGGGTACGGTTGTGGGGAAGAGGGACACCCGGGTGTGTATGCTCGTATCTATCAACACGTGTCGTGGATACGCAAGATGATGAATATGTCATAAAAAATAGGGCTTGACCCAGTTATTTTCAGTTATTATAACTAACTTTAATGTAAAGGTGATTTAAAACCCAGTTAACTGGTTTTTAAAATGCAGTATAAAAAGAAGATGAAAATAAAACCAGTTATTTGGCGACCAAGCCCTGATAAAAAATAATTTTTTTTCTGCAATGAAGTAAAATGAAACCTATACGATTGAAACCCCTGCACATGAGTAGTTTAGATAAAAAAATCCTTGACGCGACGTTGCAAGGCGTTTCAATGGGGATGGGTGTCATTGGGACGGGATTAGAAATGACAGGTATCGGTGCACCGTTAGGTGCAGCCCTCAACGTAGCGAGTGGGGGGCTCGCGTTTGCGAGCACCAGTTTTGAATTATCACAAGGGATGATATCAAAACAACAAGCGGCGGTGGCATACGCGCTTGATAGCATCGCGATGATTGGTATTGTTGGGACCCTCGCAAAGGGTGCGAGTATGAGTGCAAAGGCTGCAAAATTTGGTGAAGAAAGTGCACAGGCATCCAGATCAGCCGAAGAAACAGAAAATGCACAACAAGCGGCAAAAGAAGCTTACGAAAACCGGAATGCTGAAAGAACAAATCAGTATTATCGCCAAGCAGACAAGGAGCGCCCCGATGTATCTGACCAAACTCCGAAAAAAAAAGTTACTTTTGATACAACCGTTTCCGTAAAATCAAAAGGTTCATCAAGTGAAGCGGACCCGAGAGGATTAACAGAGGATAAACGTCCGGGAGAATATGAAAATATCGGTAGAAGAACAAATTATAAGATTAGTACACGTGAAAAAGGACCAAGTACCCAAGATTATATGAATGCGGACCCGGCAAGAAAAGCAGAAATAGAGAGAGAAAGGTTCTCGGAGACAACTGAAAAACGATTGACAAAAGATCCTTACAGCCGGTCCGATGATCCAAATTCAGAACGTTCAAAGTTTGAGTTTGAGGAACAAGATGAGCAATATAGGGTCGACAAAAGAAGTTTTCTAAAACAGAGTAAAGAGTATGCTGAACGAGCGGAATTTCAACGAAAATGGAGAAGGAGAATGTTTATTGTCGAAGGAGCTGCTAAAACCGGTATCGGATTGATCAACATTTTTATCAATTCAAACTATAAACAAAATTGGTAGTTACGATAATGGAGACATTATACAATAAATGAAGTTGATAACTAAATAACCCAAGGCTTGACCCAGTTATTTTTAGCTATCATATTAACCTCAACATGAAGGTGATTTTCAAACCCAATATCCAATATACCGTCATCGCTAGACAAAACGACCATCTTGTACAACGCTTTGCGCCCTCTCTTTGACTGTATTGCCAGGTTTGTGAGTTTGCACTTCTTGAATAAAACACAAAGGCAGACTTGGATCGGGATCGGCATCGATTTTTGTGACACGTCCTTGACCTTGTTTGAGATGAATATCCCTTTGGACTTGGACAATGTCCCACCCTGAACAACGTGGAACTTCTACTTCAAAATCCTCAGTAACTATCATATTCATCTTTGTTTTTTAACCATCATCGCCATCACTTCAATTGTTTTTAAGTCACCAACTTGCTCATTTACCGCGTGCTATCGATGTTTGACAATCGCCAATTTTTCTTCAACGGGAAACAGGTTGATCTTGATCCCCATGGCGTTCAGTTCTTGGAAAAGCAGTTTACACGCGTACGGTAGAGGCACCCGTCGCAACTGCACACCCTCACAATTATTGCATTGTTTGAGCGAATTTGGGATCACCCCGCATTGAGAACACACGGGAACAGAAAACTTGTCAGACATGTCGAACAGGCGTTCCGTGAGGAACCTGCTCACGCCGTGACTGATCATGGCGTCTCGTTCCATCTCACCAAAGCGTAGCCCACCATCCCTCGACCGTCCTTCCAATGGCTGTCGTGTGAGCGCCTGGAGGCTCCCGTGATTGCGGGCGTGGATCTTTGCACTGACCAGATGCTTGAGCCGATGGTAGTACGTGGGCCCCATGAAAATAAGAGTATGAAAACGTTCACCAGAGAACCCGTTATGCAATACCTCATTTCCATGACGTTCAAACCCGATCTCTGATAATTCTGTGCTCAGGTATTCAACGACATCTGTGCTGTGTGATGAAAACGCCGTCGAGTATCGTTGTCTCGCCTTGTACGCTGCTGACTTGGCCCCGAGACATTCAATGAGCTGATTAATGGTCATTCTTGACGGGATACACAGCGGATTGATGATAATGTCGGGGACTATTCCGCTCTCGCTGAACGGCATATCTTCGTGACGGTATGTCATGCCGATTGTTCCTTTTTGGGCACTCCGACTGGCGACCTTGTCGCCGATCTCTGGTACCCGTAGGGTCCGCAATTTCACCTTGATGAGTTTGTACCCATCAGGATTAAAGGTTATGTATACCTTATCAACATAGCCCTCCTCACCGGACTTTATAATCACACTTGTATCTATTTTTTCCTCCCCGCTTGATTTGATAATTTTTGTTTGAACACGGGCGACAATGACGTCGCCGCATCCGACAAAAACCCCAACCTTGATAATGCCGTTCGGATTGAGTTTTGAATAATTGAAACTCTTGTTTAAAATATGTTCTGATGGAAATTCAATCGTCTCCATATGCGACGTGGATTTTTTCCTCTCCTCCACAATTATTGTCTTGTAGCTGAAAGAACGGAAAAGACCGCGATCAATCGCCGACTGATTAAAAATAACCGAGTCTTCCTGATTAAAGCCGGTATACATACAGATGGCGACAATAAGATTATTTCCTGTCGCAAGATCATCGCAACCCATTAATTCTCCGTAATGCGTTTTGATAAGGGGTCTCTCGGGATAACACATGACGTGAGATATCGTGTCGACACGATGTGCGTGGCTCGTCGCGTAATAACCGATCGCTTGTTTGCCCATTGATGCGTGGTATGTCACACGCGGAGCTTGTGTGTGCTCCACATAGGGAATAAGAGCAACACACAACCCTGTCAACAAACTTGGATGAAGCTCAATAAGATCATACCAATCGTTCCCCAACGTTTCTTTATGCGTCATGGCAATCACATAATTTTCAATCTCGTGCTGGTCTAAAAATAATATTTTTCGTTCTTCAATCAGGCACTTCATTGATTTTTTGCGTAATTCTTTCTCGGTGGGAAGCCGTCGTACATCCCATAAAGGGCGGATGAAACGCCCTTCGTCGCCATAAATATGGATCTCTTTTTCAGTCATATTCACTGAAACCGATACAAAATATGGTAAACGGTTCTGATGCTTGTACAACTTTACTGCGTGGAACAGTTCAAGCCCTATACATATACCTAACCAGTTCCCATTCACAAAAACCTTAAACACATTATCAAAACTTGACAGTGTTGCAAGATCACCGAGTGGTCGCAATAACGGATTTTCTTCTAAAATCATCCGTATAAAAATCATGTCGATCCTGGTTGTGACCTGCACCGACATTGCCATATTCTTGACGATACCCGCTGAATGTCCTTCAGGCGTCTCATGGGCGCAGATAAATCCAATCTGTGACGGGTGCACCTGCCTAATCTTTGTGTTTTTACCCTCCTTCCCCACCGGTACGATAATGCGTCGCAGATGTGATAAGAAAGAATTATACGTCAATCGGCTTAAAACCTGTGAGACGCCCGTCCGGATATATGATGACTTTGGAATCCCCCAGTTTCCGGTCGAAAAACAATGTTTGATCCCTTGTGTAATGACATTCACGCGTGATATGACAACCATAATGTCCGGGCGTTTTGCAAGCTGTGGTTCGATCGTCCGAACAAATCGTTTGAAGAGTGTCCGAAAAAGCTCACTGAGCAGATGCCCACTGACTTCTATCCTTTTATTTGCAATATGGTCGCGGTCATCCATCGGGCGTTTCTCAAGAAAAGTATAGAGCAGTTTTGAAAACATGTGTCCAATAAAATATCCCTTCTGTGCGCGATCGCTCGTAATACCCAGATGCGGGAAAAGCTCATTATAGATAATCTGGTTCACATAAAAAAATTTTCGTTCTTTCGAGACGTTATGCACCGCAAACTGAGAGATATACGATAGTGCCTTGTCATGAGTATCGATTATTTCGGCGTCACGTATCACCGTGCGAAATATCCTTTGAAAAATCAATCCTTCCTGTGTTTTATTATCGATCGAGAGGAGCAAAATATCCTCAATCTGTTTCTGAGAGAGTTGAAAGGCTTTCATGACAATTCCTAAAGGAATATCTTGTGTCACGTACGGGAGCTGCATGACAATTTTTTTGTTGTTTGTGATTTTCATCTGCACCAGGACGGAGTGTCCTGTTTCTTCTGACATGCTCCTAATCTCGGCAACGAGCAGATATTTACTTGTTGGTTTCTGTTCAAAGACGTAGACGATATTGTAATTCATGCGTTCTTGTGAAACCAAGACCCGTTCCTTTCCCTTGACGATGAAATATCCACCAGAATCATAATGACACTCTCCCGCCTGCTCCTTTTGGGACGCGGTCAGGTTGTACAGGTTACATTTCGATGTCCCTATCATCAGGGGTATGCGTGCGATCAATACCTTGAAATAATTTTTTGTGCTTGTTTCAACGTTATTTTCAACGATACACGTTCGGATGTTTACAGATATGGCACTGCTATACGTCAGGTCGCGTATACGTGCTTCGTTTGGTGTTATGTACCGCACCTGTCGATTATCATCAATAATGTAAGGCTTGTCCACAAAGACCTGTCCAAATTTGACGCAATATATCTTGTTATCTCCCAGAGGGACTTCAAGTGTCGGTTCTTCTTCAATGATTTTATTTAACCGATGATGAATGAAAAAGTCAAAACTCTGTTTTTGTATCGAGGCATTATCATACAAACAGAGGTACTCCTTTACTTTCTCAAAAAGAATGTCCTCATTCATTTTGATAGCTACACTCATCTTTTTAGAGGAGTTCAGTTTTTGGATCCAAATATTGTTGCCCGACAATCCGCACAGAGCTGTGTTGGGTAGTCAGCGCCTTCGGGAGGGAGTTTTACTCGCGGGTCCGTTGGTTTTGCACACCAACACCTGACTTCGGGGTCCAAACGACGTGGGAGCCCTTTCAACGCACCATAGATCGACATGGTACCCCCAGGACTGTAGCCTTCTAATAAACAGGCGTACCTTGTTTTTTTTTTTAAATCCATTTTACCGTAGGTGCGATAAATTAATTTATAAAAAAAATTAATTTATGGTAATGATTGTATGAAACAAAAAAAAACAAAATGTACGGCGGTTGTTTTGCAAACAATACCATCAATCTACAAGGCGTCTTTACATTTTCAAGCACTGTATCCACGTTGACGAGCACCGGTGGTACAGATACTTCAACTCTATCAGGGACCATGACCATAACCGCAGTCACAACATCCGTTCCCGCAACCTACAAGATTGAGATAACAGAAACAGACGCACCGGTAAGCAGTTTTGTTGTTGGGAGTGCTCCTGACTGTCGCGTGTTTACCGGTATTGGGAATAATGAATACAACGGCATGTTCTATTTTACCATCCTGTCTACCACCGCGCAGTGCGGTCTTGGGTCATTCCAGTTCAAGGCCTACTCACAAAATGGAACGGGAACACGATTTTCGCAGGGACTGGCAAAACGCGTCGTTTTGTCGTCTCTGTCAGACGACGTCTGAACAAGACAATGAAAATACCTGAAAAGGAAAAATTTTATTGCACATATAGTAGAGAGCGGACCCATCCTATGGAATTTATTATAACAAACCAGGGACCCTTGAATGAATTAGTTGGGTCTGTGAGTACACTGTTCAGTAGTAATCCATATGTAAGGCAGCAGAAAGCAAATAATTTATGGATCATTGTAGAGATCCATAAACTATTTCTAAATTCCAAAAAGTTATATACTGATTATATGAACCTACCCAAAAGTCTTCGTCCGGATATCATATTTGAGGTCATCTTTTTAGTCCTTGCTCACCCTTCAGTCCATAATCTATTTCCGGAAACACAACACGACGAGCTTCAGCTTTTGATCCACAACAAGACAAATATCAAAATACTTTTTGATACATTATTTTGGACGCTTGACAAAAATCAAGACGGTATACTCTCTTCAGACGAAATCAAATGCGCGTGCGACTGGTCTACTTGTTTCGGGTGGAAACAAAAAAATTGAAATACGTGCAAACAAACTGAAAACAATTCAAAAAAATCTATGAGGACCGTACGACAAAAAATAATATGTCCACCTGATGTTATCCCTGGACATCTGATTACAAAAGACAAACGACAACAACTTTTTGGACACGTGGCTGGAGGTTCCGGATCCATGAAACCGGAAATTTTCCAAAGGACATCTATAATTGAAGGAACTGGGATAGAGTGCAAAAAAACATGTATGCGTATAAATCTTCGGACACACGCTCTCGAAAATATTAGGAACCCCAACATTCTGAAACAGGGATTTGACTATTCGGAAGATTTTGATGGGTTCCAAACATACAAGAATGCATCTATCTACATAAATATGAAATGCGTTGTTGGTAAAGGCGGTGCACAAACTCGCACATTACGAGAAGTGTACTGGTTCATTAAAGGACAATTACAAGCTTTATTAAAAACTCCTGATGTATATTTTGCTAATATTTTAGATGGTGATGAAGCATTTTCTTGTTTGTCAAAATTTCAATACTTGGTTTCTTGTAATAAATTTGACCCTGTGCGGTCCCGGATATATGTTGGCGACCTTAAGGGATACTTTGATTGGTTTTCGGAAACATTTCTTGTTGAAGAACATGAAGAAAAATACGGTATGCAAGTCCAAACGGGATCCTCTTACGAGCATATTCCTTTGACTCCCTGTACTGTGGGAGAAAAAGGCTCCACGTTATTTGACGTTTCTTGTTTAAAAAGTCATTGAATGCATAACACAAACGAACCTGTTCAGCTTCTGATAGATGTACTCCACAAACACGGAGGGTCGCAAAAGTCCTGCTACTCTCTTTAGCTGGATATATATATCCCCGTTTATACGTTAATGAAATTTTACCGTTCTTGGTTCCACTATCAAGTGCGCGGAGCGTCATGAATGTTTGTTGTTCATTTTCAGCAAGCTCTTGTCCTTCAACATGACGGCGCACTGAAATATTCGACGGGATTGTCAAATAGTATATCTCACCCCCCACTATCCATTTATATCGAGAAGACATATGAAACGTTCTCGTTGTTTTGGACGGCAACATCAACCATTCTACATCTTGTTCGCCTAACGTTATAACTGCCTTTTCAAAAGAAAAGGCAACAATTGTTGTCGGTGTATCTTCAAATACCGTTTCTTCGAAATATTTCACCTTGGTTATCCTAAAGTTGGTCATGAAATCGTTCCGACATCTTACGTCAATATCGCGTGGTGAAAAAAAGAAACCAGCTGGGACGATAAAAATGCCTCCACGACAATTATTTTGTCTCACGACGCTTGTAATAAAACATTTATACAAATCATTTGTGTTATATAGTTCGTAGATATTTTTGTCGTCGCATTTGTTTCTTGCCAGATACGGTGGGTTGGTGATTATCCAGCTATCATTATAATCTGGTGGGTCTATCAGAGTATCTTTCTGTTCTATGTCCGACCTTTTTGGTTCAATATCATAGGCTTTTATTTGAAAAGAATTGTATTTTTGGACCCAATCAATCAGGTCGCCTCTCCCCGCAAAAGGTTCAATAATACACCGTACATCATCTGGTGGTCTGGGCAAACTGTCCAACACGTAGGTGCATTGTGTTGTATAAAACTGACCCTTGTTCTTTTTATTTGCACTGATCAAACATTGAATAATTTCATCTTTATTTTTTTTTTGGTAGTTCTTGACGTTGTTTTCTTTACAAAGCACGTGCAATTCTTTGATAGATTTTTTGGAATAATCCATTTGGGTTTTAGATACATTATATAAAATAAAAATCATTTTTTACGGTAGTGATAACACCATGAGTTCATTTAGTTTTCATTGAACACGCTGGTGAATGTAGTTGTCAACTTGCCTATTTATTGAAGATAACAGGTATTTAACAATACCCGTTATGTTGAAGGCAAAAAATACGAAGTCCAATACCATAGCTGATAAGACTATTTACTTTCATTGAGCTCAATGAAACGGGGGCTATGTAGTGTATATCACGAATTGTATACAGACGCTATCAGAAATAGCGACCTCTCGCTAAAAAGTGATGAAATTTGTATATTTATCGTGATCAAAGTATGTTATCTCTAAGAGATCTACGGATCGGGTCGTCGTGCCGCCTCCCTCGCAAAAAGTGATGCACACGGGTTTTTTTCGCTTTAATTGTTAATATATCAACAAACTATACACATCTGATAAAACTTTTTGAACAGCTTTACAGATGACCCTCTACCGCACTATCGAGAACCAGATCCAGAAGTCCGTTGTCGAGTTTTGCCGTCTCCTTGCCGAGAAGCACTCCCTCTCTGAGGAGGAACTGCTTGACACATGGAAGACGGTCGCGGGCGCGCCCGCAACCAACAAGAACAAGAAGGGCGAGAAGAAACCGAGGAAGAGTTCCGCGTGGCAGAACTTCGCCAAGGCGACACGTCCTCTTGTCAAGACGGAGATGCCTGATCTTACCTTTGGGGAGATGTCGTCGGAGATTGGGCGTCGTTGGCGTCTCCTTTCTGACAAAGAGAAGGCACAGTATGCGTCAAAGGCGACAACCCCAAAGCCTCTCGGGTTGCCTGTCGCCACCGAGATCAGGTCGCCGGTCGAGACAACCCCATCAATCAAAAACACACCCGTTGCCATCGCATCTCCGGTCAAGTCTCCGTCTCCTCTCAAGACAAAACCAAAAAAGAAGCAGGGAAAGAAGAAGGTAGAGGAGATCGATGAGGAGGCATCTCCCTACGAGAAGATGTCGGTCAAGGAGCTCAAGGCCGTATGCAAGGAGAAGGGCCTGACGATCAAGGGGTTGACCAAAAAGGCTGAACTGCTGGAGGCGCTGAGGATTGCAGACGAGGCAAACCACTCCAGCGATGACGACGACGACAATGGTTCTGTTGCAAGCGACGACACCTCGTCGTCCTATCATCCCGACCTTGAAGAGGAGGAAGATGACCTGTTGGCGTAGATGTTCAATGTAGATGCAGTGAAGATAGAGAAAAAAGAATGAAAAACACATGATGGGCTTGGTTGTTGGTGAAATCGTTTTTAGTTGCGCCTTTTGATTTGTATACACTTGTCTA
>Ga0194123_10005945_pt1 | contig 12846 bp, 13 predicted proteins | sample TA2MahsurfametaG_5_FD_155479 | JGI IMG/M metagenome (GOLD analysis project Ga0194123, IMG submission 155479) | Freshwater microbial communities from Lake Tanganyika, Tanzania - TA2015023 Mahale A surface | ecosystem: Environmental > Aquatic > Freshwater > Lake | place: Tanzania: Lake Tanganyika... | reverse complement strand
TGTAAAAAAAGACCGCATCCTTTTCCCGAATTCGTGGTCTAATCCCATATGGCCCTGGCTACCCTGCCTTCCTCGGCTTGGGACAAGAAAAAGGCCGGGGTGTTGCTGCAACGAGCTGGATTTGGCGGCACTCCGCAGGAAGTAGAGGCCCTTGCCGGCATGCAGCCTTGGCAAGCCGCCGACTCTCTTTTGGGATCGCCCGATCTCGCCCAGGCCGAACCCCCGGCTTCGCTCCGGAAGCCCAATTTGAATGACAAACTGAGAACGGAGCGAAACCGCCTCAAGCTGCTGGATCCCAAGACCCGCGAAGAAAAACAGCGGGAAATTTTTCGCGCTCTCCGCGCCGAGCAAGAAAAACGCCTGACCGATCTGCGGGGGTGGTGGTTCGAGCGAATGGCTAATCCGGCCACGGCGGCCCGGGAGAAAGTAGTGCTTTTTTTGCATGGTCATTTCGCCACCAGCGAGGAGAAGGTCAAAAATCCGGCCCTGCTTTGCCAACAGAATCAAATGTTCCGCGAAATGGCCCTTGGCTCCTGGCCCGATCTCGTGCTGGGAGTGGCCAAGGACCCGGCCATGCTCATCTACCTTGACGGAGCCCGGAGCCGCCCCGAACAGCCGAATGAGAATTTTGCCCGCGAGCTTTTTGAGCTCTTCACCCTTGGCGAGGGGAACTACACGGAGAAAGACATCCAGGAGGCGGCCCGCGCCTTCACCGGTTGGACCGTGCGGCTTCCCAAAAAAGCGGGGGAAACGATGGATGAGGAAACCCATAATTCCTCTTTCGCATTTAACTCACGGTGGCACGACGGAAAATCGAAAAAAATCTTCGGTAAAACCGGGAGCTTCGACGGGGCGGATGTGGTTCGACTGGCCTTGCAACAACCCGCCGCGCCGCGCTGGATCACCGGGAAACTCTGGCGCTTCTACACGGGGAGTAGCCCTTCGGAAGAAATGCAGCGAGAGCTGGTCTCCACTTGGGAGGAAAACAAGGGACAGCTTCGCCCGTTCCTCCAATCAATGTGGACCAGCCCGGCTTTCTACGCTCCGGAACTCGCCCGCCAGCGGGTGAAGTCTCCCGTGGAATGGTTGGTGGGTTTGTGCCGTCAGCTGGAACGGCCGTTGCCTGCCCCTGCCCTCGCCTCGGAAATCACGACCCAGCTGGGGCAAAAACTTTTTGCCCCGCCCAACGTCAAGGGTTGGGACGGCGGGATAACCTGGATCAACACCACCAGCCTCGAAAAACGGTATGAATACTCCTCGTGGCTGGTCAGCGGCACCCTCGGAATGCGGCGCCTGGGAGATATGGACCTGGGACGCCTCGCCATCCAGAGCGGCCTGCTGGAGGTGCCACGACCCATGATCGAGGGTACCCCGATGGAAGAACCGGACATGAAAAAGGAGTTCGCGGAAAAAAGAAAGGCCGCTGCCCGTCAAGCCCGGGAACTACTGGCCGTCTCCCCCGCCCCACTGGCGCCGTTGGCGGCTCCCGAGGATCGCCAAGACCCCGCTCGGCTGGTTTCCCGTCTCAGCACGCGCCTTCTGCCCGGCGAGACCACCCCGCCGGAACTCCAGACCCGGTTCCGCAAAGCAGCCGGGGAAACCGCTCCGCTTAATGATGCCGCCATTCGCCAAACGATCTTGGCCATCGTGCAGAGCCCCGTCTACCAACTCGGATGAAGGGAGAAACACCATGAAAGAAGCCGGATTAAAAACGCGCCGCGAATTCCTCCGCACTGGCCTTCTGGGTGGATCCCTCTGCTGGACCGTTCCGGGTTTTCTCCAAAACACCATGCTCTCCCTCCACGCCGCTGCCGATGGACAACTCGTCCAAGGGGTCACCGGCAAAGACGGAAATATCTTGGTCGTCCTACAACTGGCCGGTGGCAACGACGGTCTTAATACGGTCGTCCCGTTCGACCACGACGACTATCGCCGCGCCCGGCCCACCCTGGGCCTTTCAGAAAAACAGGTCCTGCGGCTGGGCCCCAAGGAGAAAGTCGGCCTTCATTCTGCCCTCGCCGGCCTCGCCAAATCCTATGAGGCCGGAGATCTGGCCGTGGTCCAAGGGGTGGGTTATCCCAATCCCAACCGCTCCCACTTCCGCTCGACGGAAATTTGGGCCACGGCTACCGATGCAGAGAAGTCCTCCTCCACGGGATGGATCGGACGCTACTTTGACAACGCCTGCACCGGTTGTGACGCCGCCGTCGGGGTCACCCTTGGCTCCCAGACTCCGCAGGCGTTCGCTGCCAAGACCCCCAAGGGCGTCCTCTATGAGGCAGGCGGAAGACGCCGTCGGCTCGGAGCCGATGGCGAGCCCGAGTCGGACGGCTCGATGACCATGGCCATGGAGGCCGACGGAGAGGATGGCCCTGCCGGAGGCTCGATCGGGGATATCGCCGGCTCTTCCGGAAAAATCGATGCCTTGGATTTTTTGGAACGAACCGAAATGGATGTCCAGGTGACGCAAAAGGAAATCGCAGCGGCTTCGGGTCGCGGGAAAAACGGTGTTCCCTACCCCGGCTCTTGGCTGGGTAATCAATTCGCCCTGATTTCCCGTCTGATTGCTGGCGGTCTAAAAACCCGGATCTACTACGTTTCGCAGGGTGGCTACGACACCCACACCGGCCAAGCGGGAGCCCACGATCGTCTTTTGCGGGAAATGGGGGACGCTGTATCGGCTTTTCTCGCCGACCTCAAGGCCCAGGGAAATCTCGGCCGGGTCACCCTGATGACTTTCAGCGAGTTCGGCCGGCGGGTGAAAGAAAACGCCAGCGGGGGGACCGACCACGGCGCGGCGGCTCCGCTCTTCCTCGCCGGAGGCGGCGTCACCGCCGGCCTGCTGGGCGAGATGCCTTCGCTGGCTCCCCGTGACCTCGACGATGGTGACATCAAATTCAACGTCGATTTCCGCTCCGTCTACGCCACCGTCCTAGAAAAGCACCTTGGGGTAGAATCCGGCCCTATCCTCGGCCGTGCTTTCCCTCTCCTTAAGGCCTATGGCTAAAGCGAGGTAGGGCGGGTTTTCCTCAACCCGACTCGTTGAATTTAGATCGGATTACGCTTCAATGAGGCGGCGTAGGGACACGCCGCCCCACCCACCGTTATACGAAACTAAGCTATCGGCTCTCCGCTGGACCTTCCGCCGCGGGCGCCTCCTCCGCGGAGGCCTTGGGTGCGGCCTCCGGCTCAACCTTCACAAACTTCACCGGACCCTTCCGGCCCAGACTGTTCTTCCACGTGCCCTCCAAAGTTTTCGAATCGGACGAGATCTTCAGATCCAGCTCCACCTTGGGGTCAAAACTCGGCTTCGGAAGAGTGGTGTAGGTGATGGGGATCTTGGCCCTTGATCCCTCGATCTTCGCCCCCTGGCTATGCCAGACCCCGGGCCCACCCTCCGCCCACACTCCATATCCCGCAACGTGGATGGTCGCACCCTGCTGCGAAATGATCACCGCCGACTGCGCAATCCCTCCGGCGGTGTTTTTCCACAGCCCGGCCAGTTGCGCCTGCTCTGCCCAACCACTTGCCGCCACTGCCAGCCATCCGAGCAGGAGAATTCGTTTCATGCGCGCGATCGTGTCTTCTTGCTTTCGGCTCGCAAGCCGTATCTCCGCGTTTTTAGGCCTTCTTACTTTCGGATTTTCGCACCCCCCAGAAACTTTAGCGCCTCCACCACCCGTCCCTCCCCGCGCCGTAACGCTTCCCCCGCTCGCTCTGCACTCGCCTTGGTCAACAACCGCACCAGCCGCACCGCTCGTGCCCGGAGCTTCTCGTTCGACGGCACCACGTTGACCATCAGATTGTCGTAAACCCGGCCCTTCCGGATCATCGCCACAGAACTGAGAATGTTGCAGACCACCTTGGTGGCCGTGCCGGCCTTCAGCCGGGTCGAGCCCGCAATCAGTTCCGGTCCCACATCCAGTCGCACCACCACATCGGGGCGGACGGTGCCTTTTTCTGGTCGCCAGGCGGAGTGCGCGGTCACCAGCACAGTTTTGGCTCCCGCCGGTATGGCCTGGCAAAGAGCTCCCCATACAAACGGCGTCCGCCCGCTGGCGGTCAGGCCCACGACCACATCTTTTCTTCCCACCTTCCGTTCCTGCACAGCCCGCGCCCCCGCTTCGGCATCATCTTCCGCCCCCTCTTGGGCCCGGAAAATCGCCTCCGGCCCGCCCGCCAGAATCGCCTGCACTTCCTCCGGATCAGCGTGGAAGGTCGGCGGCATTTCGCTGGCATCCAGCACCCCCAGCCGCCCGCTCGTGCCCGCCCCGACATAAATAAGCCGACCGCCTTTCTGCAAGGCTGAGGCTACGATCGCCGCCGCCCGGCCGATCTCCGGGGCCGCCTTTCGCAGGGCCTTGAGGTTCTGGCTCTCTTCTCCGACAAACAGCTTCACCAACTGCCCAACCGATTTCTGGTGCAGACCGCGGGATCTGGGATTCGCCCGCTCCGTGGGCAACGACTCCACATCCACAAACCTGGTGCCTGTTTTCTCGGGCGTCATCCGCCCGGCCCAACCCGCCATGGCGGCCGCTCCGATCTCTCCGGGCGTTTTCAACAACACGCTTCGGGCGCCCGGCAGCCGGGCGAGCACCGCCGTGACGAAATGCCGACGATAAATTTCATTTTCAAAAAGTCCTCCCGTCAGGGCCGCTCTGGGTCGCCGAACCTTTAGACGGCGGGCCAACTCGGCCACTCTCTCCGCCAGTTCTGCCGTGGCTTCCTTCACGACACCCTGGGCCAGCGGATCCCCGCGGCCCGCCGCCCGCAAAACCACCGGGGCGAATCCGGCCAGCCACTCTTTGCCCCGCGTTTGATAGACCTCCCGCAACAGCCGATCCAGATCCGCCGCACCCGCATGCGCCAGCAGGGCAGCCGCCAGGGGCGGCACCCGGCCAGATCGGTCCCGCTCCCGATAAACCGCGCGCAGCGCCCGCGCCGCCAGATCGTACCCGCTGCCCATATCCCCCAAAAGATGGCCGTGGCCGCCAGCGGAATGTTTTCTGCCGGCCACCCGCCCCACCACATTGCTGCCGGTGCCGGCAATCACCAGAAACCCGTCTTCGTTTCCCCACGCCGCCGCCAGGCCTGAATCGGTGTCCTGACCAGCCACGATTTTTTTCGTTCGCGGCCAAACCGCCTGTAAGGCGCCCCGGGCCGTGGCCACCTCCGTGGGGCCGCGGGCCCCCGCCAAGCCCGCACCGATGGACTCGGGTGCCTGCGGCAGGCGGGCGGCAATCCTTCGGAAAAGTTTTCGCAGCCCCTCACGCCCCACCAGCAGGATGTTGCCCGGACCCTCCGAGCCTTGGGCCAGACGCCGCCCCCGCGCATCCAACAGGACCCACCGGGTCTTGGTTCCCCCCGCTTCGATCCCCAGGACCGCCCCGGTTTCTTTCACGTTGCCCTGCTTCACGCCACGCTCAAAATGCCCTCTCCATGACCAAGCTGCGATGGAAAAACTTCCTGCTCCCCGCCCTTTACTATCTGGCCATTCTCGGGGTCTCCCTCATCCCCCGCTCCGGCGTTGAAAAGGTCGGGAGCTTTCTCCCGTTACCGAACGACAAGGTTCTCCATCTCGCCGTCTACGCGGGCTTCGGATTTGTTTTGGGCGGTCTTCCTTATCCCTCCATCGCACTGGGAACCGCCGGCTCGCTCCTGGGCGCCGCCGACGAACAAGTCCAGCGCCTCGCTCCTGGCCGGGATGTCTCCCTGGCCGACTGGCTCGCCGACATTCTCGGCATTTCCCTGGGTCTGGCCTGGCGGCGCCGACCCCGTTGATGAGCCCCAGCCCGGCCCAGCGTTACGACAAACTCCTCGAAGAGGTCCGACGTCATGACCGCCTCTATTACGTCGAGGCCCGCCCGGAGATTTCCGATGCGGCCTACGATCGCCTCTACCGCGAACTTCAGGATTTCGAGAAAGCCCACCCGGACCTTGTCGACGAAAACTCCCCCACCAGGAAGGTGGGTGGCACCCCGCTCGACTCTTTCCGGAATTTGCGCCACGCCGTGCCGATGCAGAGCCTCAACAACACCTACAGCGAAGAGGAACTTGTCGAGTTTCTGGACCGCGTTGCCAAAAACCTTCACGGACAGCCCGCGGAGTACGCCATCGAGCCTAAGGTCGACGGCGTAGCCGTCAGTGTTCGCTACGAAAACGGCCGCCTAACTCAGGGCCTGACCCGCGGCGATGGTGAAAAGGGCGACGACATCACGGAAAACCTTAGAACCATCCGGAATCTTCCCCTTTCCGTGGAAAGATTGCCCAAGGTCATCGAATTCCGTGGCGAGGTCTATCTTCCCGAACCGGCATTCGCTTCCCTCAACCGGACTCGGGAAAAAGCCGGCGAGCCTCCCTTCGCCAACCCCCGCAACGCCGCCGCCGGCACGTTGAAGTTGCTCGACTCCCGGGAAGTAGCCCGCCGTCCCCTTGCTGTGGTTTTTTACGGTCTCGGGGAAGTCGTCGGGGCGAAGACAGAATCCCAGGTCGAACTCCATCGTCAGATCGGCAAATGGGGCTTGCCGGGTCACAGCTGGTTCCGACACGTCAAGGGAGCCGACGGGGTGTTGGCAGCTGTGCGGGAGTTGGACAAAGATCGCGCGCAATTCCTTTTCGCGACGGACGGCGCCGTCATCAAGGTCAGCCGTTTCGACCAACAGCGGGTCCTCGGCTCAACTGACAAGGCCCCCCGCTGGGCGATCGCCTACAAGTACGCGCCCGAGCAGGCCGAAACCCGCCTCCACGACATCACTTTCCAAGTAGGCCGCACGGGCGTCATCACCCCGGTCGCCGAGCTCGAGCCGGTCCAGCTCAGCGGCACCACCGTAGCGCGGGCCACGCTGCACAACTTCGAGGAGATCGCCCGCAAGGACATCCGTGTGGGCGACCTCGTTACCGTGGAAAAGGCCGGCGAGATCATTCCGGCCGTGGTCTCGGTCAACCTGAAGAAACGGCCCAGGGACTCCAAGCCGATCCACCCGCCCAAACAGTGCCCGGTCTGCGGCGGCCCGCTGCACAAAGAGGAGGTTTTTCTCCGCTGCACTTCCCGCGACTGCGTCGGTCAGCTCAAGCGCCGCTTGCAACATTTCGCCCACCGTGGGGCCATGGACATTGAGGGGATGGGTGAAGCCATGGTCAGTCAGCTCATCGATGCCGGCCTGATCCAGCATCTCGAACAAATCTACGACCTGACCGCCGGGCCGTTGGCCGACCTGGAACGGATGGGGGAAAAGTCCGCCACCAACCTCATCGCAGGCATCGAGGCCAGCAAGCAGCGCCCGCTTTGGCGACTCATCTTCGGCTTGGGTATCCCGCAGGTTGGCGCGGTTCTAGCCGAGGCCTTAGCCCGCCATTTCCAATCCATGGAGAAATTGGAAAAGGCGGGGACGTCGGATCTGATCCAGGTCAAGGACGTGGGCCAAAAAGTGGCTGAGGAGATCGTCTCTTTCTTTTGCGAAGCCTCCACCCGCCGGCTGCTCTTGGGACTCAAGAAAGCCGGCTGTAATTTCCGTGCCTTGCCTGAGGAGTTGGCGGTGCGGGGCGGCGTCTTTTCAGGAAAGAAATTTGTCATTACCGGCACCCTCAGTGCCCCCCGGGAGGATTTCACCCGCCGCATCCAATCCCTTGGAGGCACCGTCTCCGGTTCGGTCAGCGCCAAGACCGACTACCTCTTGGCCGGAGACGAGGCGGGCTCGAAGCTCGACAAGGCCAAAGCGCTGGGAGTTCGCAGCCTCACGGAAAAAGAGTTCGAAAAGCTTGCTGGAGCATGAATCGCGGAGTGATAATCCTCCGCATGCGCGCCTTTGGGTTTTGCCCTTCCCTTCTCCTTGCAGGCGTCTGGATTTTCGGATTTCCCCCTGTTTTCGCCCAGGTCGATCCTGGAACGGCCGAGGACGCCGAAGCCGAACGTCGAAAAATTCTCAAGGCCGCTGACCAGGTCGAACGCATGGACGCCAGCGTCGAAGACATGAAGGCTCGGGTCGCCTCCTTGGAAAAACTTCTCGAGGAAGTCAAACAGCAGACCCACTCCTTGAAGGAAAGTCTTGCCAGCGCCGCCGCCAGGGCGGAAAAGGAAAAAAGCGTTTTGTTGGAGGAAGTCGCCAAGATGCTGGCCGAAAAGAGAACCAAAGAAAAAAAAGCCGAGGTGGCCGCCCAGCTGGTCGACCGGGAGGGCTATGAGCATGTCGTCGCCAAGGGCGACACCTTGAGTTCGATCGTGCAGGCCTACAACAAGGAGCACCAACTGAAGCTCACCATCGAATCTCTACGCAAAGCCAACCAGCTTTCTAAGGACGCCCCGCTCAAGGTCGGGCAAAAGCTTTTCATCCCGTCCAGCTAGGCCCGGCATGCCCTCCCCCGCTTCCGCGTTTCGGCTGCAAAAAGTCCAAACGGGGCGGGTGCTCGGCCCGATGGACCTGGATCACCTCAAAGCCTTGGCCAACCAGTCGCTGATCGCGCCGGAGGATCTTGTGCAGGTCGACGAGGGCCCTTGGCAGAAAGCACCGGAAATCACCGAGCTGGAAATGCTTTGGATGGTTGAGCCCCTCGATGGGCCCCGCTACGGACCCACCACCGCCGGCACCATCGCGGAGTTTCTCCAGAGCGGACAGCTCGGCGGATCCGAGCTCGTCACCCACCTGCGTGCCAAGGAAGGTTTTACGGTCACAGAATTCCTTGAGGAAATGAGAAGGCGCCGTGACGCCAAACTAAAAAGCCGGACCATCAAGCTGGAGGATGCGAGCGAATCCAACCCATCCCGCCCCGCGGAAAGTCCCGCCTTCGATGCCGCTCTTCGCCTCCGGATCCGGCAGTTGGAAACCGATCTGGCCGAGGCCAAAAAGCTTTTGGAAAAACAGTCCGCCGAACTGGTCCGCCTTCGCCACTCCGCCGGGTCCGGGCTTTCGATTTGACCCGGCGGCGCCGTCGCCGCTACTCTTTCCAGTTCAACATCTTCCCTTATGCGCCACACCATTTCCGTCGTCGTCCAGAATCGTTTCGGGGTGCTGACCCGGATCGCCGGCCTCTTTAGCGGGCGCGGCTTTAACATCGATACCCTCAACGTCGGTCCCACCCAGAACGATAAAGTCTCCCGCATGACCATCGTGGTCGTGGGCAACGACCAGGTCCTCGAACAAGTGGTCAAACAGCTCAAAAAACTCGTTGATGTCTTGGAAGTCTACGATTTTAAGGACGGGGACGTGGTCGATCGGGAACTCATTCTCATCAAGGTGAAGGCCAACTCCTCCTCCCGGCCGGAGGTCATGCAGATTTGCGACATTTTCCGCGCCAAAATCGTGGATGTGCAGTCCTCCAGCCTCGCTATCGAGGTGACCGGCGACGAAAGCAAGATCGACAAGTTCCTTGCCCTGATGAAACCCTTCGGAATCCTCGAACTGAGCCGGACGGGCCGGATCGCCCTGCCCCGCCGCTGAGATTTCCCCCAACCCCCAGGAGACACCCTTATGCCCGCCCGCATTTATCACGATTCTGACGCCAGCCTTGCACCCCTGAAAAAACGAAAGGTCGCGGTCATCGGCTTTGGCTCGCAGGGCCACGCCCACGCCCTCAACCTGAAGAACAGCGGCATTCGCGTCACCGTGGGTCTTTATCCGGGCAGTAAATCCATTCCGGTCGCCAAGAAGCACGGCTTCAAGGTTCTTGCCACCGCGGACGCCGTGCGTGGGGCCGACGTGATTTTTGTCGCGGTTCCTGATCTGAAGATCCCGTCCGTTTACACCAAGGACATCGCCCCGAATCTGCGCAAGGGCCAGTGCCTGCTCTTCAGCCACGGCTTTGCCATCCACTACCAGACCGTCCGCCCCCCGAAAAATGTCGATGTGATCCTCGTCGCCCCCAAGGGCCCGGGGCATATCGTCCGCCGCCAGTATTTGGAAGGGCGAGGGGTTCCCGCCCTTTTCGCCGTCCAACAGAACCCCACCGGCCAAGCCCGGGCCGTCGCCTTGGCCTGGGCTCGGGGCTTGGGCGCCACCCGTGCGGGCGTCCTCCAGACCACTTTTAAGGAGGAGACGGAAACCGACCTCTTTGGCGAACAGGCTGTTCTTTGCGGCGGAACCTCCGCCCTGATTCAGGCCGGCTTTGAGGTGCTTGTGAAAGCCGGCTACCAGCCCGAGGTCGCCTATTTCGAAGTGCTGCACGAACTGAAGCTGATCGTTGACTTGATCAATGAGGCCGGAATCGCCGGCATGCGTTTCTCTATTTCGGAAACCGCCAAATATGGCGACGTCACCCGTGGTCCCCGGGTGGTCGATGCCCGCACCAAAAAGGCCATGCAGGCGGTTTTGCAGGAGATTCGCAACGGCAAGTTTGCCCGCGAATGGGTCAAGGAGAGCCGGACCGGCATGAAGCGGTACCACCGCCTCCTCAAACAGGGTGAGAAGCACCCGATTGAGAAGACCGGCCAGCGCCTCCGGGCTCTCATGCCTTGGATCCGTCGCCGGAACCTCAAGGGCGCCCAGGCCGCCTACTGATTCGGTACTCAGCCCCTTTCTCCAGCTTCCGCCCTCCGGCTCCTCCGGAGATGCAAAATCGGCACCTTCGGGGTAGGCTGTCCGGATGAGTGACCGCCTCCTCATTTTTGATACGACGCTTCGCGACGGCGAACAGTGCCCCGGTGCGGCCATGACCCCGCGCCAGAAACTGGAGGTCGCCCGCCAGTTGGCCCGCCTGGGGGTCGACATCATCGAGGCCGGCTTCCCCATCGCCAGTCAGGGGGACTTTGAATCCGTCCGGGAAATTGCCCGGACCGTTCGCGGTCCGGTGATCTGCGGCCTTGCCCGGTGCGTCCCGGCCGACATTGACGCGGCCGGTGCCGCCATCAAGCCGGCCGGCAAACAGGGGCGGGTCCATGTCTTCCTCGGCACCAGCAAAATTCACCGCGAGTTCAAGCTGGGCAAGGCCCGGGAGGAAATCCTGCGCCTCGCCGCCGAGGGCGTCCGCCGCGCCCGCAAGTTCACCGCCAATGTGGAGTTTTCCCCCGAGGATGCTTCCCGCACGGAGATCGATTTCCTGGTCGAGGTGGTCGAGGCCGCTCTGGAAGCCGGCGCCACCACCATCAACCTTCCCGACACCACCGGTTACGCCACGCCTGAGGAGTACGGCCGGATGTTCCAAGAAGTCATCTCCCGGGTCCGGGGTGCCGAGAACACTATTTTCAGCACCCACTGCCACAACGACCTCGGCTTGGCGGTGGCCAACTCCTTGGCCGGCGTCGCTGCGGGTGCCCGTCAGGTTGAGTGCACCCTCAACGGCATCGGTGAACGCGCCGGCAATGCCGCCTTGGAGGAGATCGTCATGGCTTTACGCACTCGCCACGATTCCCTGGGCGGACTCACCACCGGGATTCACACCAAGGAAATCGTCCGCACGTCCCGGCTCGTCTCCGCCGCCTGCAGCTTCCCGGTTCCCCGCAACAAGGCGATTGTCGGACTGAACGCCTTCGCGCACAGCTCCGGCATCCACCAGGACGGCATCCTCAAAAAACGGGAAACCTACGAAATCATGGATCCGGAGGAGGTCGGCTGGGGCAAGACCGAGCTACCTTTGACCAAACACAGCGGTCGCGCCGCCGTGGCGTCGCGCCTCAAGCATCTCGGCTACTCCCTAAAGCCTGCCGAGCTGCAGGCCGTCTTTACGCGCTTCAAGGAAATCGGGGACCGGAAAAAGTTTGTCTATGACGATGACCTCGTTTCTTTGGTCGGCGCCCAAATCCAGGTGGCCCGCGAAACGTATTCGCTGGAAAAACTTTCCGTGGCCTGCGGGATCGGGGAAAAACCTGTGGCCAGGGTGACCCTGCGGCATGGCCGTAAAAGCCTTGCCGCCACCGGCTCCGGCGACGGCGGTGTGGACGCTGTGTTGAAGACCATCGACCGGATCACCGGCCTGAAGGGACACCTCGTCGATTACCAGGTGCGGGCCGTCACGGAGGGAAAAGACGCCGTGGGCGAAGTCAGCCTCAGCGTGCGCTTTGAGGCCAAAGCTGAGCCTTCCGCGGGCCGGGCGGCCGCTACCGATGTGATTGAATCCAGTGCCCGCGCCTACTTGGCCGCGGCGAATCGTTGGTTCGCCGAAGGCGGCCGGGCTTCCCGGAGGAAGTCCCGGCGCGCCTTGGCGCACCCTTGAGCGTTTAGTCGAAGCTGGGGTTGCGCGGGCCCCGCTCAAAATCGAAGTCACCCGCGGAACGTTCCACGCGCGCGCTTTCCTCAATCTCGGCCCGGGGGCCGCCGCGGTCGTCGCGGCGAGGGCCACGCTCCGGCCGTTCCCCCATCGATTTCGCGCCGTTCACAATCATCAGTCGGCCCATAAACTCCGCATCATGCAGCTTTTTGGCCGCCTCCTGCGCGCCTTCCAGGGTCTGCATCTCGACAAAGCCAAAGCCCTTCGAGTTGGAACCCTTGTCGCGCACGATCTCCACGTTTTTCACCCCGGCCACCTTGCCGAAAAAGTCAAACAGGTCGCTTTCGGAGGCGTCGTAGGAGAGATTCCCGACGTACAGCCGCGGGGTCAGCACCTCCTGGGGAGGTGAGATCCGCGGGCCGCGGGGCGTGCGGGTTTGCCCTTCCGCGCGGTTCGGGCGGTATTCACCCCGGCTGTGGTCGCGGCGGGAAGATCCGCCGTTCAGGCCGAACAGCTTTTTCAACCAGCCCCAGAAGCCGCCGCTTTTCGGCTGGCCTCCGCGGGATTCGTGGCGGAATCCGCCACGTCCCCCGTGGCGGTGGTGACGCCGGCGCCGGCGTTCATGCGGACCGCCGCTGGAGCGGCGTCCTTGGTATCCATCATAGCTCATATGGGTTGATGTCGGCGGGAAGACTGGGCCCCGTGGAACCG
>Ga0194123_10005944_pt1 | contig 12847 bp, 6 predicted proteins | sample TA2MahsurfametaG_5_FD_155479 | JGI IMG/M metagenome (GOLD analysis project Ga0194123, IMG submission 155479) | Freshwater microbial communities from Lake Tanganyika, Tanzania - TA2015023 Mahale A surface | ecosystem: Environmental > Aquatic > Freshwater > Lake | place: Tanzania: Lake Tanganyika... | reverse complement strand
CGGGGATGTGCCGGATGCAGAACGTGACGCGCGCCGTAGCCTCGAAGCGAGGCGCGCGCAGCAGTGAATAACTGCGCGGGGCATCGAGACCGTCGGCGTGAAGTTCGAGGTATTGGCCGGCCACTGCGTCGGCGAATGCCGGCTCCTCCAGTTTTACGGTGACTTCCAGAATGTCGTGGGTCAGCGCCCGCAGCGTCTCGATGGTGCCCCAGGCAGTTTGCGTCTTGATGGTCGGCGCGCCCAACGCCACCTCGACCGTGACATCGCTGCGCAGGTGCACCTGGCAGGCGAGGATCGCACCCGCCTGGATTTCAGCGGGCGTTAGGGTATAGGAGAAGTCGGTGAGTGCCTTGATCTTCCCGCTCGTCAAAAGGCATCGGCAGGTGCCACAGCTGCCCACCCGGCAGTCATGCGGCCACGCAAGTCCCGCAGCAAGCGCAGCGTCAAGCAACTTGTCACCGCGTTTGACGGACAACACCTCGTTGGATGGCGCGACGGTCGCGGTGCAAGCACCTTTGGCAAACAAGGAGAACATCAGGGTTCGCGCCTCCGCAACCGCTCAGCCTCTTCGACTTTCAAAGCGCGTGCAGTTTTCAGGTCAGGCGGCTTAGGGGTGGCCTTCGTCGAGGAGCTCCGCAATGCCGGACTCACGATTGTGCTCGCGTAGCAGCGCCAGTTCAGCCGGTGTCGCCCACCGCGCGTCCCACTCGCGGAGCATGGGGATCATGAGTTTCCAGAACAGCGGAGGGATCCATGAGACCAGCGTCATCGTCAGGTAACCATATGGCGATTCTGGCATTGGTTTGTATTGAAACCGGTAGTAGGGCGTGTCGTGCTCGTGATGCGACCCGTGCCTGCCGAGGTTGAACGTGAAATGGTTCGAGAGCGGATTGAAGCTGGAGAAGGTGTTACGCGTTGTAATCTTCTCGCCCGGTAGCCGAATGAGCCCATAGTGGGAGAAGAAGTTGAGCCCCTCGAGGATGTACTTTGAGAACGCGGCCGCGACCACCCACACCAAGACGCCGGTCAGGCCGCCTATCCAGGCGACTGCAATCACCACGGAAGCACCACGCGCCCATGCATGAAGCACTCGGTTGCCGGGTGAGAATTGAGATTTTCCCTGTGCCTCGAGACGTTTCTTCTCGATGCCGAAGCCGCCCAGCCACTGCTGCATCGCGCCGGCCGTGAGAAACTCGTAGAAGCCTACGCCACGTTTTGGCGACACCGTATCGACACCGGGATAACCCAGATTCTTGTGATGGCCGTAAACGTGCTCGGTCGCAAAATTGGTGCCGAAGCTCAAGGCGAAATCCCAACGGCCAAACCACAAATCCAGTGGATTGCCGGTACGGTGCGTAAGTTCATGTGATGCCGAGATGCCGCTCACGCCGAGCAGCCCACCCAGTGACAGACCAGCACCCAGATAGGCGAGCCAGTCGTTCTCCGCGCGTGCGGCAAACACGTCGAATTCATACCCTTGGGACTGGAGAACCTCATTGACCCAGGCGCCAAACCCGAAGGGGTCGTTACTGCCGCTGGTCCACGCGGCGACTAAGGTCGCCGCAAAGTGACCAAGCACTGCAGAGTAGAGAATCAGGTCATGAATGATCGGATGACCATAATCGGGATTGGTTTCGTCGCGAGCGCCGGCGGTGAGGATTTCACCTCCGACTCCGACGACGAAGAGGAACACGACGCCGCTCCACATCCACCAGCCGCCCGCAAGGAAGCCTGCCATGGCAACCGTCAGCCATATCCAATGGATGTAGCCGAAACGAAGATACTTCCACATGAGTAGCGCTCCTCAATCTGCAGGTTGCGACAAGCCCCAAATCAGGGGGCATCCAAAGATGGCCAGACATGGTCGGCGTCCGTCTTACCTTGGCACATGCCGTGTTGGCTGGCCGCAGGGTCTCGCAGGAGCACTTTGCTCCTGCCAGCCTATAGCGCTTCGCGAACGTAATCGAGCATTTTCTATCCCGGCTCGGACCAGTCACCGTGTCGAACACCATGGCATGGGATTGGTGCAATGCGTCACCAAGACGAGGCCCTTCGTCCCGGTAGTTAGCCGGATTGATAGCTTCATGCATCTGGTCGAAGATTTCCTCGCGGCGTGAACCGGCGGAAGTGCAGCAGGGCCGCCGTCATGGCGGCGAGCTGCAGCAGGCCACAGAAGAACATCGGGGCACCCACGCGCCAGTCGCTGGCCGGAAGGTCCGAGACCGTCGCCATCAGCGGCGCGCCGAGGACAGGGCCGAGCACCGCCATCAGGCTGGTCAAGGATGACACCGCGCCCAGGGTGTCACCCTGGGTGCGCGCATCCGCGGCGTTCGAAACCAGGCTTTGTACCGAGGCGGTCACCGTCCAGGCGAGCAGGTTGCTCGCAATCACCGCATTCATCATCCAGCCCTGGGTTGCCAGACCCCAGCCCAGATAACCGAAGGCACTGGACAAGAGGCCCATCATTGCAAGCTTGCGCGCGCCGAAGCGCTTGATGAGGCGGGCGATCAGGAATCCCTGGACCACGGTGGACACCGCACCCATCAGGAACAGGGACCAGCCGTTGTCCGCCGTGTCCCAGCCAAAACGATAGCCGGTGTAGAGCACCCAGGTCGTGTACATGACGAAGGTGGCAAGGTTGCTGAGGGCGATCACCCACAACAAGGAGCCGATGCCGTGCAGGTTCCTGAGACGGCGCAGTGCGGCCAGCGGATTGGTCTCGCGCAGCGAGACCTCTCTGCGGCGGGATTCGGGCAGGGATTCCGGCAGCACGAAAAAGCCATAGACCAGATTCAGCAGCGCGCAGGCGCCTGCGAGATAAAACGGCAGGCGCAGATCGATCGCGCCCAGCACGCCGCCCATGACCGGCCCCAGCATGAAGCCGATGCCGAACATCGCACCCAACAGGCCGAAGCGGCGCGCCCGATCCTCCGGCGCGGTGATGTCCGCCACATAGGCGTTGGCCACTGCGATGTTGGCCTGCAAGGCGCCGCCGACCATGCGTACCAGGATGAGGGACCACAAAGTGGGCGCGTTTGGCATGGCGAAGAAATTGAAGCCGAGGCCACAGAACCCCAGCAGCAGCACCGGCCGGCGGCCGAAACGGTCCGACAGCGCACCAAGGATGGGGGCGCCGATGAAGTTGGACAGGCTGAAGCAGAACGCGAGCACCCCGAACCACCAGGCATGCGCGGCAGGATCGGGCGTGAAGCGCCCTAGCAGTGGCGGCAGCACCGGCACGATGATGCCGATGGCGATCATGTCGATGAGCACCGCCACCATGATGAAGCGCATGGCGGCGGGACGGGAGCGGTGGCTTTGGAACATGAATCTATCCCTGGAACACGCAACAGGAATGGGGCCAATGGCGCATGTCTACTCCGTCTTTCGGGGACTCAAAAAAAGAAAGCCCGGTGGAGGCCGGGCTTTCGGTAGGGCGCGCGATGCGCTCAGCGCGCCATCTGGCGGAGCATGTACTGCAGCACACCACCGTGTGCGTAGTAGTCCCACTCCACCGGGGTGTTGATGCGCACGCGGGCCTTGAAGCTCACGACCTTGCCATCGGCCTTGCGCGCATTCACGGTGAGCTCCTGCGCGCCCGGCGCGAGGCCCTCGAAGTCCAGCACTTCCGTGCCGTCCAGACCGAGTGACACGGCCGATTCACCCTCCATGAAGTTCAAGGGCAGCACGCCCATGCCGACGAGATTCGCGCGATGGATGCGCTCGAAGCTCTCCGAGATCACCGCCTTCACGCCGAGCAGGATGGTGCCCTTGGCCGCCCAGTCACGCGAGGAGCCGGTGCCGTATTCCTTGCCGGCAATGACAACGAGGGGCACGTTCTTCGCCTGGTACTTCATGGCCACATCGTAGATGGGCTCGACCGGGCCCGCCGCGCCGTTGATGTAGCGGGAGACGCCGCCTTCCACACCCGGGGTCATGGCGTTCTTGATGCGGGTGTTGGCAAACGTCCCGCGCATCATCACTTCGTGGTTGCCGCGGCGTGAGCCGAAGCTGTTGAAATCGGCCTTGGCCACGCCGCGTTCGGCGAGGTACTGGCCGGCTGGACCATCCAGCTTGATGTCGCCGGCTGGGCTGATGTGATCGGTGGTGATGGAGTCACCGAGCACGGCCAGCACGCGCGCACCCTTGATGGGCTGCACGCCGGGTGGGGTCATGGTCATGCCCTGGAAGTAGGGCGGGTTCTGGATGTAAGTGCTGGACCCATCCCACTGATAGGTCTCGGACTTCGTGACCTTGATGCCCTGCCAGCGCGCATCACCCTTCAGCACGTCGCCATAGCTCTTCTTGAAGAGCTCCGAGGTGACGGCCTTGGCGACGGCCTCCTGGATTTCGCTGTTGCTCGGCCAGATATCCTTCAGGTACACGTCCTGGCCGTTGCTGCCCTTGCCAAGCGGCTCCTGGCTGAGGTCGAGGTCGGTGCTGCCGGCGATCGCATACGCCACCACCAGCGGGGGCGAGGCGAGGTAGTTCATGCGCACGTCCTGATGCACGCGGCCCTCGAAGTTGCGGTTGCCGGACAATACGGCAGACACGCTCAGCTTGTTGTCCTGAATGGCCTTGCCGATGGCGTCGTTCAAGGGACCCGAGTTGCCGATGCAGGTGGTGCAACCGTAGGCCACCACATGGAAGCCCATCGCTTCCAGATCTTCGGTGAGGCCAGCCTTGGCGAGATATTCGGTGACGGCCTTGGAGCCGGGAGCCAGCGAGGTCTTCACCCAGGGCTGAGTCTTCAGCCCCAGTGCGCGTGCCTTGCGGGCGAGCAGCCCGGCACCGATGAGCACCGAGGGGTTGGAGGTATTGGTGCAGGAAGTGATGGCCGCGATCACCACCGCGCCGTCCTTGAGGGTGTAGGTCTTGCCGCCATCGATAACCTGCACGGGGCCGGCACTCGGGCGCATCTTCTGCTCGGCTTCGAATGCCTTGCGGAAATTGGCCTTCACATCGGTCAGCAGCACGCGGTCCTGCGGCCGCTTGGGGCCGGCCATGGAAGGCTTGATGCTGCTGAGATCGAGGGCCAGCACGTCGGTGTATTCGGCTTCCGGTGCCTCCGGTGTCCACCACATGTCCTGGGCCTGAGCATAGGCCTTGACCACCGCGATCTGATCTTCGCTGCGGCCCGTGAGGCGCAGGTAGTTCAGGGTTTCCTCGTCGATGGGGAAGATGCCACAGGTGGCGCCGTATTCCGGCCCCATGTTGGCGATGGTGTTGCGGTCGGACGCGGACAGGTTGGCGAGACCGGGGCCGAAGAACTCGACGAACTTCTCCACTACGCCGCGCTTGCGCAGCATCTCGGTGACAGTGAGCACGAGGTCGGTGGCGGTGGCGCCTTCAGCGAGCTTGCCGGTGACACGCACCCCGATCACTTCGGGCATCAGCATGGAGGAGGGCTGGCCAAGCATTGCAGCCTCGGCCTCGATGCCACCCACGCCCCAGCCGAGCACGCCGATGCCGTTCACCATGGTGGTGTGGCTGTCGGTGCCGAAGCAGCTGTCCGGATAGAGCAGGCCGTCGTTGTCGAACACCACACGCGCGAGATATTCGATGTTGACCTGGTGCACGATGCCCGTATCCGGCGGCACCGCCTTGAAGTTCTTGAGCGCTTCCTGGCCCCAGCGCAGGAAGGTGTAGCGTTCCTCGTTGCGCTGGAATTCCACCTTGGCGTTCAGATCCAGCGCTTCCTTGCTGCCGTAGTGATCGATCATCACGGAATGGTCGATGACGAGCTCCACGGGGCACAGCGGATTCACCTTGGCGGCATCGCCACCGAGCTTCTTGATGGCATCGCGCATGGCGGCGAGGTCCACCACGCAGGGCACGCCCGTGAAGTCCTGAAGGATGACGCGCGCGGGCGTGAAGTTGATGTCCTTGGCCGGCAGCTGCTTCAGGTTGGCGCCTGCCAGGGCCTCGATGTCGGTGCGGGTGGTGTTGACCCCGTCCTCGTGGCGCAGGAGGTTCTCCAGCAAGATCTTGTAGGAGTAGGGCAGGCGGCTGAGCTTGAACTGGCCGTCCAGCGCCTTCAGCGAGAAGTACTGGTAGTCCTTGTTGCCCACCTTGAGCGAGGTGCGCGCATTGAAGCTGTTGGTCATCGGAACTCCGTGAATCAGGCAGGAAAGGATGAGCCCGCCATTATCGGCAACTTCGGGGCTGGCGTGTAGTGCAGTGCGGGAGAAAAGGGGATTCCGAAGGCGGGGGGCGGCGCGCGGGGCCCCATCGAGGCTCAAGCGGTGGTATCGATGATCCCCCCGCCGAGGCAGACCTCGCCGTCATAGAAGACGACCGATTGGCCCGGGGTGACGGCACGCTGGGGCTGGTCGAAGTCCACGCGCACCCGGTCCGGCCCCAAGGCGTGCATGACGCAGTTCTGATCCGGCTGGCGGTAACGGGTCTTGGCCCGGCAGCGCAGCGGCATGGCAGGGGCTTCGTCCGCCACCCAGCTCAGGGTGTCCGCTTCCAGGCGGCGGCTCAGCAGGGCGGGATGGTCATGGCCCTGGGCCACCAGCAGCTCGTTTGCCGCCACGTCCTTGGCGACCACATACCACGCTCCTTCCGCCGCGCCTTTCACACCGCCCACGCGCAGGCCCTCGCGCTGGCCCAGGGTGTAATAGAACACGCCCTGATGCTCGCCCAGCACGCGCCCATCCAGAGCACGGATGAGCCCCGCTTGGGCCGGCAGGTAACGGGATAGGAACTCCCTGAAGCGCTGCTCACCGATGAAGCAGATGCCGGTGCTGTCCTTCTTGTCATGCGTGACAAGGCCCAGCGCCCGTGCGCGCTCGCGCACCTCGGGCTTGGGCAGATCCCCGACCGGAAACAGACTGGCGGCCAATTGTTCCTGGCCCAGGGTGTACAAGAAGTAGCTCTGGTCCTTGTTGCCATCAATGCCCTTCAAGAGGGCCTGCTTGCCCTCGATCTCGCGGATGCGGGCGTAGTGGCCGGTCGCGACGAAGCTCCCGCCGAGCTCTCGTGCATGGGCCAGGAAGGCTTTGAACTTCACTTCGCGGTTGCAGAGGATGTCCGGGTTCGGCGTGCGGCCGCGCGCATATTCGCTGAGGAAATCCTCGAACACTCCATCCCAGTAGGCCTGCGAGAGGTCGACCGTATTGAGCGGGATGTCGAGCCGCTCGCAGACCTCGAGCGCATCCGCCACATCGTCTTCCCAACGACAATTTCCCGCCTCGGTCGGCTCATTCCAGTTCTTCATGAAAATGGCCGAGACTGCACAGCCCACGTCCTTCAGCAACGCGGCCGTGACGGAGCTGTCCACGCCGCCGGACAGCCCGACCACCACGGGAGTGCCGGCGGGTGCGCGTTCAGCCAAAGCGGAGATCATGGATGAGCGTGAGCGGATGGCGATGCCCGGCGAGGTAATCCTGAATGCAACGCATGACGAGCGGGCTGCGATGCTTGTGGGGCTCTGCCGCGAGCTCTTCCGGTGTCATCCACACCGCGCGCAGGATTTCCTTGTCCAGCGCACGTGTCGGCTCATGCGAAACCAGCCGGCCGTGGAAACAGAAGCGCAGGTAGGTGGTGGCTGCCTGTGGCGGCTCGATAAGGTAGATGCCGACGAGGCCCTCGGGCTCGATGTGCCAGGCGCTTTCCTCCAGCGTTTCGCGGCGCACGGCATCGAGCAGGGTTTCACCCGGGTCGAGGTGTCCGGCCGGCTGGTTGTAGACGATACGGCCACGGTCTTCCTCCTCAACAAGCAGGAAGCGGCCGTCGCGCTCAAGCACGGCCGCCACCACGGTATTCGGTTTCCAGAGTTCCTGTTGCATGGGACCGCGCGGCCTCCTCAAAGCTTTTCGACCACGGGTTTGTCCCACGGGCCGGTAATGGAATAGCGGCGCTGTAGGAACTTGTCGACCTGCGTGGGTACGCCTTTGAACAGTTTCTGTCCGAGATAGATGGCCGCACCTGCACCTATGCCTGCCGGCCCGAAGACAGCGCTGGCGAGCGGAATACTTTTCGAGAGGGCAGGCGTGAGGATGGCTTTCTGATCGTAATCCTTGTTCGCGAGTCCCGTGCGCCCCGTGACTTCCACCCGTGAGGAAGGTCCTTCCATGAATAGCGTATTGGTATACGCATTGCCGTTTTCAAGGCGGAACCAGCCTTCGATGCGGTCAAAGGCATAGCCCTTGGCAAACAGATCCGCGAAGTCCAGCGAAAGCCTGCGCGGCAGGGTCTGCAAGCTGAGCAGGCCGAAAAGCCGGCCGCTTCCCGGTTCAATGTCCAGCAGGCGGCCACGGCGCACGGCGAGGTTCAGGCTGCCGGTGAGTCGCTCCAAGGTGAAATCGCCGGGCGTACCGGGCCAGCCGGCCTCGATCTCCAGAGTAGTGCGCCCACCCTGGATGGCGCGCGCCTCATAGCCGAAGCTGCTGAGCAGGCCGCCCAGCGCCTCGGCTTTGACCTCGATGCTGAAATGCGACTCGTGCGTCTCATCACGCAGAAACCAGTCGCCGTGGGCGCGGATCTGCGCGGCGTCACTCTGGAAGACCAGCGAATCCAGATGCAGCCCCTCGACAGTCGGTGTGGTGGCGAGCGATGCCTGACCGAGATCGAGCTTGTTGTAGTGGAAGGAGGCGCAGGCCATGGCGAGGCGCGGAATGCGCTGTGGGACAAGCTTCGCCTGGCCCTTGCGGTCCTCGGCCGGTGACTGCAGCCAGAGCTGCTTGAGATTCAATGTCAGCGGACTGCTCGCGGAGTCCCGCGGAATCGTGATGTCTCCGGCAACGCGCTCACTGTCCACGGACAGGCGCCAAGCAACCGGGTCCTGCCGGCCTGCCACCCTGACCTGCGTGAAATCCTGGCCTAGCGTCTTGAGTGAGCCGATGAGCACATCCAGCTCAGTAGGCAAGGCGCTGCCCGCTGCCCCCGTCGATTTCAGCAGACCTGTCCATTCCCCGAGGGGCAGGGTTGCGAGTTCGCCGTCAACCCTGACCCCCGGGTGCGACAGTTCCGGAGCGGGACCGGGCCCGAAGCGCACTGCCAGATGCGTGAGTCTTCTTGGACCTTCTGCACTCGGCTCCTGCCGCAGCGCGGCCTGCAGGATTCCGCCCAGCGCCACCGTGGTCTCTCGTGAGCCTTCACCTCGCAGCGGCATATCGAGCGCAAGCGGCCACTCTTCGGACGCCGCTTTCTGCAGCGGTGCCGGCAGGTCGAGGCGCATGCCGGCCAGTGAGGATTCCAGCAGCAGCCGACGTTGGCCAGCCTCACCGCTCAGGCGCGCACGCCAGCGCAAGGTGCCCTGCAGCGCCGGTGCGGCAGGATCGCGCGCGAGCAGGGCGTGTAGCGCAGGTGCGCGTGTGGCGAGCTCTGAGAGGACTTCACGTTCATCCGCGGTCCCCGCGAGGGCAAACTGAACCCCGCCGGGACTGCTCGCACCTCCGGCAATTTCGAGTTCAACCGCTCGCCCGGCAAGGTTCCCGCGCAGGTCCCGGCTTTGCCAGTCGCTGCCGGCGAAGCTCAACGCGCCCTGCAAATCTTCCAGCGTGATGCCGTAGTGACTGGCCGTCAGCGTGTTGTTGGAGAAGCCGAGAATTCCCTTGACCGTGCGTTGCATGCCGCGCTTCAGGCCCAGCGACATGTCGAGGCTCAAGCGCGTGGTCCCCGAGAGTGCCAAGCCACGTAGCTGTGGCATGGCGCGTTCGCGCAGAGGGCTCGCGCCCAAGGTTCGGGTGATGTCGTCCAGTGTGGCCTCCACTTCACCGGTCACATCCAGCACAGGTTGTGGAGACAGGAGATCGCCGAGATGCAGTCGCGCAGTCTTGAGCGGGGAGTGCCCAAAGCGGGCCGAGCTCAAGACACCCGTCAGCGTTCTTCCGCTGACAGTGATCTCGCCGTCGACGGCCGTGGCTTCGGGCCAGTCGCGGGCATATTTGAGTGTCACATCCTCCACTGCAGCACGGGCTTCGAACACCTCACCCTCGCGCTTGTCGCCGCCGGCGGCGTCGAAGGGGAAATCCGCCAGCGAGCCGCGCAGCGTGATCTGGGCGCTCTTCAGGATCCCGGCCGGGAAGGCCGCGCGGACCCAGCGCTCTGCACCCGGTTTCAGGCTTGCTGCAGGCACCAGACTCGAGAGGCGGGAAAGGTCTCCGGTGCCGAGATGAGCGTCGAGATTCACGCGCGGTGAGTACCCCTCGGCCACCTCCCAGTCACCTGCCAGAGTGATGGGCAACGTGTTCGCACTGCCCTCCAGGCGCATGCTGATCCGACGCTCGCCACCTGCCATCCCCTGCCACGAGACATGGCCGTCGAGATTCGCGAAGGCGAGCGGGGTGGGCAGGCGTTCGTGGTGTATGAGTTCAAACTCCGCGCCGTCGAACCAGACGACGCCACCTCGGGCATTGAGCATGAATTCCGCGCGCAGATTGCGGATGCCGGGTGTGCGCTCAGCGGCGGGCACCACCAGTTCGTGCAGCTCGCCCGCGACATAAAGGTCGCCGTCCGCCGTGCCGCCTCGGGCAAAGCGCAGGTTCTCGAGGTTGCCGGCCGAAGGCCATGGCAACGCGCTGGCAAATCCCGGAAACGTGTGATGCAGGTGGTCCACCAGCCCCAGGGGAACACTGTCTGCCGATACGACAAGCCCAGGACGGTCAGGGCCTGCCGGGTCCTGCTGCCAGAGCAGGCGCCAGTCCACGCTTTGCGGGCCGGTTGTGCCGCTCGTTACCCGCAGGACCTGTGCCGCAACCCTGCCGTCCACGATCTCGGCAAGCCCCTGCAGACCAAGCGTTGGGCGTGCTCCGGAGCCCGGATCCGACGTCGGCACGGCCTCCGCCAGCGGCAGGTTCTCCAGCGCAAACCGCAGTTGCACGCCGCCCGCCCCTGCGCGGCGGGCTTCCAGCCAGACATCGGCTGCAAGTGGCGGTAGCGGCGCCGCATCCGACTGGAGGTAAGGGAGTAGGGCCGCACCCTCCATGTCCTCCGCAAAAACCACAAGCGTGGCCGCCGGGTCTGCAGGATCGCCGCCGGGCAGATCGATGCTCGCGCGTACGCCAGAGGCAAACGCTCCCACCTGACCGGCCTCCAGCGCAAGTTCCGTATCGCCCTGCCTTTGATCAATCCTCACCCTGACGTCGCGCGCAGTGACCGGGTCGAAGCGCGCACGCTCATCACGCAGCGTCACTCGGCTTGCCTCGATCGTCAGCCCGTCCTGCGCAATCAGCCAGCGCAGAAAGCGCGGGTCCTGGCGCGTGAATCCGTCGATCACCAGGCGCCCGTCGGCGCGCCACAGCAGATCGAGTTCCAAGCCGGAGAGTTCCAGCTTGCCGAGACGAAGTTGCTGGTCCCGGAGACTGGCGAGCAGATCGAGCCTCGCTTCAGCGCGGTCGAACCGCAGGGCCTCAAGTGTCGGCTCGGCCGAGTGGTGGATTCTGATCCCCTCGGCGCTCAGGGCTGGCAGACCATGATGCCAATGGGCTTCGAGATGGGTAATTGATACCGGCATGTCGAGTACGCGACTCACGGAGTCCTCGACGGCGGTGGTCTCCGACTCCAGGCGGGGCAGGGCGGCGCGCAGGATGAGCGAGAAAACGGCGGCCACCACGAGCAGCAGCGCGCAGGTGTTCCACGCCAGCCGCCATCCTGCCTTGAAAATCCCTTGCATCACGCAACCGACGCGTCAGAGCAGGACGACGTCGTATTGTTCCTGCGTGTAGGCGGTTTCAACCTGGAAACGGATCGGAATGCCGATGAATTCCTCCAGTTCGGCCACGCTTGTCGACTCTTCATCGAGCAGCAGGTCGACCACGTTCTGGGCAGCCACCACCAGGAGTCGACGCGCATCGTATTGGCGTTGCTCACGCAGGATTTCGCGAAAGATTTCGTAACACACGGTCTCTGCGGTCTTGATGGAACCGCGTCCACTACAGGTAGGGCAGGGCTCGCACAGCACATGTTCCAAGCTTTCGCGAGTGCGCTTGCGCGTAATCTGCACCAGTCCCAGCGAAGTGACTTCGCTGATCGTGATCTTGGAGTGATCCCGCTCCAGGCTTTTTTCCAGCGCGCGCAGCACCTGGCGTCTGTGCTCCTCCTCCAGCATGTCGATGAAGTCGACGATGATGATGCCGCCCAGGTTCCTTAACCGGAGCTGACGCGCGATTGCCTGGGCTGCCTCGAGGTTGGTCTTGAAGATCGTTTCCTCGAGATTGCGATGACCGACGAAGCCGCCGGTGTTCACGTCGATGGTGGTCATGGCCTCGGTCTGATCGATGACCAGGTGTCCACCGGATTTGAGATCGACCTTGCGCTGCAGGGCCCGCTGGATTTCATCCTCGGTGGAATGCAGATCGAGGATGGGACGCTCGCCCGGATAGTGCTCGAGGGTGCTGACCAGTTCGGGCGTGAATTCCTCGGCAAAGGACCGCGCCCGCAAATAGGTTTCGCGCGAGTCGATGCGGATCTTCTCGACCTGGCTGGCGGACAGATCCCTAATCATGCGCAGCACCAGCGGTAGATCCTCGTACACCACCTCGGTCGCCTTGCCGCCGCGAACCCTCTCCTGGATGGAACTCCAGAGCCGGCGCAGGAAGAGGCTGTCCGCCTTCAGATCCTCCGCCGTCGCACCCTCTGCCGCAGTACGCACAATAAAGCCACCGGCGGCTTGATCGCGTGCATCCACCGCAGGTGGGAGGCCCTCCTCCAGCGGCACGCTAAGCGGCTTGAGGCCCGGCTCCAGCGCCAGCATGGTGTCGCGCAGCCGCTTGCGTTCGTCCTCGTTCTCGATGCGCTGTGAAATCCCGAGCGAGCTGGTGTCGGGCATGAACACAAGATAGCGGGACGGAATGCTGATGTAGGTGGTCAGTCGTGCCCCTTTGCTCCCCAAGGGCTCCTT
>Ga0194123_10005938_pt1 | contig 12862 bp, 10 predicted proteins | sample TA2MahsurfametaG_5_FD_155479 | JGI IMG/M metagenome (GOLD analysis project Ga0194123, IMG submission 155479) | Freshwater microbial communities from Lake Tanganyika, Tanzania - TA2015023 Mahale A surface | ecosystem: Environmental > Aquatic > Freshwater > Lake | place: Tanzania: Lake Tanganyika... | reverse complement strand
AGTTACATCATCAGCACAACCAGTAGCACAACAGGCAGCACTGAGATCATCAGCACCAGCAGCACCACAAGCAGCACCAGCAACACCACAGGCAGCAGTAACATCACCAGCACAACGTTTAGCTGAATTAAGAGCAAAACAAGAATTATCATCAGCAGCACCACCGGCAGCAGCAGCACCACCGGCAGCAGTAACATCATCAGCACCAGCACTGAGATCATCATCACCAGCAGCACCAGCAGCACCAGCAGCACAAGCAACACCACAGGCAGCAGTGACACAATCACCACAACAACGTTTAGCTGAATTAAGAGCAAAAGTAGGAAGCAAAAAAAAGTATTTGAAATATAAAACCAAATATCTATCTCTTAAAAAAAAATATAATATTTAATATTATTACTCTTATAAAATTTAAAATACCGTTTTTACTCTACAAAAAAAAATTCAATGTTTGTTCGTAACAAAGCGTGTAAATTATGAGTTTTTATGTGTATCTTTTATTATTCATATATTATGCTCTTTTTATAAAAGCAGAAACAGTCATCATTAATTGTTATTATAATATTTTTTTTAGTTGATTTATAAAAAATACACATTTTAAATTTTTACCAATTTACACCGCCGAAGATTTAAAATGAGACAAAACGGCTTAAAGATAAAATATTATAATAACAATGAATAGTAAGAGGCCTATAATGACTTGTTCGTGCAGTTCCTGCTTTTCTCTTATAAGAAGGGTTTTTAGGTAGGAATAATAAAAGATACACAATAAAACTCATCAGTTGTATTTGACGATACAACATACTCAAAATTTACATTTTCCTGAAATGGATAAACCTTGAAGAACATCATTTTGTCTCATTTTAAATCTTCAAGGGTGTAAACCTTTTTTAGAGCGTTGCGTATTTTACACCTTTGCACATTTAAAACGCCGATTTTATAAAAAAATGAAATATAATAATATATATCGCTAATTCATATTAAAAAAATAATTTTATTATAATAATATGGAAACATATGTTTATTGTTTAAAACATAATGAAATTATACAAATAAATGATTTATATTATGCCGTTCAAGGTGTTCAACCTGTTCATAAAACAAAACGCAGGTATGAAAGTTCAATATGGTATCCAAAAAATGCAGGATATGATAAATATAAACTAATGGCCATAAATGTGTTTACAAAAGAACCATACATAGAAATATATAGGGCTGATACATTATTTAAAATTCAAACTTGTATAAAAACCAAATATAGTGTGATAGATATAAATAACAATATGATTACTTTGTTGTCAGAAGATTGTATGGAAAAAATTATAAATATAAGCGATATTAACATAGACATAAATGGATATGCCGAAATACATAATGCTTTACACCGCTGAAGATTTAAAATGCCTATTTTTTTATAAATCAACTAAAGAAAAAATATTATATTATAATAACAATGAATAGTAAGAGGTCTATGATGACTTGTTCGTGCAGTTCCTGCTTTTCTCTTATAAAAAGAGCATATAAGGTAGGAATAATAAAAGATACACGTTAAAACTCATCAGTTAGGGTTGTCGCCCTAACAAACCCATAATTTACACGCTCTGCAACGGGCAAACCTTGGATATTTTTGTTGTTTAAAATCGGCATTTTAAATCTTCAAGGGTGTAAATGACGATGACGTTGGTGAAGTAATTATAACTATTTTAACCGGAATAAATTTACAAAAAATAATTGATTTAAAAATTATTAAATGTGATTAATAAAATCGGCGTTTTAAATGTGCAAAGGGGTAAATGCCGATTTTAAGCACAAAAAATAAAGCATTGCTTTACTAATTAAAGAGTTTCTAAATTCTAAATAATAGGCTTTCTTATGTGCATATTAAGGTAGATACACATAATCCCATAAGATGTTATTTAATCTATTACCTTGATTAAACAACAATTTCTTTCTTCTTTCTTGGTTTTCGTTGCTTTATAACTATTATCTTTTCTTTTGATTGATTTTTTACAGCGGGACTATTTTAAATCTTCAAGGGTGTAAATGTACTAAAGTATAAATTTTCAGTGATATAAATCTTAAGAATTTAAATATTTAAATAATTCATTTATAAAATATTAAATAGTATTTAGTTTATCTGATAAGCAAAAATTACTTTAAAAAAAATATTAGAATAAAAAAAATATATATCATAATATATATAATATGGAATCGGAATCACAATTAGAAAAATTTTTAAAAACTATATTCTCAAACGGTAATAAATATGGATTAAACATAGAAGAAAGTAAAATTAAATTTTTATTGGATAGTGTTAAAGATTTAGTAGAATCAGAAAAAAAATTTATTAATGAAAAATCAACTCAATTAATGCAAATAGATGAAGAAATAGAAACGTCAGAGTCTAAAGGTACACAAATATTTGATCCTAATATCAAAAAACAATTAGTTGAATTACAATTAAACACTCTTAATTTATATTTAAAAAAAAAAATTCCTAATTGCTCAAATATTCTAAATGAAATATTTGGAAAAATTACTCAGAAAATTAGTTTTGTTAATGAAATATTCAAAAATAATCTAACTTCAGAAGCTTCATCAGGAATATCTATTACACCAGCACCCAATCAAACAAAAGAAACAATAGCAGCACAAAAACCACCTACAGGAACAACAACAGCAGCTGAATCAAAAACAGCAGCTGAATCAAAAACAGCAGCTGAAGTAAAAACAGCAGCTGAAGCAAAAGCAGCAGCTGAAGCAAAAGCAGCAGCTGAAGCAAAAACAGCAGCTGAAGCAAAAGCAGCAGCTGAAGCAAAAACAGCAGCTGAAGCAAAAGCAGCAGCTGAAGCAAAAGCAGCAGGTGAAGTAAAAGCAGCAGGTGAAGTAAAAGCAGCAGGTGAAAAAATCCTAAGTTCTACTCCTAAATTGACTGCATCAAGTTTTGGATCGAATCCATCAAGTAATGCACAACAAATTAATAATGCTGTAAAGGTACCAGTTTTAACAGTACAACAAGGTGGTGATGATTTACTTTATTTAAAAAATAATATTAAAAAACTAACAGATCAAAAAATAATATATCAAAATGATAGAATACTAAAAATTGCAGCTTTAATTTCATATAAAAGTTTTTTTGTAGATTTTTGGAAGGCTTTTGCTGGACAACAACCTTATATTCCTTTCATAGATTTATTTTTTATTGATATGACTCAAAAAAATAATTTATTAGATAAATTTGATATTGGAAAAGCTATAGATAGAGACACTAAAATATATAAATTATACAATCCCGGTACACATCAAAAAATATTTATTTACACTATATTAAAAAAAATCGAATCATATTTAAATTCAAATAATGTATCTCTATTAGTTACATCACCAGATATTACTATTGAATTATTTAATTTAATTGAAGAAGTTATTCAAAAAATACAAAATTTATTTACAGAACTTAACAGTAGTCAAAATACCCAATATAGACTTTTATGGTTGCAACAAGATCTTATTAATTTTCATTATCAAAAATTAAGAGAAAAAACAAAAAGAGTTTTAACATTTATTAAAGAAAGAAGAGATACACCAAATCCAAATTCTCGATATAAAATTCAAGGTTTAAATAACCTAGATAGCGAAAGAAAACTTAATAATAGATTACATATAACATATAATAATGTAGAAGGTGTTAAACAAGAAACTGAAAAATTAAACGAAGCAGATAATGAAACTTATATAGTTGGTCCTTTTGATGATATTTTTACAAAAGACAAATCAAATGAATTTATATCTAAAAGTGTTTGGAATAAAATAAAATATTCCTTTAAATTACCAGATGGTACTTATCAAGATTTAGTCCTAATTGGATATGGTAAATCTGGTTCAGGAAAAACTTCAACTATAATTTATTTAAGAAAACCAGATGGATCAACAGAAATTGGTGTACTAGAATATTTATGTAATAATACAGAATTAAATGGAGATTTTAATCTTCTTGAAATGGAAATGATAGATTTCTTTGTTTATTATGGTAATAAGGCAAGTAGTCCTGACACTTATTCAACCAATTTTACAATTGAAAAAAATATACTATTTGGAAATAAAATAAAAATAAATTTTATAAAACAAAATAATCAATGGAAATCAAAAGATGATATTGATGAAGGTAAAACTCCCAGAGGTTTAGGACAATTTATTGATGATGCTTTTAAACAGAGAGAAATAGAACCTACACCTAATAATCCAAATAGTTCAAGAAGTCATGTTGCGGTATATTTAAGATTTATAACACCAGATGGTAAAGTTTTTACATTAGTTGTTTTAGATTTAGCTGGTGTAGAAAACAAATTTGATTGTGATAAAATGATTAATAGATTTAATAATTCTTATAATATTAGTGATAAATATAAACAAGGTAGTAACAATCCTCTTTTACTGGAAGATATAAGTAAACAATTAACATTATTTCCATTAAAGAAAGGTATTGAAGTATCACAAGTTATGGATCAACAAAAATTTCAAAATTTAATAAATGAATACAATGAAATTAAAAAAGAAATTTTTGATGGTATCGATTCGGGAATATTAGATTCTACCAGTAAGCCAATAATGATAAAACATTCTTCTATGAAAAAAGCACCAGCAGCAAAAACTACAACCACAAAACCACCCTCAAAAGCTGCACCTTCTCCACCAAAAGCTTCAGAAACCGAAACTGTTGATAATACACTTACTGGCTGTTTAAATGTTAGTACAATTAATTATAATGATGAATTAGATCAAAAAATAAATTTTGAAAATTTAAAGAAAACTATTAAAGAAAAATACATAGAATTTAGAAATCTCAAAAAAAAATCAAACTTATTCAATATAATCAAGCCAAATTTTAAAGCAAGCTCATTACCCGGCAGCGCTATTAGAAAAATTGTTGTAGATGGTACAAAAACAATTGGTTCATTGGGAGACGAATATGTAAAAAGTAAAAATCAAAATACCGATGGATATATTATTTATTCAATATTACAAGATATGAATATAAACTTTGAAAAATTAGGCACCTCAGTTACAATACCAAAAAATGTTATTGATAGTGCTAATGCCGTTCCACCAAAAGACAAAGAAAATATGTATAGTGAATCAGAAAATAAGGTAGAAAAAGAATTAGATACATTATTATGTGAATATTATAGAGTAAGAAAAATTTGTTTTAGTTGTTTGTTAAGAGTAATTGAAGGTATTATGATTAATTCTTCTTTATGGGGAATGCGTTTAGATGTTAAGAAATTAATTAAATTTTCTCTTGCTTTAGCAAATCATGACCCAGATAGTGCAACATTATTTGATACTCTTCCTATAGCAATGGATAATGATGTTTCACCTTATTGTAAAGATGTAGAAATAGAAATCAATGACTCTTATGAAAGTTTTTATACAATTGATAAAGTAGTAGAACCTGAATACAATATTATCTCGACACTAAAAAATAAAGGTTTGAATTTAAATAAAACTAAGTTTGTAGTTTTTACTGTTATTAATATTTCTAGTGGACAAGTAGATAATCCACCAAATCCACCTTATGTAAATGTAAATAGGTTATTAAATGCATTAAATAGTGGAGACAATATAAGACTTGGAAAAGAATTTTTAAAGCTATTAGATGATTTAAATAAGAAAAATTATAATTTTTATAAAGATTTTAAAATATCATATAATAGTTTACAACTTAGTTTAAATGATTTAAAATTAGCTAAGTATGATAATGATACTTCAAGAAAAGATTTTTCAAAAATCTTGTTAGATGCAATATCTAAAACTAATAATGCTACATTACTAGGAACATTAAATGCTACAGATGAATTACAAAATATTACTTATGATAAAAATATTTGTACAATAATTCAAGATTCAAAGATTTTTAGCGCATACAATCAAGATCCAAAAAAAGCAAATTATATTCCTCTTTCGTTAAACTTAAATCCTCTTGATAATCCTGTTTCTAATAAATATTTAAAATACAAAAATAAATATTTAGCATTAAAAGAAAAACTCAGAAATCGTCAGTAAGTACAAAAGTATTTTCTCTTGTTTTATTTAAAACAGATGCCTTTTGATATTGAGTAGGTCTAGCTTCAAAAAAGTTAGTCTTACCTTCTACACTTATAGATTCCATAAAATCAAACGGATTTGATACATTAAAAAATTTATTGTATCCTAGATCAACTAATAATCTATCTGATACATATTTTATGTATTGTGTCATTGACTCTGAATTCATACCTAAAAGAGCACATGGTAAACTATCGCATATAAATTTACGTTCTATTTCAACTGCATCATGAAACATAGCATGAACATCTGATTCATCTGGTTTGTTAGATAACATTGAAAATAACATAACTGCAAACTGGCAATGGGTACCTTCGTCTCTTGCTATCAATTCATTTGATGCACAAAGACCAGGCATCACATTACGTTTTTTTAACCAAAAAATAGAACAAAATGAACCCGAAAAAAATACACCTTCGACAATCGCAAAAGCTAATAATCTCATAGCAAATGACTCATTCGATTCAATCCATTTAATAGCCCATGCAGCTTTTTCAGTTATGCAAGGATATTCTTTGATAGCATTAAATAATTTGTCTTTCTCATCTGGATCTCTGACAATATTATCAATTTGTAAACTATATGTTTCGGAATGAATTGATTCCATCATCATCTGCCATGTATAAGTAACAATTGCTTCTCTTATTTTTACATCATTTAAAAATCTCTCACTTAAATTAATATTAACAATAGTATCAGATGATGAAAAAAATGCTAAAATCATTTTAATAAAATGTTGTTCATTAGCATTTAATTTACAAAAATCATGATAATCTTTAGAAAAATCTATCTCTTCAGCTGTCCAAAATGCCGCTTGTTGTTTTTTATAAGACGCCCATATTGTTTCATTTTTAATTGGATAAACCGTTAAACGATTATTTTCAGGATTGAGTAAATATTCATCAGTTTCTGAAATTTTTTTACTGACATTATTTTTTAATTTCGAATCAATTTCTTCTCTAAATGTGTAAAAACTCATTATATTAAATAATATAATAAATAAAATTTATATATCAATTTTTTTCCTAATATTATTATAATGAGTTTTAATACAGATATCAAAAAACCAAAACTAGTTGAAAATAAATTAATTAAATATTATAATGATAAAAAAAATCAGAGAGAATTAAAAATAAAAATTGCAGAAGAAAAATAACAAAAAAAAAATATTGAAATAAAAATAAATACTATACCAAATAGACCAATTTATAAAAAATTATTAGATCATTTATGGAAATTTATAAAACAAAATTATGGTTTTTTTATTATAATTATACTGATTTTAATATTACTATATATTAGATATATTGAAGTCTGTAATAGAAAAAATAAAATGAAAGATATTATTGATCAAATTAATAAACAAGAACAATTTACGAATTAACCGGTTCTAAAATCTTTAGTATCTTATCAAAATAAACATTAACTGAATCATCTGAATAAGTTATTTTTAATAGTACTATTTTATTTGATAATATATTATTAAAATTAACAATATTTATTAATAATTGATTATACAATTTATTATTTACAGTACAATTTAATTTGATTTTATCATATATTTTTTTATATTCTTCAAACAATATTAATATTTTTTCAAAAATTTGATGTCTTTTTTGTTTCCAATACCATCTAGAAATAGATTGATAAAATTTATATTTATCAAGGTATAATTTAAAGTTTATTTTAACTGAATCCAAATAAAGGTTATTTGAAAATAATTCAATATTTGAACATTCTTGAATTCCAATTTTATCATACTGATTTAAGTTAACTATTGGTTCAAATATTTTTTTATATATATTAAATGCATTCTCTAAAGAATTATGATCATTTTCTAAATTTAAATTAATTAATCTACTTGTTAATTCACTATTATAAAACATACTTTTATTTTTCATTAAAAATAAAGCCATTATAATACAAGTGAATATTATTTTAAATTATTTTTTAATAAAATAATAATAAAAACCTAAAACAATTACTGATATTGTAGCTGGATATTTTAATTTATTAAAAATATCATATTTATTAGAAGTTATTTCATATTCTACTTGTTTTAAATTTAAAATCTTTTGATATAAATTAAATAATTTAAAAAATAAATCACAATCGTAATTATTTAAAAAGAATTCTTTGATTAATCTTGATTCTTGATATAATTTTGGATAATCTAACATGTGTTTAATTTGAACCTGTAAATCCATATTATGTATTACAACAATCTGATTTTCATTAAAATTTTCAAAAAGTTTATTTTCATTCGTTTTATTTTTTATTTTATCACCAGATGAATGAACAGATATAAAATTCATATTATTTAATAATTTAGTCCATACAAATAAAAAATGACCATAATATAATTCATCTATATTATTAACGTAATATTTTGATACTTCATCATATAAACATTGTTTAGTGAACCATTTATCATGATTAATATTTAAAACCATAATTGTAATAGTTTCCAATTCATATTTAGTAAACATTATATTAATAATATGTTATTATTTTAATTAATGTTATTTATAAATTGATTTAAAGATTATTACTTTTTATAAAGTAATATGAGTGAAACTTTGCAATATGAATTTCAATATTTACAAATGTATAATCATTTTATTGAACAATTAAAAATTATTTTCACTGATGAAAAAACAAATAAAGTTTTATCTGAAATTGAATCTTTATCAAATCAAGATAAATTGTCAGGAGGACAAAATCTTAGTTTATCATTAGATGATGAAAACTTTAAACTATTTTGTGATTGTAAAATTAAAGTATTTTCACATAAATCTAAAAATACACAAGATATTTCAGAGAGTTTATTTGGAAAAAATCTATATTTGAAAAATTTATTAAATAATCAATCAGATGAAGTTAAAGAAGTAATTTGGAATAATTTACATACTTTATGCTTTCTAAGTGAATTATTAAAACCTAAAAATTTACAGGATAGTGAAAGAATTATGCAATTAGATAAATTAATTAATGATAGTTCAGAAGAAGAATCCGAAGAACAAGATAGTCATAATTTAAATACTAACAAAAAATTACAAGAAATGTTAGGAGTTAATGTCAATAATCAAACTACATCAATGATTGACGACATAATTGGATCATTTGAAGATGTATTAACTAATCAATCTGGTGGGAATCCATTAGGAGGAATAATGAATATAAGTCAAAAAATATCCGTAAAATATGCTGATAAAATAAATAATGGGGAAATTGAATTAGATAAATTAATGCAGGCAATTTCTAATAAAGTTCCTGGAATGGATCAAATGATGGAAGGAATGATGGGCGGATCAAAAGATAAAGCCAAACCAAAAGAAAAGATTTTAATTGATGAAAATTTTTCAACAGCTAGTGTAGAAGTTGGTATTAATAAAGAAGCTGAATCCAAAGGAATGAATGTATCAAGTATTTTAAAAATGGCAGATCAAATTGGAGTAATTCCCGGAGGAAAACAATCATCTAAAGAACCCGGATTTGAAGATATGATGAATGGTATTCCAGGAATAGGCAAAGTAATGGAAATGATGCAAAAATTAGAAAATACTAATACACAAGAAGATGCAGAAGCTCTAAAATTAGAGATGGATTCATTTTTACAATCCGAATTAGGAGTAGATATTGAAAAACTAAATGAACAATTAGAATCAACAACAAAACAATTTCAAGACCAAAATAAAGATAATTAAAATTGGTTGATACAAATAAAATTTATTTGTAAGGTTTTTAATCATATAAGTACCTTCCAAATGATATCCGCATTTATTTTTATAATATTCTCTAGTTCCAACACCAGCTATAACAGCAACTTTATTATAATTATTAACAATTGCTATTTCTTCAGCTGTTTTAACTAAAAGTTGACCATAACCTCGATGTTGAGATGAGTTTCCCGATGACCCAACACCTAAACTGTGACCATAAACATGCACTTCTCGAATTAGAGCACAATCTGAAAGTTCTTTAATAAATCCCCCACCTGGATTAGAATCTAGTCTTAATCGACAAAATCCAATTAGACCATTATAAGTTTTCATATCACCAGACCAATAAGTTTTTCTACAAGTTAAAATTTTAATTATCCAATATTTAATTAAAAACCATAAATAAGACCAAGAATATGATTTATTAGATTCAATAGAAATATAAAATTCTTGACCTTCAGATGCTTTATACTTACGAACTACTAATTTAGCTGAATCCATTAGTTTATCTTCATCGCCAATTTCCATACATCTTATACAATTACATCTGGTACCTTCTTTTTTCATTTGGTCTTGAATAATTTGTCTTAAATTACTAATACCTTCGTAACCAGCTTGAATTGATTGTTTTGGAATATCACGTACTAAACGTTGAATTCTAATCCATGGTTGAATATTAGTTTTATAATATTTTAGAACATTAATCAAGTCAGTAAGATTTTTTTCAGCATATGGAATATAAGTACCGTTTGCATACCAATCTGCAATATCAGATTTAACTAATAGATTTGGATCAGAAGATTGACATACAGCTGTAGGATAAACTTTTACATCATCAAATTGTAAATCAGGATTATTAATAGCCTGATCAAACATCCATTTATCTAATTCTGGATTAGAACCTGGTAAATCTGGCATTAAATGACAAACTATTTTAAAACCAGCTTGTTTGAGCATTTTAAGAGCCTTAATTGTATCAATAGTATGACATTCTCTATTGATACCATCAAGAATTATATCATCATAATGTTGTACACCAATTTGTACACGTGTTACACCCCATCGACGATAATCTCTAATTGATTGCTTGGTAATAAAATCAGGTCTTGTTTCAATTGTCATTCCAATAACACGATATTTAGATGTTTCATTAATAGTAATTTCTTGTTCAATATTCATAATATCACGAACTTCTGAATCACCATATGTATTAGCCGCCCAATAAATCTCATTCATAACTTGATTACGATATTCATATGGATAAGATTCCCATGTTCCTCCTGATAAAATTATTTCCATTTTACACGAGCCAATAGAATCACGAATATTACCAGTGTCAATATAAGCCTTAATTCTATCCCATATTTGTCCTTTAATATTAAAATTATATTTGATTGCTCGTAACATTGCTGGTTCAGAACTAAGATAAGATTTGGGTTGAGTTGGTCGCCCATTAAGATCAGTTTCAGTTGGACAATATGAACATTTTTTTGGACAACTAAAAACATCTGGTCTTAATACAACAGTACTAACAAGAACACCAGATCGTGATCTACATGCTTTCTTAATTAAATAACGACCAAGCGTGTTGTTAAGATGTTGATCAGAAAAATATTTATCATAAATGTATCTCATCTGAGATTTAGATGGTTGTAATTTATATTTTTGTCTAAGCTTGGTAATAGCTAATTCGATATTTCTAATTGTTACAAACTGAGTTGGAGAACCAACATTTTTAACCAATTCTTTAACAAAAAGCTTGATAGTATTTTCATTTATTAATTTAGTATTGGTATAATCTTCAATATCAGTAACTTCTGTCATTAAATAAATAAATTATAGATATAAATCATTTATTTTCAATTTTTAACATATCAGTGACAAGGTTTACAATTCGGACACTGCATACAAAGCTCACAAAAAAGTGCACCATTACAATCTTTTCCTGAACAATGATAATGGTACTCATGATTCCTTTGGTTGCATTTTGTTCCATTTTGGTATACAAACTGACACCTTGAGATCAAAGAACCATTTTCTCTTCGACATACCTTGCATTCGGTTCTTCCGTGAACCGATGCTTTGGCTGAAACGAAATTGTTGCACTTAGATGTTGAACAGCGAGATTACATATTTTTTTTTTTTAATTTTTTAATTAAAATAACAATAATGCTGATATAATTCCAAATCCTAAACCGACACCATAACAATTTTTTGGATCAACTGAATAAATATAACTTTCTAAAAGTATTCCTGAAAATAAGCAGATTAGTTTGAATATATTTTTTTCTCTAGAATAGTTATCAATTGTATATTGATAGTTAAATTCTTGATTGGAAGGTAATATTTTTTGATTATCAGTTTTCTTTTCAAATTCTTGATCTATATTTTTATAATAACTAGTAATGCATTTCATTAAAGTAAAAGCAATTATTATAAATATAATGAATATCAATTTTTATAAATAATATATAAAATATAATAATGGGTGTTAAAGAAAAACTTGGAGAACTTGTTAATTTAATAAGCACCAATGGTTCATATAACCAATTAGATGAAATTGTTTGGGATTTGCTAAAAGATATTAACCATAAAAATTTAGATTATATTCATTACCATTCATTGAAAATAAAGATTGAATATAATGATTTTTTAAATATATGGTATAATTTTATAAAGAAAAATGTTTTGGAAATTGAAGATAATAAAATATTTGATGTAAATAAAAATAAATCATCATTGAAAATATCACTATTTGAAAATGAATTATCGAATGAATTAGAAACATTATATGAATTACATATTAATTGTATTACAGATGATTTGTTAATATTTTATATTAAAGGTGAAAACAAAATATTATTGATGTATAAATCATATATTCCATTACTAGAATCCAATGAACCACGATTACCTTTCTGGGAATATATGTTAGAACATCCGGAAATTAAAAAAAAATTTGATGATGCATTTGAGTCCAATAATAATTTATGTATAATTGGATATAGTATTTGATTAAATAGATTTGATTGGAA
>Ga0194123_10005934_pt1 | contig 12864 bp, 17 predicted proteins | sample TA2MahsurfametaG_5_FD_155479 | JGI IMG/M metagenome (GOLD analysis project Ga0194123, IMG submission 155479) | Freshwater microbial communities from Lake Tanganyika, Tanzania - TA2015023 Mahale A surface | ecosystem: Environmental > Aquatic > Freshwater > Lake | place: Tanzania: Lake Tanganyika... | reverse complement strand
GATGACAGGTGAGTTTCTCCTGGCAAGCAGGCGAGCATCCTGTGTAAGTAGATGTTCAACGACTTTAGGAGTCATGGTTGAGTCCAGTTGGAGTTGAGTTGACCAATGCCAGTGTTACCTGGCAATAACTGGGCAGGGGATTGCACCCTGCCTCCCGCTTGTACGGATCAGTTTGTATACATAGTGTCATCACGGTACTTCTCACGAAGATACATAATGACGCCACGTATTTCATCCAAGGTTAGATAACCTGTGGGGTTAGATAATCCTGGGAGCCAGGCTTCATAGGTTGTTGGCTTACCTGGAGCAATAACTCCCATCAGCCCAGAACCTGACGGCCCTGTCACGATGGAGATGTCGAATCCAGCAACTGGATCAACGTATTCCAAATGCCAACCACCAGTAACGCCTGGGTGTTGCTTCCAACCATCTTCAAGGTTGATGGTGGTGTTAGCCATGGATAACTCCATGTATGCGGTGCCTGTCTCCGCTGGAGGCAATAACTGGGCAGGGGATTGCACCCTGCCTCCCGCTTTGACGGATCAGCTGTTTGCAAGCTGGCTGTAGAGTTTACGTGCACCAGCGAGTGAAAGGCTGGTGCTCTTGTCGTAACCCTTCTGTCCTTTACGGATCAGCTTGGTTACGTGCGCCATATTCTCCTTTACATAAATGAAGAAGAAGTAAATGGCTTGGTCTGTTTCAACAGCCAGAGTCTTGTCAGAGTTAGGCATGGTGTGGTGTTGAATGTGCGGTGCCTATCTCCGCTGGAGGCAAGGATTGCCAGGGGAATTGAACCCCTGGTACCGCCTGGGTACGGTCAATCGTTAGGCTCAATCGCCTTGGCGATCTTCACCCGTGCTTTCTTAACGAAAGCCTGGATCTTCTCTTTGCTCTGATCCTTGGCAACAACATGAGCTGCCTTGATCAGAGCGACGGAAAGGTGATGGCGAAGCATGGTCAACTCCCAATGGAATGTTTGCGTGGTACGGATGCGCAACCCCCGATCTCAGTCACTGTCTTATCTTGAAAGCTGTTGCGGCGCAGGGCTTTTCCCAATTTAGGGCGCGATACGAATTCGTATTACGCAAAGAATTACCAAAGAATTACCACCTGAATGTCCTAATTTCCTGACAAAATAACAGTCAATTCTGCGCGTACGTTTCTTGGGTTAGCGAACGAAGTGAGCGGAGCGTTGTCTCTCTCTTAGCGAGCGCAGCGAGCGGAGCGTGGAGTTATCTCCCTCTCTCTCTTAGCGAGCGCAGCGAGCGGAGCGTTGCTTCTCTCAGCGAACGCAGTGAGCGGTTCCCTTCCCACGCAACGAATACACCCCGTACTTCTTTTTTTTCTCCCCGTAATCGCAGTCGGACAGGTGGTGGGAGAAGCGTCAGGTAATTTTGTACCCTATTTGGTGGTCTAATGGGCCTTTTCGTTGAAGTAAAAAAGCAATTTTGTAGTAAAAACCATGAGTTTGCCCCAAAATTCAGACAAAAAAACCGGGGTTTTCTCCCCCGGCGTTATTTTGTATTAGAAAAATTTATCACTTTCCCTTTTTAGCCTTGTATGCGAGCGTCGCTTTCATTGCTTTGTTAAATGCATCTTGATCAGGAAGTTCATATGCCAATTCTTTTTTAGCATCAACAACAAAACTACGCACTTCTAAGGAGTCAGCACCTTTTTCTGCCATTTGAAGTGCTTTATTTTTAATTGCTTCTAGCCCTTCTACACGCTGAGCACGGATTTGGGGGTCCATCCGATCTACTTTTAGTTTATTCTTCAACTATAACGCCTCTTTTTCTTGGATTCATCAACAATAGAATGTTGACAGACAAAATAATTGGCTAATAAATCCCACAGGTAATTTATGGACTCTAATCTTGCTGCATACGCTGCTTATGAAGCAGAGAAACGGCGTCAAGCTGAGCAACAACAGCAAAATCAACCCAACTTAATCGATGTTCTGGGTAAATTAGCCCTTGGTACTGGCGCTGCAGTAGCTAGTTACTACGGCATTCAAGGTTTAATGCAACGATCAAAGATTGCTGATCCATTTTCCATAGGTTCGTACGCCCCAAAACCTTCGCAGGCCCCGGTAAACCAAGCCGCAGTGCGTCGTGCCGCTGGTACCGTTCCCGCAGACGTTAAACGCCAACAAGATGGAATTGAATTAACGCGCCAAGCCAGGGCCGAGCGTCTTCCAGGTGTAAGACAAGTAGATCTAACCGGCCAAAAAACTGATCTTCCTCTTGCCAGAACCCCCGGTACCTTTCAGCAGTTCAGTCGCGAAGCCAGTGGTATAACAGGAGCCGATTTTCTTCAGCAACGTCTTCGTGGACAAGCCACAGAGCTCCCCACTTCGTATTATCAACGCACTCCAGGTACATTTGCAGAATTCAACCGTGAAGCCAGTGGCGTTGCAGCAGCTGAACGCCTGGCACAAGACCCAGAACTTTTGTCGTTAGTCAAAGAACAGGCAGCTGAAGAATTATCGGAAGCCCGTAGCTATCAAGCAAAAGCGCAAAATGAATATCGCAGGTTGCTTTCTGCCACAGCACAAGAAGAAGTACTTGATGTATTAAAGAAAGAAGCAAATACAGTTCAAGCTGCAGCACAAAGTGATTTTGGTCCCCTAAAATTTATTCAAGATGCTGGCTACGTAGAAGCCGATAGTCTTGTTGATCAACACCGCAGTGGTCTCATCGGTCAAGTTGATCACTTTGCTAATGCTGCCAACTCAGCAGAAGATCAAGCCACTGGTCGAGTCAAGAGGGCCTTTCAGCGCAATGAAGATCAAAACCTGGCAGCCATTGAAATAGCAGAAGATAATGTTGACGCACAAATTGCAAGTGCCGCAAAAAACGATCCCGCCGTCGCAAGTGTTACCGAACTCGATGCTGCTATTAATCAGGTAGCTGATGGTTTGCCAGATGGTCGTCCAGTAGATCAAGCCGAAGCTCTTGTGACGGGCCCTGTTTCTGCACAAGAAATGGTTGAACAGGCAAAACAAGAAATGCTTAAACGTCGTCAAGCGGTAATGGAAACCGGCCTGAAACCCGGCACTATTCGTTTTGAAAGAGCGCTTGCTCAACCATTTCGAACTTCTACGGCAACACGTGTAATAGGAACCGGCGAAGCTCAAACAGCGCTACCCGCAGGCCCTATTCGCCAAACCGTACAGTCTGTAAGTGCCTCGGAAAGATTACCGGAGAATTTTGTTTCAAACATTGGGCCACAAGCAGTTGTTAAACAGACTGCTGCTGGCACAGCAATTAGAGGAGCCTCCCCTTCTTACTACGAGACCTTGCCAAAAAAAGAAACGCGTTTATTGTATGGCACAGCCGAACAGCTTGTTCCCGGTGCACCAGAAGAATATGGGCAAGATATTCCAGGTAGGGCGCGGGTGCGTGGTCTTTTCTCTTCGCTAGAACCACAAGAGCGTTCCAAGCAAGAAATTGTCTATAGTGTTTTAGATCTTCCCGCGTCTCAAGAGATTCCTGGGGGTTCAGCGGGAATAGGTATTTATGGTATAGAGCCTAGGTATGTACCTGGCGCCGTTAGCAAAGCAACTGGCGAATATTCTGCCGCATCTGAACGCCGTCCCACGCAAACTACATTTAAAGAACGTAAAACCGGTTTTGAAGGTTTGTCATCTGAACAACTTATTTCTGCTGCTGAGCAAGCAAAGTCCCCACGTCTTCGTCGCGCATTTGAAGATGAGGCGACTCGTCGTACCACTACCAAGTCAAGCCTTGGCGTGAGTGAAGCGTTGCGTCGGGCTAGAATTGAAGGGCGTGACCCACAGTCAGTATTGCGCAGCCTTGGATTTGAAGTTTAATTATGGCTGAAAAGAAAAAAGATAAGAAATGGATCCAAGGTATGGACATGAAGGAAGGGGCTTTTACTGCTAAAGCTAAAAAGAAAGGCATTACTTCTGCTCAGCTCCAAGAGAACGTGCTATCTAATCCTGAAAAGTACGATGAAAAAACTGTGAAGCAAGCGCGTTTACGCAAAACGTTGGTAGGATTAAAAAAGAAAAAGAACAAGAACAACGGTTAAGTATCCATGGCAAAAGACGCTAGGTTAGAGCTTGGTCGATACATTTCTAATCCGTTTAACAAAAAAGGCGATATTGTTAAAAAATTAGATTTTAACGATCTGTTTCGGTCTAAGCCTGACACGGGGGAATATCCCTGGAATCCCTCACGGTTTACTGAACAAGATTTGTTGAAGCGTGCAATGACCAAGAAACTGATTGAAAATCCAGATTTACAATTTGTTTCAAACGCTCCTTTTTTTGATAACAATGAAGCAGTAACTCCAGAGTACGAAGTATTTGAGGGTATTGGTCGTTTTAATCGACCAGTGGCATATGACTTTGAGACTGGCCGTCCTATTACAAGTCAACGACCAGAAGAGCAACCTGATTTCAATACTGGTTGGATAGAAGCTTATAAGATCAGCCCAACAATTCCCCCTGGCAAATCAGTTAAAAATCCCATGCCCCGTTTACGTAACCCGGATCCCAATGGTTACATGATGAAGGCTGCCGAGATTCGCGTTGAAGATGAAATAGAAAATAAACAATCTATTGCGCAACTTCTAGAAGAACCGCCCAGTAACAAAGAAGAAAAAAAAGATGAGAAGGAAGGAAGCAAAACAATGGCCGAAGAGAACCAAGCGGTTGGATAACCCCGGATAAAATACAAATAACGCAGTGAAGAAATGTTTAAAGTAGCCGGGGCCATACTAACTAATCCTGAGCTTTTGAAGCGTGCTGCTCGCCTGTCTTCGGCTTCACCGCTTGTAAAAGGTGCTGCACGCTTAGCCGATAAAGGAGGGTCTGAGTTAATTGCTTCTTCTATTCCAGGGTCTTTATTAACCGGTGCTTTAACCACGTTAGCAACAGGCAATCCATTAGCCGGTGCTGCGGTCGGTGTCGCTGACTTGGGTTTAAGTTACGGGGGTGCACGAGCCGTTGGTGCACTTAGCCCCAGATTTGCAGGTAAATATCGTGGTTACGTCCCGGAGGAAGCTTTAGAAAAATATGCCGGGCGTAAAACCATTCCTCAAGATGTGTTATCAAGAACCTATGAGCCAAGCACTGCACAACACGCCGCAATGATTGCAGGTAGTGTCGCTGCACCCCTAACGCTAGAACCGTTGTTCATGCAAATGCAACAGCAACAAGACATGAACCAGCTGGTAACACAACAACAACAGTTAAGTCAACAGGAATACATTAATCAAATGTACGCACCTCCTTACACAGCTGACGGTACGCTTTATCAACTACAAGGTTTGCCCCAACGTTTCGTGTGATGAATTTAATTCAAGACGTTAAAACCGGCTGGCAAGCAGCGCTTAATTACATGAATTATCGGGCGTCGCCCGAGATTGTCAACAATGTTGTTGTGCGCTCCCCAGATTATCGGCACAGTGTTTTTGATCCGCGTTTTAATAGGGCTATTCGTAAGGGTACAAAAGTTGTCACGGACGCTGGCACTGAAGTCATTACACAACCCCTCACAAAACCAGGGGAATTTCTTGGTGCGTATTCAGCGCGTCTTTTAACTGACGTTGGAACTGATTCAACCCGTCAATTTTATTGGCGCTATAACCACCCTATGGCCCTTGCTGAAAAAGCAATTGAACAAGTTGTTCCTCAACTAGCTGATATTCAAGATCCAACAAAAAGAGCGGCAATCACCCTTGGAATTACAGTACCTGTCGCCGCGTCTTTAGGAACATTTGATATTACTAACCCGGGAGAGTTGTTTAGGCCAAGAGGTTATGCTCAGCGTTACACCGAACAAGGCTCTGAAGATCGCAGGGAAACTGTAGAGCCTGGCATTGAATTGTTTGATCGTTTCTTTCTTGGTCGCCGTGGAGAACCTCTAAAATATGAAACTGCAAAAGAAGACATCCCAAGCCTGACACCTGAGCGTTATAAAAATGTTCTCCAAAGCCAATATCAAGATCGCGGTTTACTTGGTTTGGGAATTGTTAAAGGAACGATGGAAAATATTGAAGGCTATCCCGAAGTTCGTGTTGTAGGTTTTCCTGTTGGACTTCAATCTGTGGGTGCTTTAGCTGGCGGTACGCTTGCTGCAAGAGAAGCATTTAAGTCCGTTGAAGGACGTGCCCCATTGAAGACACGCACAAAAGCAGGCATTACGTTAGCTGGCTCATTAGCGGGGGCATTGGCGGGCAATATGGTGAATCGAGCGATTGCCTCAATGAATAACAGCCCAGAAAAATTACCTTCCACAATGGAGTACCAGCAGAACATGTAGGCTGGTAAAATTAATTTATCAAGAAATGCAGTAAACCGTAAACGCTATGGTTATACTTGATCAATACGGGCGTCCCATCCAAGTTGGCGGCACTACTGGTGGCACTACTGGTGGCACTACTGGTGGCACTACTGGTGGCACTACTGGCGGCACAGGTTTTGGTGTCAGAGACTTAGCGGGCGGAGAATTTTTTAGTCGTCTACTCGGACGAGGCCAAGAGGTTGCAGATAAAACTTCCAGTGCTGCTCAAGAAGCCGTACGAAAAGCCGGCGGGCTTAAAACTATTGGAAGCAAAACTCTTAACCTGGCAGGACGCTACGCTCCTCTCGTCGGTGGTGGTCTCCAACTCTTACAAGGAGATCCTCTTGGCGCCGTTGGCTCTGTGGCTGGTGGTGTTCTTGCCGCTCCTTTTGGTCCCTTAGCTTCGATTGCAGGCGCCACGGTGGGCGGTCCTGTACTGAAGGCAATTGCCTCCCCCATTGCTCAGGCCGCCCAAGGTCTTATGGGTAGCGCACAACAACGTGAGATGGCCCGTGGAGAATCCCCTGGTATTCTTGGCATCCCTGGCTTAAGTGCTAAAGATATTGGTGGTTTGGATTCAGGCGTAATTGAGCGTATTGCTAGAGCAACAGGCAAAACGCAAGTGGAAGTTGCAGAGGCTTTATATCCGCTTCAACAACGCGGTCGTGATGCTGATTTACAACGCCAAATGCAAATTAATCAACAAACTGGTCAAATTACTGGTGCATTAAATCGTCAGCTGTACATGGCGCAGCTTGCTGGTGGTGCTCAAGCACAAGCAGGTGAAACCGTGCGTACCATGTTGACGGCTCCCAACCCCTATGCCGCTTCTGCCTTCCAATACCGTGGAGGTTAATAATGCAGTTCCCAACTTTTAACTATTTGGATTTGCAGTTTAACCCTGCCGCCTATAAAGGCAACTCTTTTTCTTTTCAAGATTATTTATCCAGTTTGCCAAGTTCGTCTAATTCTAAAACTAAAACGAGTGACAATGATAGTTCCCTGGCTGGCGTTTTTGAGCGAATATATGACAAACAAAACGATCCCGCACGCATAAAACAAATCCTCGCAGACCAGGTTGCTTTTCAGGGAGAGCTAATGAAGCAAGCTGCGCCTTATAAGATGTTGTTTGAATTACCCGATAAACTGTACAATGCGTTTGCTTTGCCCGGTCAAATTCGTTTAGCTGGGGCACGGGCTGCTGGTGAAGTTGTCTCTGAAGGTTTACGATCTGCCGCAATGGTTCAGATGCCTGGCTTAAATTATCAACGGCCTAATATTCAATACTTTTGAATCTAGGATTTAAAATAAAGCAATGGCATTTCCTGATTACTCCAGTATTTTTTCAGGTGGTGGAACTAATTTTACTTCTACCGCCTTTGCACCGAGTACAGGAAATTTAGCAAAGGTAGCAGCAAAGTCCATGGCCATTAATCCGTTTACAGCTGTACTTGGTGTAGCAAACATTGGCGCAAGCCTGTTTGGTGGCAGTCAAGCGCAACAAGCTCAAAATGATGCACTTAAGGCCCAGGTCCTTGGTGCTAATTTTGCTGCACAGCAACAGACAGATGCTCGTGCCGCGCAAATGGCGCAGGGTTTACTTGGCATGCAGTTTGGAGAGTTTCTTGCTGCTCCTAGGGAATTAGAGCGTCAAAAGGAAGCTCAAAGGTTTCAGTTTGGCGAGCTTGCTAACGTGCAACGTGCCGGACGAGAAGAGGACTTTAAACGCGCCATGTCACAAGCAACGTCTGGTCCAGCCAAAGAGGCTATGCGCCTCGCAAATCGAGAGCAGTTAAAAGCGGCGCTGGCTCAACAAGTGGGCGCCGGTCGGGCTATGTTTGGTCCGATTGCTCCGATTAATGTCGATCAAATGTTTGCAGGTTAAGGAGGTAAATCATGGGCGGCGGTGGCACAACAGTCTCATACCAACAACCTAAAGATCCGTATGGAGACCAACTAAAAAAATATCAGCTAGAGCAACTTAAGGCAGCCGAAAAAACCGCTGCCGAAGAAAAGGCTGCAAAAACAGCAGCAGACGCTGAAAAAAAACTAGCTGCACAACAGGGCTTTACTCCGTTTAAACAGACGATTCAACAGCAGTTATCTAAGGGCTTGTTGAGTTATCAAGAGGCACAGGCAGAGCTTAAAGACTATGCCTCTAAATATGACATCGGCCCTCAACCAGGTGCTCTGCAAGAGTTAACAGATTATTACTTAACCAATATTCAGCCTGGGCAACAAAAGTCTCAGATTGAATCTGCGTATCAAGAATATTTTGGTAAGGGGCCAACCACCGAACAATTAGAAAAAGCTCAAAAATCTTTTCAGTCGGGTTACTACAAATCTGTTGGCGACTTAAAAGAAACGCTTAAGGCAAGCGACGAATATCAAGAAAAGTTTAATAAGAGCTATCTTGATAACTACTACGAGACGATGTTTGGGAAGGCCCAAAAGGATGATAAGGGTGTTAAAAAATATCAGTTCAAGCTCCAGGAGTCTTTCCTTCCTAAATACGCTGGTGATCTTGCAAAAGAAACCGGCGTTACCATCCCAGAATTCCAAAAAGAATTCACGGGTACCGCTGGTGAAATCGAGGCAAACCTTGACGCAATCAAAGAAACCAAAGCGTTTATTTATCAGTCTGGCTTGAGTAATCTTCAAGGTCAGATTGATAAAGAAGTGCAGACGCTGAAAAACGAAGGCATAGAAAAAGTTACCAAGCTTCAACAGGCGGGCAATCAATATACTGCTCTTATCGGATCCTTTAGCTTCTAAAAAATTATTTGCTATAATTAACGTATCCCAAAAGCTAAACAATGACCAACACGCCCGCATCGGAAGATCCGTTTGATCTCGTTAAGTTTCAAGCACTTCTTGATAAACTTGAGGCTTCTAAACTGAAGCAAGCGGGTGAAAAATCTAAAGAAGGTCGTCGTGACATTTTTGCTCAGGGCCTTGCTTCCATGATGAGCAATTTTTGATTTTGTAGAAAAAGACAATGACTAACACAGCCAAACCGGAAGATCCGTTTGATCTCGTTAAGTTTCAAGCACTTCTTGATAAACTTGAGGCTTCTAAACTGAAGCAAGCGGGTGAAAAATCTAAAGAAGGTCGTCGTGACATTTTTGCTCAGGGCCTTGCTTCCATGATGAGCAATTTTTGATTTTGTAGAAAAAGACAATGACTAACACAGCCAAACCGGAAGATCCGTTTGATCTCGTTAAGTTTCAAGCACTTCTTGATAAACTTGAGGCTTCTAAACTGAAGCAAGCGGGTGAAAAATCTAAAGAAGGTCGTCGTGACATTTTTGCTCAGGGCCTTGCTTCCATGATGAGCAATTTCTGATTTCATCTTGTAAACTCAATGAGCCATGAGCAATACGCCTTCCAAACCTTATAGCGCCGACGATTACTTTGACCTACAAAAGTATAAGGAGGCTGCTGGCGTAGCTTACGAGTTTTCCAAGAAAAAAATGGAGACTGCTGGTGAACAAGAGCGCAAGACCATTGGTGCCGCGTCAGAAGAAAAGCGCCGCGACGAAGAACGAGACTACCAACAGTCACAACGAGCTTATCGATATTGAGCTCTTTGATACATGGGTAGATAATCTCGACGCTTCTACCCAGGAATCGTTCTGTTCTTTTTCTGCAGATAATTATTCGGTAGTTGAAATTTATTTATACTCCAGATTCCTTGGATACAGGGGAAGTATTACGGCGTGCTCTCTTTGGGTCAAGGACAACTACAAAAAGCCTGATCATCGCAAAAAACTCCTGTATGAAATTGATGAGATGCAGGAGGACGTGCGCAAGCTTCGAGAAGACGTAGAGAGCGGTGTGGTCAAGCGAGATGCAGGTGTTGCACGTATTGCATCAATGCAGAAAGAAATCCGTGGTCACATTGATCAAGTTGAAAAGTTTACCAACATGAAAGACCGCAAGGGTCTCCTCATGGCGGGCGCAGATCGTGCCATTCGAGAAATCATGTTTATTTTCAAAGATGATCCCATTGAGATACCGCTGGAGGAGGCCACAATGAGTGTTTGGGCTCGCATGCAGCTTGAAGAATAAATTATTTGGTTATACAATATATTCAGAACCAGAGTAATCACGTGGGCGCTGGAAAGCCGGGTGCAATGAAACCCAATCTGTCACCTTCTCAAACCAAACCAGGCTCCACCTTTGGCTTACAACCGTCGCAGGCGGACAAACCTGCTATCAAACTTGCCGGTGGCGCTAAGCCTGTTAAATAGTGTCTAAAAACAAAATGCCTCCTGAGCTTCTTGAGTACTTCAAGAAGAAAGAAGCCAAGAATGAAGACGGCACTGAAATGACAGACAAGGAAAAGCGCAAAGCAGCTTTAGATAAAGCGCGAAAATATCAAGAACAAAAGAAAAAAGACAAAGAAACTGAGTAGGATAAACATCAGAAAGTAACTGAATTTTTATCGTGCCGAGTTATACGCACCTTGCTTACCGTCGTAACGCCAGGGCTGCGGCACGACGACAGCAAATACGCTTACCGAAAAACGAAGATCTCCTGCAAAGAGCGCGGGATGACTTTGGGTATTTTTGTGACTACGTTGCTGATAAACCTCCGGCAACACACCATATTGATTGGCATCGACACTTTGTTACCAATGAAGACAGCAGCTGTTTAACTAGAATTTCTGGTCCCAATGTTGATCTTCTGGCACCACGGGGATCAGCAAAGTCCACAGTACTTGGTTTGTTAACTGCATGGGCAATTGGCATCCATACTCAAGCCAAACTTCCTCTTCAGATTCTGTATTTGTCTTATACCGTTGATATTGCACGTTCCAAGTCGGCAACCATCAAACGAATCATTGAAAGCAAGCGGTACCAAGAGGTTTTCCCTACGGTCCGTTTGATGAAGAACGTAACCAGTAATGAGTATTGGTCGATTGATCATAAATTTGCGGGCATCGACACCACGGGCGACGAACAATTTACGCTTTGTGCCGCTGGTCTTAAAGGCTCAGTGACTTCCAAGCGTTCTCATCTGGTAATGATTGATGACCCAATTAAATCGGCAGCAGACATTTCAAACCCGGATATTCGGAAACAAATGCAAGAGAACTGGAACGCGGTGATTGCACCCACCATGTTTGAAGGTGCTCGGGCAATTTGTCTTGGTACTCGCTTCCGTCATGACGATATTCATGCCACAACATTTAACGAGCAAAATAATTGGTCTCAGGTTGTTCTTTCCGCAATCCTAAATAATCCCAAGACGGGAGAAGCAGAGTCCTATTGGCCGGAAATGTGGTCTCTGGAATACCTCAAAGAAAAGAAACGGCAAGCACCAATTGCCTTCTCTTTTCAATACATGAATCAGATTGTTCGTCAAAACGAATTGTCTTTGGCACCAGAACTAATTGTTAAGGCAGAAATTTCGACGGAGTTTGACACGCTTGGTATTGGTGTTGATCTTTCCGCTGGCACCAAAGAAAAAAATGATTACACCGTGATGATACTTGGCGGACGCATTGGAGATCGAATTCACATCATTGATTACAGGCGAATTCGTGTCATGGGAAACCTGGAAAAACTAGACGCCTTGAAAGAACTTCTCAATGACTGGTCCGTGATAGGCCGTGATGATAATGGAAACTATTTTCCAACCTATTCAACATGTGACATTTGGTCAGAAGCTGTCCAGTACCAAGCCTCTCTTGAAGCTGATTTCAAACGCGTCTGCCTCAATAACGAAGGTCTCTACAACTTGATTTGGCATCCAGTCAAAGGTTTCCGTGCAGATAAGTTGGCACGCTTCAGGGGAATTATGGGTATGTTTGAAGACCGCAAAATCATCTTCAATCGTTTTCGTAACTTCACAAATCTCTTCGAGGAACTCACGAATTTCGGTGTCAGTGGTCATGATGACTGTGTTGACGCCTTGGTTTGGCTTGTCACAGGACTTGCTAGAAAAGGTCAGCTGCATATCGATTACTGAATTTAGAATTAAGAAAAAGCATTGCTGTTGTGGGCCCGGAGTACATTGCCATAGCTGTCACCGCAATTGTATCCGCTGTTACCGGCGGATCTTGGGTGGCCAATAAACTATTAGAACGGCAAAGAGAAAGGGTTCAACAAGCCCTTGATTACACCGGTTCTCAAAAACGAAGGATTGACATTTTGGAAGACCAAATTAATCGCATGCCCCTGGATTATGTTTTGAAGGTTGACTTCTTGCGAGAAATTCAAGAGATGCACAATAATTTTAGACAGATCCACGATAAGCTTGATAAGCTTATGGAAAAGCTTTTGGCAAAATGAGTTACATCGTAGAAGTTGAAGAAGATGAAAATGGTGAGCAGTTCATCACGATCCCAGATGAAATAGTGGAAGAGCTGGGTTGGCAAGAGGGAGATGTTCTTGAGTGGGATGTAAAGGGTAATGGAATTATTCTTAGCAAGGTTAATGATTCCGCTGGTTATGTGGTTATAGAGGATTAGAATACAACAAAAGAGATAAAGACATGTTTTACGGTGGCGAGTCTAATGTTCCCGGCGCTCCTGGCAATTTACTTGC
>Ga0194123_10005924_pt1 | contig 12871 bp, 14 predicted proteins | sample TA2MahsurfametaG_5_FD_155479 | JGI IMG/M metagenome (GOLD analysis project Ga0194123, IMG submission 155479) | Freshwater microbial communities from Lake Tanganyika, Tanzania - TA2015023 Mahale A surface | ecosystem: Environmental > Aquatic > Freshwater > Lake | place: Tanzania: Lake Tanganyika... | reverse complement strand
GAATAGGTGACCACCCGTGCCGTTGGCGGTGTAGGAGATGGAGGCATTCGACGCCGCGCTCGAAATGGTCGGAGTACCAGCAGAAAGCACTAAGCCGGTTGCGCCGCTAACCGTCAGCGTCCCGCCCACCGTAGTCGTTGCCGTGGTTACTCGCAGAGACGATGTATTGCCACCATCCGTCGTAACCCGAAACGAATTGCCAGAGGTCGTGCGGACCACAAAGTCATCGACCGCCGAGTCGGCAACAATATTGCCCGCAGTTCCCGGCACGGCAAGGATGCACTTGCCACTACCAGACCGTTGAAAGTTCTGCTGAATGTCGCCGCTGGACGGGTTGATGTTAAACGTCCCAGAAAATACATGCGGACCGCTTCCATTAGCCGTCAGCGTCCCGCCCACCGTCGCGTTGCCGCCAAAGCTGGGGCTAAAGGCGTTCAGCTTGCGCGTGCCGTTCGTCGCCCCGTCTACGCCAAGGAAGTCGTCAGAGGCCGTGCTGGAGGCCGTGTTGGCCAAATCTTTGATGCGGATATTCGCCATGGTGGTCGGGAGTTAACGGTACTCGGAATACTCTAGGAAGTCACCCGTGTTGGTGACCATGAAGTCGGAAGTGTTGGTGATCAGCCTACCATCAAACACGCCGGGTTCCTCATTGTCTTGCAGGATCGTGTTGTTGAGGCCGCTGGCAAACCGCTGCCCCAACATATTACATTGACTGGCAAGAAGGCCGATCATAGCTGGAACTCTGAGGCTTGGATGGCGGCGGAGGTGCCGCCTTGGCGGATGAACTTCGCGGCGGCCGCCGCTGCGGTGCTCCAGGTGTAGTGGGAGCCGCTGTACAGGCGATGGCCGTTGGTGCTCGTCGGCGCGGACCCGTCGAACGTGCACATCACGTCGGCATCCTGCACGTCGAGGACGACCATGTTGCTGGTTTCGTTGAAGGCGCCAAATTGCACGCCACCAGCGGTTGCATCCACCGTCAGACGCTGATCCGTAACCGGACTACTGCGGAAGTAAGCCGGCTTCGGGAAAATGTTGTTTAGATTATACGAGGCCATATGATTAGGTTACCAAGCGCGGTTTTGGCTGGTGACATGGGTTGCCACCTGCATCTGGAAGTTATCAGGCATCTGACGTTCAATCCGATCCCATTCGTTGAGTTTCTTGAGTTCAGCCGTCTGGTACGCCTGCTGGGCTTTGTCCATCTGGCCGTCCTGCACCAGCCAGTCGCCATAGGTCTGCCACACCAAAATGCCGGCCAGACTTTCGGGCAACTCCTGCAACTCCCACTTGGAGGGCGTGTCCTCGGGGTCCTGCCCCGCTGTAGTCGCGGCCAGGCACTTCCAATAGTCCGACGTGCCAACCAGCGGACCCGTCGTCCGGGTGTAATAAATGTACTGTTCCGCAACGTAGGTGGCGGTGGCGCTGAAGGTGTCCCCGCTGTAGTTGTAAGGCACGGGGCGATAAAACAGGTAGACCGGGTTGGCGGGATTGGTGTTGTAGGAGACGTACCCGTTGGTCCCCATGAATCCACCAGCGGTCGAGATCATCTGGAACCCCTCGTCCGTGACGACAAAACCCTGCGGACGCGGGTAGGTCACCATCGCCGGGTTGTCGATCCAGACTTGGAAAACGACATCAATCTGCTTCTCTCCCGTCTGGTTGTAGGGGACGATGAACTGGTTGGGACTGACGTTGGTCTGCTGCACCACCAGGTTGCCCCAGAGGTAGACCCCCTTGGTGATGTCCCCGGCGTAGGAGATGGTGCTCCCATTGGTGGACACGTTGACGGAGTAGGTCTGCGAAGTGCAGGAAACCCCCGTCGTGTAGGTGATGGTGCAGAGGAAAAAGCCGTTGGGACACTGCTGGATGTTGGCAGAGGTGACATTGGCCTGGGTGCCAACCGTGCCCGCCTGCACGTTGAAAAAGGTGCTGAAGGTGGTGGTGCCGTCATTGACGGCCAGACGGATGAAGTCGCGCCCGTTGGGGCGGGCAAAGACGGACGCCTGGTACTGGGTGCTGGGAAAACCGCTGATGGTCTGGCTGACCTTGTGCTCCCCGTTGGCCACGGTTTCCAGCAGCTTGTCAGCGGTCACCCGATTGTCCGCCGGGTTGTTGATCGCGTTTGCCGTGACCGAGAGGTTGGTCGCCGTCCAGACGCTGGACTGGCTCAGATCATTGGCATAGACCAGCAGGTCGCCGGCAAAGCGTGCTTCACCCCAAATCGACAAATCGGGCCAGTTGCCCGCGCCCCAGACTTGCCGCACGTTGGAGTTGAAGAGCGCGTTGATGCTGTCCGCTGTCTCAGTGATCAGCCGGCTGCTCGGCACCCCAATCAGACTGCAAATGTGGTTAAGGGCCTTGCTGTACGGGACAATTCTCAAGAGGCCTTTTGGGCCATCCAGCCGCCCGTCAAGCCGTGACGGGCCGGGTTCACCTTGGGCTGGTAGCCTTTAGCGCACATATTCGGGTTGTCCTTCAAGTACTCTGGCAGCCACTCATGCACCTTGACACCATGCTGCTGCTGGAGGCGGAAGAAAAGCCGCCCGTCAATGCGGGCCGCCATCTGTCCCAACCCGTCAATCTTGGTTGAACCCTGCGCCGCCATCACACGGGCGCGTTGCACTTGCCTGAGACCCGCCGCAACCTTTTCGGCCGGCAGACCCTCTTCCATCTCGCGCCAGAACTCGCGCACCACTCCCTTGGGCAAGGCGGTGATGATCTCAGGTTCCGCAGGGACCATAAAAAAGGAGGGGGCAGAGCCTCCGGGGAAGATGCCCCCGCTATCAGGTTTGGTTATCCGAGCTTGGACGAATCGGACAAATCTACGATGTTAAGGTAGATGTCCAATTCCCCGGCGGTCAGAGCCGAGGGACTGCCCCCAGTCGCATTGGTGAAGATAGCGACCAGATTGGCGGTCGCCGTTGCCGTGCGGATGGTGGCGGTCGTCGGCACGCCCGCCAACGCCCCGGCCGTCAGGACTGACTGAGCAGTCACCAGGCTGTTGGTGGTGGTGGTGGTTCCGACTTGGATGGTGAACGCCGACGTGCCCGCGAAGGCCGTGGTGATGTTCACCAGCGCGTTGTTGAGCACAAACTTCGACGGCAGGGCGCCCAGCGTCATCGTGACGGTGTCAGTGGCACCGGAGCCGAAGGCGACATCAGGCGACTTGACGTTGAACTTGTGCGAGAAACCGCGGGCCTGCTCCTGCAGCGAAAGCTGCGAAACACGGGCGCGGGAGATGGTAACAGCAGTATCAGCCATGGTAAATTCCTCCTAGGTTAATGGCTTGGTTTAGCTGGTCGCGGCAAATTTGCCGAGGCCGAGCGGATTCTTCACCAGCAAGGTGAGGGCCGCGAGGATGAACCCGCGACGACCACCGCCCAGGTCTGGCAATTCGTTGGATTCGATGCCGAGCATATAGCCCACCCCGACCAGCTCCGGGTCAATGACGTAGCCACGGGCCTTTTGCTGGTTGGTGGTGGTCGAGGGATCGGCGCCATCCAGAATCCCGTTGAACAGGTCGGGAACGACCGTCACGGTATGGAAGTCACCAACGTACACGGTCACATCCAGGTCAACCTGGTGGGACGTTGCATCCTGCGTGACCTGATAGGTCTTGGTGGTGCCGGACGCGCCCTCCTGCCGCTGGAACTTGGAGATCGCCCGCTTCAGATTCGGACCCGCAAACAGCGTGTACGAACGACGGCCGCCAACCTGTTGGAAGATTGACTGGAACACGTCATTGAAGGCGGACTCACCAAGGGAGTTGGTGGCGGTGGTGTCGATGTTGGCGCTGGGGGTGCGGAAGGCGGCCGGGACATCGCTGCCGGGGGTGGTGCTGATCCACTTGCCAAGCGAGCGCATCTTGTAGGGGGCCGGCGGGGCCTCCTGCTGCCGGTCATTGTCGGAACCGATGCAGGCCTCCAGGTCGCGCTTGAGTTCGCGCATACACTTCATCTTGGCATTGGCGACCTCGCTATCGACGCCCGCGACATCGGACGCCTCCTGCAGGCGGGAAACCATCCATTGTTCGCGGAACTGCTGGACGTAGTTGCCGATGCGGGCGCGGTTGACGGCCTGGTTGGAGAAGGCCAGAACATCCTGACCCTCAAGGACGCCGCTGAAACTGACGGGCGTCAGGCTATCGACCTGCCACTCCTGATAGGCATTGGTCATCCGCTTCGTCTTGGCGAAGGTGGAAATTTTCGGTGTATCCTCGGGAGCAAGGATGGTGAGAAAGTCGGTAAGATCTTCACGATCCCCCGCGACGTTGTAAGTGGTGCTTAGAGCCATGTGATTAACGAGCTTGTTTGGCCGCCTCTCGGGCCAGGAGGAATTGAACCGCCTCGCTTGTCGTGACTCCACCCTTCTTGGACAGATGCTGCCGGAGGGCGTCAACCTGCGCCTGCGACTTGGAAGCCGAGGGCGTGCGGTTGTCAGAAGAACCTGCGGTCGCCACCGTTTGGGACGAAGGCGGCCGGCTGGAGGGAATCACGCCAGCCTTGGCAGGCTTGTTGGCGAGCGCCTTCTTTCTTGCTATTGACTTCAAGCCCTCGATTTGGACGCCGATGACCCAATCCGCTTCTGCTACATAACGAAGCCAAGGCTTTTCTATGTAGGCCTGCTGGGCCGCAACGTAATCGGGCGTACTCTTGTCCTGCAAGGCTGGAAATTCCTGGTAGGCAATTTTTCGGGCCTCACTACGTTGCTGCAAAAACAGTCTTTGGGCAGGAATGTCATCCTCAAGCGTCTGGTCCGCTTTGATGATGACTGACGTTAGCGCCACTTGATCAAAAACCTGATCTCCCAGTCGAATGGGCTGAAAGTTTGGTTTCGCAAGTTCCTGCTGGGCAAAGCGTTTGGCCTCCTTTGCCTGTTGGGCAATGGCGTCCAGTTGATTGATGTTCTCAATATGGGCGAGCGGCCCACCCATGCCGGGAAGCGGAGCCATTGAGATGTCCGGGACTTTCGTCTGGGCTTCCTGCTGACTCTTGGCGAGCTCCAGCTTGAGTTCGTTCAACTGAGCCTCAAGGGCCTTACGCTTGGCGACTTCCTCGCCAATACGCTTGTTGATGTTCTTCTTAACCTCTGGCGGAATCTGAGAAGGAACGGAATCATCCTCCGCTTTGGACTCCGGGCTTGCGGCCTTTTCATCCTGGGCATTGGAATTTTCGACAGACTCGGTTGGGTCCGCTTCTGTTGATGCGGGTTGTTCAGCCGTTTCGGGCTGGGCGACCTGTTCCGCGGGTGCCGTTCGTCCCTTGGCGTTCTCCGCCTGCATATTAAGCAGACGTTGAGCGGCTTGGGCGACACTCAGGTTACCACTGACTTTTTCATCGGCTTTGGTTGCTTGCGCTTGAGGCGCCTCAACAGGCTGCGAAGTAGCTGTAGCTGGTTCGTTCATCATGGGTTTAAGGCCCCCAAGGGCAGAATCATGGGTTTGACGCCCCCAAGGGCTTTACCCAGCTTTCGCCGGGCGAGATCACCGATGCAAACATGACAAATGCTTGTCAATAGGTTTTTTTTCAACCTATGATTGGGCGTCCGCCTCGGTCATCCGGGTGATGACAAAGTCATCATACAAATTGATGATGGCCTCGTAGGCGCGGAGTTCGCCCACCGCCGTGGTGGTCAGGCGTTCGTCCTTGATCACGGCGTCATTCATCAGATCGACCATCGTGTTGTGCTGGATGTCGCGCAGGGCCTCGACAAAGTCCTGGAAGGCATCATTGCCGATCAGCCGCTGCACCGAGGTCTTCAGTTGCTCGGTGCGTTCAAAGGGGGTGAGGAGCAGTTGTTTTCTTCGCATCAGGTCGAGGTGGTGGCGGGCATCGGACCCGGCATGGCGGCGCCAAAGCGGCCAATGGTGGCGTTTTGCTGCTGTTGCATCTGGAACTGGTACTGCTTGGCGCGGGCGTCCAAACGTTCCTTGAAGGCGGCGTCCGAGGCGTAACGCTGCTGCACGTCCGGCTGCTGCAAGTACTGCTGCATCACCTGCAGACCAAGTTGCGGCGGCGTGCCGATGCGGATGTTTTTCGGTATCCCGGCAAAGATCTGCGCCAGATCCTGCTGCTCGTCGTTGACCACCTGCTGCTGGCCGGTCTTGGCCGGGCGGACGATGCGCTCCGCAATGTTGGGATCGATGGAGGAGACGAAGGATTGGAACAGGGCGCCCCAATCGCAGACGCCCTCGCGGTCGAGGGATTGGGCGCCTTGGATGATGGCACTCCATTTCTCCGACATCATCTTGAAGTCGGTGCTCTGCACGTCCCAGGAGAGGTAGAAATCAAACTCCTCGTTCACGTCCCCCTTGTTGAAGATCATGGTCTCGGCGTCCTTGACGCCCATGACGCGGAAGACGATCTGCTCGCTGCCGTACTGTTTGTACAACTTCCAGATCTGCCGGAAGCTCTTCGCCAAACAATTGAGGAATTTATTGACCTCAAACTGGTTGTAGATCGGGTCGATGGCCGGATCTCCCTTGGAGGCGGCAAAACCGTTGTATTCCTTGAAGGAGGACTCCAGCAGCGCCTCGGAATTCTCCGTGTTCATGTCGGGGATCGGCCGGTCGGCGTAGTGGTACTCGTTGGGCCGGCGCTCGGAGATCATCGCCCCCGGACCCCAGCGGCCCGGCGGGCGTCCCTGCGGGTAGCAGATGGGGGGCAAGACACCCAGCGATGCGGCGTCGATGCGGGAGTCCTTGTGCGCCTTGATCTGATCCTGCCAGCACTTGCCCGGCTCCGGCACGCCGCGGGAGTCGTGCAGTTTGCGCGACAGGTACTCGCGCCGGTAGAGCACGAACGGATACTCGCCGTGCGCGTAGCCCAGCAGACCCGTCTTGGCGAATCCCGATTGGGTTTCGCTGGGCGGCATCTGGGGGTTGAAGACGGTGCAATAGATGCCGGGGACGCCGTCCTCGTCGGACAGCCGCTGGTAGGCGTAGACCACCCCGATCTTGTCGGTGAAACGCTGCTGGGTGTAGACGAAGGAGCGGCTGATGGGCTGGAGGTACTCGGAGGGACTGAGCGTGATCAGACGCCCGCGCTGGGTCTCGATGGCCTTTTCCACCCAATCCTTGTCCCAGCCGTCATCCTGCACCAATTGCCGCATCTGCTCGGCGGTGAAGTATTCCACGCGGTAGATGCCGGGCACGCGCTCCAGATCAAGCGAGAAGGAGGGGACAAACAGGTTCTCATCGAGGTTGAAGGCGCGGATGACCGGGAAACTGCGCTCCGGGCCATCCATCGGCACCGAGGTCTCGCCGGTCTTCCGCAACTCGCGCAGCATGGTGCCGGCTTTCTGGCGGGAGCAGCCGTACTGCTCCTCGAAGATGCTCTTCAAATCGTTCTCCGCGCCCTTGTCATTGATCAGCGCGGTGATGTCGATCTCGGGGAACTGCACCTGCAGATCCTCCATCCGCACGTTGACCAGCGTCTTCTCGCGGCGCTTCTCATAGAACTGCCCCATCACCGCCAGGCCCTTCTCGTTGATGTAATTGGCGGCGATCTCGATCTCGCGTTGGATTTCGGGGATTTGCGTCTGGATCAGCCAGCGCATGAAGTTGGTCACCAGCACCGAGCGGCCCATGTCGTTGGTGCCCACCGGCACCGCCACCAGATTGGCCCGCTGGAAGGCCATGCACTGCATCGCCACCTTCTTGTTGATGATGTTGTCAACGAGGAAGACGCGCAGGTCGGAGGCGCCGTCCCAGGGCGTGGGGCTGGTCTTGCTGCCCTCGCGGGCGTGTTTCTTGCCATCGGCGGACTGGCCGTTCCAGATCGCGTACCGGGTCTCGTAGTTGCAACGGCACTGGTCAACGTAGGGCTGGTTGTCGCGCACGCAGTCCTCGAAGGCCTTGACCAGGGTGTTGAAATCGGGGCCGGAATCGCCAACGGGGGCTAGTTGCAGGCCGGGGTCGTTGGGGACGGAGGTGTTGAGGGAGTCAATGGAACTCATTGCAGGCGCCCCTTATTGCCAACGGCGTCAACTGGCAAGTCAATAGCTCCAAGTCCGGTCATTTCCCGCCGGCACGGCCTGCGGATCAACAAACCCGCAGTTGGCGACCAGCAGGTAGCGCAGGCAGTCCACCGGGTCCTTGGTCGCCTCGTCCTTGCCGCCGCGGGCGGTGTACTCCTGCATCGAGTAAATCAGGTTCTGGCAGCGGTCCGAGATGTAAAGCCGGGGTCCGTTCAAGGCGGAGATCGGCTGCTGGTCGTTGTAGGCGAGCAGGCTGTTGATCAATTGCAGGCCGTTCTCGATCTCCACGCCGGGGGCGGGGATGCAGGTCATTCCGGCTTCGTCCAGCTCCGAGATGATGGTGGTGGCCCCTTCAGCGGACTGTCTTTCGGCGGCGCCCAGTCGCGGATCAATGTATCTTTCCTGAACCGGCTCACCGTTCTCACAATTTTCGATAAGTTCGACGTAGTCACGGATGCCGCGCTTGGAGCCTTTTTGCGCCGGCCCCGGCTTGCCCTCCAAATTTGATCCGGGCAGCGCCCAGTCGTCGTAGTCGGGCCATTCACGGTACACCCACCAGGTGCCGGCGGCGTCGATGGCGACCCAGAGCATGAACCAGTTCTTGGAACCCGCCGGGTCCAGAGCCATGTAACGGGTGACCTGATAGTTTGGATCACGAACGAAAGGAAGCGTTTCATGGGGGATGACGTTGACCTCTTTGTTGAAGCCGGGGAAAACGGAAGTGATGGATTTGGTGGGGATGCCATAGGCGCGGGCCAGCACCTCCTCGCGGGGGCGCCCCGCCAGCTTGGCGACGAAGTCTTGCGTATCAAGGAAAGCGTTGTCCTCCGTCCAGAAATAATAGATCGCGGTGTCGGGGCGGGAGATGGACTCCTGCAGGATGGGCAGTTCCTTGCCCACCAGCGGGGCGAACCTTTTTTTCAGCGTGCGCGTCTTGCCCAGCAGATCCTGCACAAGCGGGGTCCAGCCGGTGAGGGTGGTGAAGGTGAGCAAAATGCGCCCGTGCAAGTCCACCGTGCGGTACTGCAGCGTCTCAAACATCCTCTGCGGGCATTCCTCGTCGCACCAGATCAGATGCGCCTTGTATCCCTCCGCCACCTGCGCGTCCTGCTGGTAACTGCGGTAGTGGCTGAACTTGATCGCCCCGCCCTTGTGGCCGGGCTTGACCGGGGGCAGAATGCAGATGTTGTCCGTGAACCCGTTCTTCTGGCTGTACTGCACGGAGTGGTTCAGTCCCTTCTTGGTGGGCAGATTGCGGATGCCCAGCGGCAGCCCGTCATAGACCATCTGCTGCTGATCCTCGATGGAGCGGTTCTCGTTGACGTGATAGGCGCGGATTTCCGCCGAGGGAATGGTGGCGGCGGCCCAGACGCACATCCGGCTGGCGAAAATTGATTTGGAGGAGCGGTTGCCGCCCAAAATGACGTGGTTCTTGTATTTGTGCCAGTTGTTCATCACCTCCTGCCACATCGGCAGCGACCAGCCGGCGCCCACGGGATTGTCGATCGCCTGGGCGTTGCGTTGCTCGCGGAAAACCATGTATTCCGTCAGTTTTTCCCGCGGCCACTTCATCAGTTCCGCGGCAAGCGGCATCGGCACCCAGGGAATGCCGAAGGCGGGCTGAAAATCGTCGGCAAAGTAGACGTTACCAATGGGCATGACAAAAGGCTGTTGGCGCGGCCGGCCGCGGATGGCGATGTCAAAGTTGGGCTGGACTCGGACTGATTCAAGAAATAATCCTTTTGGTCATGACGCCGAAGAAAATCCTCATTGCCACGCCGCTGAAGGGCCAAATCCCCACCAGTTACTTCCAGAACAGCCTCAAGCTGGCGGTGGAACACCTGCCCGGCATCAAACTTGACTGGTGCCTGCTGGAAGGCCCCGCCGTGCATCAGGCCCGCAACGAACTGGTGGCCCACGCCCGGCGCAATCAATTCGACGAGTTGGTTTTCTGGGACAAGGATCTGCTGTGCGAGCAGGAGGGCAAAGACGTGACCTCAGGGGCGATGATCCGGCTGCTCAGTCACAACGTGGACATGGTCTGCGGCATCTACAGCACCCGGTCACTGAAGACCCACTGGCACGGGCACCTGATCGCGGACGAGAAACCGGACCAGGACGGGCTGCAAAAGGTAAGCCGCTCCGCCCTTGGTTTCTCCAAGATCAAGATGAGCGTCTTCAAACGCATCGAGGAAAGGAACCCCTGGCGCAAAGGCGTGCTGGTGGACCCCAACCATCCGCCGCACGCGATGACGGAGTTCTTCCCCATGGGGCTAAAGGGGCCGGACACGCCGGAGGCGCGGCTGAACTCCATTCTGGAGGCGCTGGAACAACCGGCCAAGAGCCCGGAGATCATGGTGCAGCGCATCCAGCGCCTCGCCACCATCCCCTACGACCAGCCCAATGTCTTTGTCAGCGAAGACTACTGGTTCTGCGATCTGGCACGCAGTGCAGGCATCGACATCCACCTCGATACCAACCTGGTTCTGAGCCACCTCGGCACCATCGCCTTCCCGATTGAAACCCCGGAACTGCTCGAAATCCTCTCCGAACCGTGGCGCAAGGATGAAATCAGGTCAATCCGCGAACAACTGCTTAAATCCAAAGCCAGCAAGACCTGCGAGCAGGCTACGCATCCCGCAAATTGACCGGCGGCTGCTCCAGATCCTGCACCTGCCCACCCTCACCCGCCGTCAGATCCACCGGCTCGGACGCAGCAACCGCAAAATCCGCCGCGGGCGTCTCCGCAACCTCAACCGGCGCGGACACCAAGGCATCCTGCGGGGCAATCAGTGACTGGCCGGTCAGCTTGGCGACAATCTCCTCCTTGCTCATCGCCCCGTAGTTGTTGACCTGGATATTGACGTTGGCCGCCTGGGTGGCGTTCAAACCCTGCAACCGCTGACGCTTGTCAATCGCAACCGACAGGTTGAAACCCAGACTGTTGAGCGGGGTGTCGTCCACCGTCTCCAGCATCCGGTCAAGGATCTTGTCCGCCAGATTGTCCAGTTTGGACATCAGGCGGCTGTTGAACTCCTCCACGCTCATACCCACCACCCTCTGCAAGACAGCGCGATCATTCTTGGAAACCTCCCTAAGTTGGGGATGCCGGACAAGCCCGACCCCTCCGGTCTCCAATGTGGCCTGGGCGACGGCATTGATGAGTTTCTGGGGTTGATAGGTGCGATTGGGTCCAGACTTGCGTTTCATCGGTTGTAGGCGGCGTAAGCCTCCCGCCTGGCCCGCTCCATAAAGTCCTCCGCCGCCGGATGCGTCAACTCGTCTTCGGTGGCAACTTTCACGTCCTCAGTGGCAACTTCCCCGGTTTCGGCAGCAACTTTTGTCTCCAACGCAGGATCAGGCCTGGGAGCCGGATACGCCAACTTCCCCACAATCCGCCACTCATCATCCCGCCCATCCGCACTCGTCCAAACCAACTCCACCATCACCCGATCCTGCGGATGCAACACCCACCCCCCAACCTCCGCCTTCGTCCACCTCCCATCCACCTGCACCTCCACATACCACTTGTTACGACACCGCTGACCCACCACCCCCAACTTCACCCCAACACCCAAATTGGGTAAATTTCCCCACTGATCAACAACGGAAATATCTGACGTAAGTACTTGCCCCACCCCAAAAGACGAAATTGGTGCTTGCAAGGACGCTTCCCCACCACTACACGGCAAGCCGCCCGCCCCAGACCCCACCTCACCCCCTGTACCCCCTCCACCCCCCTCATCAGCTAAAGCTGCTACAGCCAAACCCTCCCCCACCTCAACCGCACCCAACTGCAAATTTTGAGGTGCAGGAGCAGATATATCACAATTGTTAGGCGCGGGGGGCGGCGTGACCCCCTCCCCCCCGGCGGGCAAGCTGGCAAGGGCATCAGCGACCAGGGCAGGGCTGGCAGGGGCGGCCGGGGGGCAGGCGGCCGGGGCGGGAGCCGGGGCGGCGGGAGCCGGGGCGAGCCGGTAGCGTGCAGCGTAGGCTGCCGCCTCCTCTAGGCGGCCGGCTTGAGTGAGCCGGCGGAGCCACTCACGGCGGCCGTTCACGACCCGGCGGGAGGGCCGTCCGCATCGATATGGTCCGCCTAGCCTGCGGGGGCGGGGGACGGGGGAGGGTTGCTGCGGGGGCGCAAGGGGGAGAGCGGGGGATGTCATGGGACAATTGCAAACGGGGGAACGGGGGGGGAGCAAGAAAAAGGAGAAGGCGCATAGTTTGCGCTTGCTTAGTGTGGGAAGGCGTCCATGATGGCCGGCGTATGAAACCCATCCATGTACAAGCAAACTCGGAGGCTTATGCCTCCTCACGCCGAAATGATCCGGCAAACGATAGAAATGACCGCATTCTCCCGGCCGGGGAGGTTAAATCGGTCGATCTTGAAGGCAGATTAACCGCGCTGTTCGGGCGGCATCAGGGTTTGAATGCAGACTGGGCTTCCTGCGCTTGGCGAATCAAAGGCGAACTTTGGGTTTTAGATAATGAGGATGGCACGTTTTCCTTGGTCGAACGTCGTTTGGTGAAAGGTGATGCTTGGGACGTTAGCATTCTCGGCACGCTTCATCCATGAACCCGCATTTCCCCTCACGCTCCCGCCGGCCGGACCCATTCCGGCTCGGCTTGCTCCTCGGCTTCCTGTGCGCGGCCGTTCCCGCTCTCATCGGCTTCCTCCTCTGCCTCACCTTCCCCTAAACCTTCATCCCCTGACAAAATGACAACCGACAATCCTACAGGCTACCTCCTCCACACTGGCACCGTAAACGGCCGCGCCTTCCTCGCCATTGCCACCCTTGAAACGTCCAACAGGAAAACGGGCGATATGGCGCAAATATGGTTTCTCCTCCGGGACGTGCACCCAGTCGCGGCCGTGAAAGATGGCAGCGACTTC
>Ga0194123_10005922_pt1 | contig 12876 bp, 12 predicted proteins | sample TA2MahsurfametaG_5_FD_155479 | JGI IMG/M metagenome (GOLD analysis project Ga0194123, IMG submission 155479) | Freshwater microbial communities from Lake Tanganyika, Tanzania - TA2015023 Mahale A surface | ecosystem: Environmental > Aquatic > Freshwater > Lake | place: Tanzania: Lake Tanganyika... | reverse complement strand
AGGCTGCCGCGAAGCCGGTGAGATCGCCGACCACGCCACCGCCCAGCGCCACCAGGCAGCATCCCCGTTCGAACCTCGCCTCCAGCAGTGCGCTGAGGACGGTCTCAAAACTGGCGAGTGTCTTGTGGGCCTCCCCATCCGGGAGGCGGATTTCCTTGAGCTCTCGCGACTCGAGATGGGCGAGCAGTTGGCCGGAATAGAGCGGGCCCACTGTTTCGTTGGTCACCACCATCACCTGTCGCCCGGGAATCAGTCGGCGTACCAGCTCCCCATCCGCGAGGAGTCCATTGCCGATCAGGATGGGGTAGCTGCGCGCGCCCAGCTCGACGATGACCTCCCTCATGCCAAGGCCTGCCTTATGCGGGCGACGATTTCGGAGATTGGATGTCGACTGGTATCGATGGTGAGATGCGCGGTCTGTGCGTAGAGCGGTTCCCGTTCAGCCACGATGCGACGCAGTCGCTCTGCGCGATCAGGTCCTTGCAACAGAGGGCGTGCAGTGTCGTTGCGGGTGCGTGCGAGAAGTTCTTCCAGGTCGGCGTGCAGGTACACAGCCAAGCCGCGGCTCGCCAAGGCCGTCCTCGTATCCGCATTCAGCACGGCCCCTCCTCCTGTCGCGAGTACCACGTCATCCTCGCGCGTCAGCTCATCCAGAAGCTTCTGCTCACGCTGGCGGAAGCCCGCCTCACCTTCGATATCGAAGATTAGTGCGATCTTGGCCCCGGTGCGACGCTCCAGCTCATGGTCCGCATCGATGAACCGGAACTTGAGGGCCTTGGCCAGACGTTTTCCGATGGTGGTCTTGCCGGCCCCCATGGGACCGATGAGGAAAATGCGTCGTTGCGAAGTCATGCGGGGTCCGGGCGGGATGGCTTTACCTATTGATGCGCGCCATCAGTCGAAGCCTCGCAGCGCCAGGCCGCAGGCAATCATCAGGGCCGGCGCATCGTTGACCAGGGCATCGGCCTGGACCCGAGCGGAAGCACTCATGTTGGCCAGCGGATTGGCAATCGCCACCGGCGTACCCACCTTGGACTGGATGGGCAGGTCGATGTCATCGATGGAGGCACAGCCGCCGGCAACGACCACCTGATCAACTGTGCGCACCTGGCTGGAGGAATAGAAAAACTGCAGGACCCTGAAGATTTCCTGGGCCATGGCATCCATGAACGGGCGCAGGACTTCGGGCTCGTAGTTGCTCGGCAGCCGGCCCTGCTTCTTGCGCATGCCGGCCTCTTCGTAGGAGAGCCCGTAACGGCGCTGGATTTCATCGGTCAGCAGGCGCCCACCGCACAATTGCTCGCGGCTGTAGATGGTCTTGCCATTCTCGAGCACGCTGAGGGTGGAAGTGCTGGCGCCGACATCGGTCACGGCGATGATGCGCGCGTCCGGGAACTGCGGTGCCACCAGTTCCATGGCGTTCTCCAGCGCGAAAGCCTCCACATCGATGATGCGCGGGCGCAGGCCGGCCACCTGCAATGCGGTGATTCGCGCCTCTACATTCTCGCTGCGCGATGCGGCCAGCATCACATCCACCTTGTCCGTGGCACCCGGGGTGGGGCCGATGACGGAGAAGTCGAGATTGATTTCGTCCATCGAGTAGGGAATGTATTGGTCGGCCTCGATCTGGATGCGGCCTTCCAGTTCCTCGTCACCCAAGTCGGCCGGCATCGAGATGATCTTGGTGATGACGGAGGAGCCCGCCACCGCGCAGGCGGCATCGCGCGCGCGCGCCGGATTTGCGAACTGCGCGCTCGATGGCCTCGCCGACCAGTTGGGCATCCGTTATATTCTTTTCGCTCACCGAGTTGGGTGGGAGCGGCTCCACCGCATAGCTCTCAACCCGGTAGCGACCGCCCACCATCGCCAGTTCGAGCAGCTTGATGGATGTCGAGCTGATGTCGATGCCGAGCAGCGGAACATTTTTACGCCGGAAAAGTGCCACGGGTTCTCCCACTCAACCCTTTGATTTTGCGGGGCTGCGCCAAGCTCGAATGGCGACACCTCCCCTGATTTCGGGCCGAATATAGCCAAGCCCCCCAGCAAACACAAATGTTTTCGACATATTTTTTCAATACAAAACCGGGTGTTAGGCTAGTAATCTCAAGTAGATTTTCGAACATCTGGTAAAAGCGAACCCCCAGCCCCACCAGATGTTGCGACTCCTCTCCCTCGGTCTTCTGCTCTGCCTGCTGCTGGCCACCGGTCTTGCGGCCGGCCTCGCCGCGTGGCTGCTGCCGCAGCTGCCCCCCACCGAGCGGCTGCGGGAAGTCCGCTTCCAGACCCCGCTACGGGTCTACACCCAGGATGGCAAGCTCCTCGCCGAGTTCGGCGAAAAACGCCGGGAACCGGTGTCCCTGGAGGAGGTTCCCCTGCAGGTACGCCAGGCCTTCCTGGCCGCAGAGGATGATCGCTTCTACCAGCACCCCGGGGTGGACTGGATGGCGCTGGTCCGCGCCGCGATGGCGCTTGCCGTCTCGGGTGAGAGAGCCCAGGGCGGAAGCACGATTACCATGCAGGTGGCTCGTAATTTCTTCCTGACCCGGGAGAAAACCTACCAGCGAAAACTCATTGAGATAGCACTGGCATTCAGGATTGAGCGCGAGCTCTCAAAAAACGAGATTTTCGAGCTCTACCTCAACAAAATTTTCCTGGGTCACCGGGCCTACGGGGTAGCCGCCGCCGCCCAGGTCTATTTCGGCAAACCCCTCTCGGCGCTCAGCCTTGCCGAGGCCGCGATGATTGCCGGCCTGCCCAAGGCGCCTTCCCGGTTGAATCCGATCACGGCGCCGGAGGCCGCCCGTGCCCGCCGCAACTACGTGCTGGTGCGCATGCGGGATCTCGGCCTCATCGATGACGTTGAGTTCACCTCAGCCGGGGAAGCCCCCCTGCCGGACAGGATCCAAGGCCAGCCGGTGGAAGTCTCGGCCTCCCATGCGGCGGAAATGGTGCGCGAGGAACTGGTCAAGCGGTACGGCGAAAGCGCCTACACCAAAGGCCTGCGCGCCTACACCACCCTGGACAGCCGCGCCCAGACCGCTGCCAACGAAGCGCTGCGCGCCGCGCTCGACACCTACGACCGCAGGCATGGATATCGCGGTCCAGAAGCCCACGTGGATCTCACCGGAATTGCGCCCGAACAATGGCATCCGGCACTTTATCCGTACCGCAGCTCCGGCCTGCTGCGCGCGGCCCTGGTCACCGAAGTCAGGGAGCAGGCCATCGTCGTTATGGAGGCGGATGGCACGCAGCGGGAGATCCCCTGGTCGGGTCTGCGTTGGGCCAGGCAATTCATCGCGCCTGACAATATCGGCAGGGCACCGGCGCGCGCGGCCGACCTGGTCAGGACCGGCGACATCGTCAGGATCTCCCCGCAAGCCAATCTCGAAGGCCAAGGGGAACCCGAAGAGGCAGCCTGGCGTCTCGCCCAACTGCCCCTTGCGGAAGGCGCACTGGTGGCGCTCGATCCGGCCAATGGTGCGGTCCTCGCTCTGGTGGGTGGCTACGACTTCGAGCGCAGCAAATTCAATCGCGTGACCCAGGCGCTGAGGCAACCCGGTTCGAATTTCAAGCCTTTCATCTACTCCGCTGCACTGGACCACGGCTACACGCCGGCGACGATGGTCAACGACGCGCCCATCGTGTTCGAGACCCCGGGTCTGGAGGGCGCATGGCGGCCGGAGAATTACTCTGGGACCTATTACGGACCTACGCCGCTCCGAGAGGCTTTGGCGCATTCACGCAATCTCGTGTCCATACGAATGATGCGCGACATCGGCATCGAGCAAACCCTGGTGCATGTGGCGCGCTTCGGCTTCGACCCCGCGCGTCTGCCCCATAACCTCTCTCTCTCCCTCGGCACGGGCGAACTCACGCCATTGCAGCTTGCCCGCGGCTACGCCGTCTTCGCCAATGGCGGATTTCTGATTGACCCCCATGTCCTGCAGCGCGTGGAAGACCCTACAGGCAAGGTGCTCTTCAGCGCGACGCCTGTCACCGCCTGTCTCGATTGTGAATCGCGTGCGGCGGGTGAAGATGCAGAACCTGAAGACCTTGCGGCATTGATCGAAGCGGAGACTGCTGCCGCTTTTCCGCCAGCTCCACGCGTGCTCGATGCCCGGAACGCCTGGTTGATGTATTCGATGATGAAGGACGTGATCACGCGCGGCACCGCCCGGCGCGCACTCTCCCTGGGCCGGCGGGATCTTGCCGGCAAGACGGGTACGACGAATGATTTGAAGGACGCTTGGTTCTCCGGCTTCAACGCTCGCCTAGTGACCACCACCTGGGTGGGATACGACGATTCGGTGACCCTGGGGCCCCTCGAGACCGGCGCGCGCACCGCGCTGCCGATGTGGATCGACTTCATGCGCCGTGTGCTCGCGGACACTCCCTCGGCCGAACTGCCGCTGCCGGCTGGCCTCGTGACGGTGCGCACGGGCTCTGGGGGGACAGACACCTTCGAAACCTACCGCGCGGAGGATGTACCGCGCGATGCTCCCGGGCAACGGACGCCACTTGAGCAACCCCCGCCACCCTCCCGGGCAGTGGAGCAGTTGTTTTGAGACGGCACGCTCATCCGCGCCGAAGTCATCAACGAGAGGACCTGCAGGCCCATCAGGAACTCGCCGGGCTCGCTGCCAGGATGCTGGCGCGCGGTGAAGTGCCCGGCTTCCGGGAGGCGCGGGAGAAAGCCGCTGCCGCACTGGGCTTGCGCGGCAGCGAGGCTGCCCTTGAAGGCCTTGCACTGCTGCAGGCGGTCATCGAGTATCAGAGCCTGTTCGATCACGGCGAACTGCCCAAACGCAACCAGCGGCTGCGGCGCGCCGCCCTCGAGGCCATGAAATTTCTGCGCGGGTTCTCACCACGCCTGCATGGCGCCGTCCTCTTCGGCACCACTTTTGCGGACACCCCGGTGGGTCTTTTGCTCTTCGATGACGAAATCGAGCATGTCAGCCGTCACCTGTTGCACAACAAGGTCCCCTTCACCCTGCGTACGGCTCCGGCCCGGCGGGGACGGGAAGCGCCCTGGCCTGTCTTCGAATGTCATCGGGACGGGGTGGATTTCGAATTGAGCGTGTTGCCGGTGCAGCGCCAGCGGCAGATGCCGCCTTCGCGTCTCACCGGCAGGACCGTGCTCTGTCTCGACGAAAACGCCCTCGTGCAGCGCCTGGCCGAGTCACCCGGCGGCTACTGGCTGGAGGGCCTGCCCCTGCTGCCGCCCCCGGGCCTTGCGGAGCCCGAGCGTTGAGAGAGCACGGCACGCGCACCTTGCGCGTGGCGGTATTCAGCCCGCTGCGTTCGTTTTTTGACTATCTGCCGACACCCGGCGCGTCATCCACACCGCTCACTCCGGGCTGTCGCATCAGGGTCCCACTGGGACGCAGCGAACGGCTAGGTGTGGTCATCAGCGACACCTGGAGTGATGACACCCTTGCGACAGGGGAGCGGGAGCTGAAGCCGGTGCTGGAGGTGCTCGATGCCTCGCCGGTGATCGATGCCTCCCTGATGGCGCTCGCCTTGTGGGCCGTCCAGTACTACCACTGCCCCCCAGGCGAGGTCTTCGAGGCGTTGCTGCCCGCAGAGCTGAGACGCGGGGAATCACCGCGACAGACCCGGGAGCCCGCCTGGCAGCTCACTCCCTCGGGCGCCGCGGCACTGTCGGGAAGCGAGCGGCTCGGCCCACGACAACGTGAACTCCTGCAGCGGGCTCAAACCGGCGTGATCACGCGACTGAGCCTCACTGAACTGCCGTCCAGCGCGGCGCGCGCGCTGCGCGAGGCACAGCGGCGTGGCTGGTTGGCTCCGGTGGAGGATGCTCCGCTGCAGCTCGCCCCCGCAGTGAACGACGCGCGCTTCATGGCGCTCAACGCGGCGCAGGACGAAGCCTTCATGAGCATACGAAGCAGGCTGGGAGCATTCGGCGTTCACCTCCTGCACGGTGTGACAGGCAGTGGCAAAACCGAGATTTACCTGCATCTGGCGCGGGATGTGATCACCAAGGGCGGCCAGGTCCTGGTGCTGGTGCCCGAAATCGGCCTGACCGAGCAGATTGTCCAGCGTTTCTCCGAACGCTTCGGTGCTGCGGTGGGACTGGTGCACTCGGAGCTTTCTGAGCGGGCCCGCGCGCTCGTCTGGCAGCGTTGCAGGGAGGGCGAGATACGGATCCTGCTCGGGACACGGTCAGCCGTGTGGATGCCCTTGCCGCGCTTGCAGCTGGTGGTGGTGGACGAAGAGCACGATCCGTCCTTCAAGCAGCAGGAAGGTTTTCGCTATTCCGCGCGTGACGTGGCCGTGATGCGGGCCCGTCGGTTGGACATTCCGGTGGTGCTCGGCTCCGCGACCCCTTCGCTTGAGTCACTCGCCAACTGCGAACGAGGCAAATACGCCTACCTGCCACTGGCCGAGCGCGCCGGCGGCGCGAGCCTGCCCGGCATCCGTGTGCTCGACATCCGCGGGATGACCCTCACCTCGGGGATCAGTGATCCCCTGCGCCGCGCCATCCTCGAGCGGGCCGAGCGCGGGGAGCAGAGCCTGCTGTTCCTCAATCGCCGTGGCTATGCGCCGGTGGTGCTGTGTCACACCTGCGGCTGGATCGCGGGCTGTCCCCGCTGCGATGCGCGCCTGGTGCTGCACCTCGAGCAGGACAGGCTGCGTTGCCATCACTGCGGTTTCGAACGTCGCAGGGATGCGAGCTTCCCCGACCATCCCTGCGGCAGGCTGGAGGCTTATGCGGGAGTCGGAGTCGGCACCGAACAGCTGGAAGGAGCGCTGGGGGAACTTTTTCCGGGCCTCAGGACCTTGCGCATCGATCGCGATGCGATGCGACACAAGGGCGATCTGGAGCGCGCCTTTACGCGCATCCGGCAGCGCGAGGTAGACCTCCTCATAGGGACGCAGATGATTGCCAAAGGGCATGACTTCGCCCACGTGACCTTGGTCGGCATCGTGGATGGTGACAGTGGCCTGCTCGCCCGTGATTTCCGGGCCGAGGAACGCTTCATGCAGACGATTCTGCAGGTTGCCGGCCGGGCCGGGCGGGGTGCGCAGCCGGGCGAAGTCCTGATCCAGAGCCACCATCCCGAGCATCCCGTTTTCACATTCCTGCGCCACGCGGACTACCGCGGCTTCGCCACCCGCGCCTTGGCCGAGCGGGCGGAAGCGGAGATGCCACCGCATACCGCACTCGCCATGCTGCGCGCCGAAGCGCCCAAGCGGGAGCCGCCGCAGGAATTCCTGCGGCAACTGGCGGAGGGACTGAGGAGAGAGCTGCCGCCGTCGGTGTTCATCGGTGGCCCCGTTCCCGCCCTGATGGAGCGGAAAGTGGGCCGTTATCGCGCAAACCTGTTGCTGTCCTGCCTCGACAGAGGGGTGCTTGCAGCGGCCTTGGAAACGGCTCTCACGCGGATTAGGGAGCTGCCTCTGGCCCGCCGCGTGCGCTGGCATCTGGACGTGGATGCGCAGGAAACGGGTTGAGGCACGGCCCGGGCCCCGGCACTCCGGGATTCAAGAGCGGCGCAAACGCTGTTAGTGTTGCCGCCCTTCCGCTCCTCCGGTCCAGCACGCTTGCAGGCGCCCGACCATGCGGAAACCTCCCTCCCAAGTCGTCGCGAGTGAATCCAGCGTGAAGGAACAACTCAGATCCCTGGTCGAACATGCCCTCTCACGCCTCGCGTCCTCGGGCACGCTGGACCTGCCCGAGGCCTTGCCCGCAGTGGCCATGGATCCGCCACGCAACCCGACACACGGCGATTTCTCGAGCAACATCGGGCTCCTGCTCGCCAAGCATTGCCGCAAATCGCCGCTCGCGGTGGCGGAGGCCATCGTGGGAGCGATCGAAGCCGACCCCGACATCGAGAAACTCGAAGTGGTTGCCCCTGGCTTCATCAATTTCCACCTGCGACAGACCGCCATGATCAACATCGTGGACACACTGCTGCGCGCGCCTGAAGCGTGTGGCAAGTCCCGGCGCGGAGCAGGACGCCGCGTGCAGGTGGAATTCGTGTCCGCCAATCCCACCGGGCCGCTGCATGTCGGCCATGGCCGAGGCGCCGCCTACGGTGCGGCTCTCGCCAACCTGCTGCGCGCAGCGGGCTTCGAGGTCTGCACCGAGTATTACGTCAACGACGCAGGGCGGCAGATGGACATCCTCGCGCTCAGCGTGTGGCTGCGCTATCTGGCCCAGGCCGGAGCGGAGGTGGACTTCCCGGGCAACGGGTACCGCGGCGACTACATCATCGACATCGCCGCCGAGCTCGCCGAGCGCTTCGGAGATCGCTTCAGACGGGCTTCCCTGCCGCCGCTCTCTCCCACTCCGGAGGGGGATGACGAAGGGGCCCTCGACGCCCGCATCGCGCAGTGCCGGGCAGCGCTCGGCGAGGCCGACTATCGCACGCTGCACGGCTTTGCCTGCCAGTCCATCCTCGACGGAATCCGCGCCGATCTGAAGCTCTTCGGTGTGGAATTCGACGAGTGGTATTCGGAGCGCAGCCTTGTCGATCGAGGGTGCCTGGAGGAGGCGCTCGTCAAGCTGCGCGCGAGCGGCTTTGTCTACGGCGATGGCGGCGCGGAGTGGTTCCGCTCAACCCATTTTGGCGACGAGAAGGATCGCGTGCTCGTACGCGAGAATGGCGCGCCCACCTACTTTGCTTCCGATGTTGCCTATCACTCGGACAAGTACGCGCGCGGATTCGACCAGATCATCAACATCTGGGGTGCGGATCACCACGGCTACATCCCGCGCGTGAAAGCCAGCCTGAGTGCGCTGAATCTCGACCCGGGCCGCCTCGAGGTGCTGTTGGTGCAGTTCGCAAGCCTGTTTCGCGGCGGCGAGAAGGTTCACATGTCGACGCGCTCCGGGCAGTTCGTCACCTTGAAGGAGTTGATTGAGGAAGTGGGCGTGGACGCCGCGCGCTACTTCTACACCAGTCGGCGCTCGGACCAGCACCTCGATTTTGATCTCGACCTGGCCAAGGCGCAGAGCCAGGACAACCCGGTGTATTACCTGCAATACGCGCACGCGCGCATCTGCAGTGTGTTCCGGCAGATTGGACAGTCACGCGGACGCTGCGAGGCGCTCGATGGGCTGGCGCATCTCGCCCTGCTCGTGGAGAAGCGCGAGCATCACCTCGCCGGCCTGCTCACGCGCTATGCCGATGTGGTCGCGTCGGCAGCGGAGCAGCGCGAACCCCATGCCATCGCCAATTTTCTGCGCGAACTCGCGACCGAGTACCACGCCTACTACAACGCGCACAAGATCAACGTGGATGAGGCCGCGCTGCGCGAGGCACGCGTCGCGCTGTGTGCCGCCATCAGGCTCGTTCTCGCGCATGGCCTGGCGTTGCTGGGGGTCTCAGCCCCCGAGGAGATGTGATGGCGAAGGACTACAAGAAAGAACCTCGCAAGACTCCTCCGGCACGCGCTCTGGGCAGCTGGCTGTCGTTCCTGACCGGGCTCGGCATCGGCCTCGCCTGCACGGCACTCACCTGGTTCTGGTTTCAGCAACCGGCACAGACGCGTGCGCCCGCGCCACCGGTCGTCGGGATGCCGGACGCTCCCCCACCCGCACCGGCAGTGACGCAGGAACCCCCGCCTCCACCCGAATCGCCGGTGACCCGTCCAACCTTTGATTTCTACACCATCCTGCCCGAGATCGAGGTCAAGATTCCGGACAGCGAATTGCCTGCTGCAGCGGAATCCGCGGCACCGCCGACCGCGGAAGAGCCTGCGACTGCGCCCGCTCCCGCCACGGCAACCGGCAGTTATGTACTTCAGGTTGCCTCGTTCCAGTCCAGGGAAGCTGCCGAACAATCCAAGGCGATGCTGGCGCTGCAGGGTGTACAGGCCATAATCCACCAAGCGGGAATCGATGGTCAGAACCGGTTCCGGGTGCATGTTGGTCCCTATGGTGATTTGGGACAGGCGCAGCAGATGCGCAGCCGGCTCGATCAGCTGGGGTTCGGGGCCATCGTGTTGAAGGTGGGCGGAGGCTGATCAGCGCGCGGGCGAAGGCTCCGCCTCCAGTCGCTGGAGGTTTTCCCTCGCCCTCGCAAAGAAGCCACCACTTTCTTCCTGCCGGAATTCCCTGGTCAGTGCGATGGTTTCGGCGAGATAAGGCGCCAGAACCTCGCGGGTGCGTGCGCACCAGTCGGTCCAGTCAGAGCGGCGCCCGTAGAGCAGTGCGACCTCATCCCACAGCGCGATGGTATTGGCGAGAAACACCGCATAGTCACTGCCTATGCCGGACAGATCCGCCATTCTCACCACGGCATCTTCCACGCACCGGCACTTCGCCCCCCGCTCGGTGGCCAGGATGGAGCCCTCCACGGCTGCGACGATGTCATCGGCGACCGCCCGCGCCTTGAGGGTGACGCGCGCGAGATGTGCGGAGTAGGCCTCCTTGGAGGCGAAGCCCAAGGCATCGTGGGCCTCGTGGTACCCGGCATCGTGGAAGAGCAGTGCGTAGTAGACAACGAGCGCCCTGACGGCGATGCCCTCCTCAGCGCAGTTGGCCAGTATTCGATCGGCGGACCGCAGAGTGAACAGGGCGTGGGCGAAGTTGTGATAGGGCAAAGTGGAGTCGTAGAGCGCTTCCACGACTACTTCCAGCGCGGGATCCCGAAGGGCGTCGGTTGATTCGATTGGCAGCATGCGAATGCACCGACTCCCGCTGGCCCCTCGGGCAGATTCTTCTGGAGCGGGTGATGGGAATCGAACCCACGCTCTCAGCTTGGGAAGCTGATGTTCTGCCATTGAACTACACCCGCGTTGGCCGGGATTGTAGTGGTTTGAGACTGAGCGTCCAAGCGATCAGCCGCGGCCGGGGCGGTCAGTGAGCCGTCTTGTGGTGCGGGCCACAATCCGGTCCATTCGTGTGCTCGCCGCCACTTTGCCGCTGGCTTATAGTGCGGCGTCCCAAGTCCCATTCGCTGCGAGTGTATCCGTGCAAGCCCTTGCCTCCAGTCCACGACGAGGCCCCCACGCTGTCGGCTTTGGCCGCAGGGGGCGGGAATGATTCGAATCTGCCTCAATGGCGAAACTCGCGACATCGAGCAGGATTCCTCCGTGGCCGCGCTGGTGGCGGCCCTCGCACTGCAAGGCCGCTTTGCCGTGGAGGTGAACGGAGCCATCCTGCCGCGCAGTCGCTTCAGCGAGTATCATCTGGCACCTGACGACAAGGTCGAAATCGTCAGGGCCATCGGCGGCGGCTGAGGTCAATTCCTCCAGAGCAGAGCAAACGGAATACCGGACATGAGCGCGACGCATCCCACGCCTGGCACAGGCACTGACGACCCCCTGATCATCGCCGGCAAGGCCTATTCGTCACGCCTCCTCGTGGGCACGGGCAAGTACAAGGATTTCGAGGAGACACGCGAGGCGATCGAGGCCAGTGGCGCGCAGATCGTCACCGTCGCGATACGCCGCACCAACCTCGGCCAGGATGTCGGCAGCCCCAATCTTCTCGATTATCTGCCACCCGAACGCTACACCCTCCTGCCCAATACGGCAGGCTGTTACGACGTGGATAGTGCGGTCAGGACCTGCCGGCTGGCGCGCGAGATGCTGGACGATCATCGGCTGGTCAAGCTCGAGGTCCTGGGGGATCAGAAGACCTTGTACCCGAACATCACCGAAACCCTGAAAGCTGCCGAAATCCTCTGCCGCGAAGGTTTCGAGGTCATGGTCTACACCACGGACGATCCGCTCATGGCCAAACGCCTGGAGGAAATCGGTTGCGTGGCCATCATGCCGCTGGCAGCCCCCATAGGCTCGGGCCTCGGCATACAGAATCGTTACACCCTGCGGGAAATCGTCGAAACCATTTCGGTGCCGGTGATTGTGGATGCAGGCGTTGGCACCGCGTCCGACGCCAGCATCGCGATGGAACTCGGCTGCGATGCTGTGCTCATGAATACCGCCATCGCCGAGGCGCGCCAACCCATCGTGATGGCCGAGGCCATGCGGCATGCGGTGGTGGCGGGTCGTCTGGCCTATCGTGCCGGGCGCATGCCTCGGCGCACGCATGCCTCGGCGTCTTCCCCGCTGGATGGCACATTCTTCACCTGAACCCGCACCTCGGTGACTGACTCAGGCACCCCGCCCCGGCGCGGCATACGCAGCTTCGTGCGCCGAGAGGGGCGCATCACCAGTGCGCAGGCGCGTGCGCTGACCGAATTACTGCCGGTATTCGAGTTGCCCGGGCAAGCCGATTCCACACCCGCGGACTGGTTTGGCAACCGCAACCCGCTGTATCTGGAGATCGGGACCGGCAACGGCGAGAACCTCCACCTCAATGCGCTCGCCAATCCGGCCAACAACTATCTGGCCGTGGAAGTGCATCGCCCCGGCATCGGGCAATTGCTGTTGCAGGTGGCTGCGGCCGGTCTCACCAACGTGCGCGTGAGCACGGCCGACGTGCACGAGATCCTGGCGAGACTGCCGACAGGGTGCCTGCAGGAAGTCTGCATCTTCTTCCCCGACCCGTGGCCCAAGAGCCGTCACCACAAGCGTCGACTGATTCAGACACCCTTCCTGGCCGCCCTGCAACGTGTGCTCGCCAGCAGTGGCCGGGTCCGCATCGCGACCGACATCGACGACTACGCCGAAAGCATCCTCGAGTGCCTTGCCAATGCTCCGGGTTGGAGAAATCTTGCGGGAGAGGGCCGCTGCGCCCCCTGTCCCCGAATCCGCTGTGTCACGCGTTTCGAGCGCCGGGCGCTGGAGGCCGGACGCCGCATCCATGATTTCCTGATCGCCCGTCGCGACTGAGCCTCGCGGACAAACGGGTCATTCGCCGGCAGTCTCCAGTGTTCGCAACCATGGAATGAGTTCCGCGAGACTCTCCACACTCCGGTAGCCGTCGAAAGTCTTGGCCGC
>Ga0194123_10005919_pt1 | contig 12878 bp, 14 predicted proteins | sample TA2MahsurfametaG_5_FD_155479 | JGI IMG/M metagenome (GOLD analysis project Ga0194123, IMG submission 155479) | Freshwater microbial communities from Lake Tanganyika, Tanzania - TA2015023 Mahale A surface | ecosystem: Environmental > Aquatic > Freshwater > Lake | place: Tanzania: Lake Tanganyika... | reverse complement strand
CCGCTCGGCGCGAATCGCGCCGCCACTCGCGGCACTCGCGATGTCGCAAGACCGCATCGCCGAAAAAAAACTGTTTGCGAAACTCGGGATTCCGACCACCCGTCACGCCGCCGTCGATTCCGCAGCAAGTCTCGAGCGTGCGCTGCGCGAGGTCGGCCTGCCCGGCGTCATCAAGACGCGCCGTCTGGGCTACGACGGCAAGGGCCAAGCTGTGGCACGCAATCGCGATGACGCTCATCGGGCACTCGCGACCCTGCAGGGCGCGCCACTCATCTACGAAGAATTCGTACCCTTCGATTACGAAGTGTCGATCATCGGCGCACGCAATCGGCAGGGCGAAGTCGTGATCTACCCGCTCAACCGCAACCTGCATCGCGAAGGCATTTTGCGACTCACGCGCGCACCTTGGGGTGATGCATCGCTGCAGCGCCGTGCAGCGAGCCATCTGCGTCGCGTACTCACGCACTATCGCTACGAGGGGGTGTTGAATATCGAATTCTTTGTACGCAACGGTCGCTTGGTGGCCAACGAAACCGCACCGCGCGTGCACAACTCGGGACACTGGACCATCGAGGGCGCCGCGACCAGTCAGTTCGAAAATCACTTGCGGGCGATACTCGGCCTGCCGCTGGGTGCAACCCGCGCACGCGGTCATGCGGCAATGATCAACCTCATCGGCGAACTACCCGCGCGCGAGCGCTTTCTCAGCGAACGCGAACTGCACTGGCACGACTACGGCAAATCGGCGCGCGCGGGACGCAAAGTCGGTCACCTCACGCTGCTCGATGACAGCGCTGCGGCGCGCGATGCGCGCGCACAAAGAATTCTGCGACAAATCGGGGTCTGAGCGTGCGGAACCTGGCGCTGGCGGCGGGTGATGCTGGCGCGCGCTGCGGCGACTAGCCTGTGCCGCCCACCGTCAAACCATCGATACGCAAAGTCGGCTGGCCAACGCCCACCGGCACGCTCTGACCTTCCTTGCCGCAGGTGCCGATGCCATCGTCGAGCTTCAGATCGTTGCCGACCATGGCGACCCGCGTGAGTACATCGGGACCATTGCCGATCAGCGTCGCGCCCTTTATCGGCGCACCGATGCGGCCGTTCTCGATGAGGTAGGCCTCGCTCGCCGAAAACACGAACTTGCCCGAGGTGATGTCCACCTGACCGCCACCGAAGTTGACCGCATAGATGCCGCGATCGACGGAGGCAATGATTTCGGCCGGGTCGTGCGGCCCGGGCCGCATGTAGGTGTTGGTCATGCGCGGCAGCGTCATGTGGGCGAACGACTCGCGACGCCCGTTGCCGGTCGACTGCGTGCCCATCAATCGCGCGTTCATCTTGTCTTGCAAATAACCTTTGAGCACGCCGTTTTCGATCAGCGTGGTGCATCGCGTCGGCGTGCCTTCATCGTCGATGTTGAGCGAGCCGCGCCGCGCCGACAGCGTACCGTCGTCGACCACGGTGCAATGCTCCGAGGCAACTTTCTCGCCGACTCGATTGCTGAATGCCGACGTGCCCTTGCGGTTGAAATCACCCTCGAGTCCATGACCGATGGCCTCATGCAGCAAAATGCCGGGCCAACCTGCACCGAGCACCACGGTCATTGCGCCCGCCGGCGCCGGGATCGCATCGAGATTGACGAGCGCCTGCCGCGCCGCCTCGCGACCGAGGGCGAGTGGTCGATCGCCCGCCACGAGTTCGGCGAGCGAGTGACGCCCACCCATGCCGGAGAAACCGACCTCGCGACGACCTTCGCGCTCGGCGATCACCGAAACATTGAAGCGCACCAGCGGGCGCACATCGGCGGCGAGCGTGCCGTCGGCATCGGCCAATAAAATGACCTCGTAAGAGGATGACACCGAGGCCATCACCTGCACGATGCGCGGATCGATACGCCGCGTTTCACGATCGACGCGCTCCAACCACCGTACTTTGTCGTCGTCCGAGAGCGAACCCACGGGGTCTAGCGCCGGATACAGGGCATGTCCCGTGCTGCGTCGCAGCACAGGCTGTCGACCGGCATGGCCCGCCGCAGCAATCGCCCGCGCGGCGAGCGCCGCCTCTTCGAGTGCCGCTGGCAGAATCTCGTCGGAATAGGCGAAACCGGTTTTCTCACCGGCGAGCGCCCGTACGCCAACACCCTGCTCGATGCTCGCACTGCCCTCTTTGACGATGCCGTCTTCGAGCGACCAGAATTCATCGCGCGCAAATTGGAAGTAGACATCGGCAGCATCGATGGCGGAAGCGCGCACCAGGCCGAGCGCTCTTTCAATGTGCCCCTCGTCGAGACCGGCGGGTTCGAGGATCAGCCTGCGGGCAAGCCCGAAGGCATCGGGTGCGAGTTTGGTGTCAGTCATGGCTTCTTCAGTGTCTCAAAACAAGGTGCGATGTGCGAGCGCCGGGAAACTGCTGCGTGCCGTTTGCTGGGCCGCACGCTCAAAGATTGCGGTCACGACACCCTCGCCACGCGGCAGCCGCGCGAGTATCTCGCCCCAATGATTGATGATCATCGAGTCGCCGTAGGTCTCGCGTCCACTCGCATGGAAACCGCTTTGCCCTGGCGCCACCACCGCCGCGAGATTTTCGGTGGCACGAGCGCGCAGCAGGACTTCCCAGTGCGCGCGCCCCGTCGGCACGGTAAACGCCGCCGGCACGACGAACCAATCGGCGCCGTCGGCGCTCAGACGTCGATAAAGCTCGGGGAAACGCAGGTCGTAACATACCGAGAGACCGACCCGACCGGCGGGCGTATCGACCGTCACCACCTCGGTACCCGGACGAAAATTGGCTGACTCGCGATGCGACTCGCCGCGACCTGGAACGTCGACATCGAACAGATGGATCTTGTCGTAGCGCGCTCGTCGCTCGCCTGCCGAGTCGAACACGAGACAGGCCGCCCCGACACGACGCTCACCCGGAACCCGCAGCGGGATCGTCCCGGCAATGACCCAAAGCTTGAGGCGCGCCGCGAGTGCCGCAATGGCATCCTGCGCAAACCCTCGACCGTCGTCCTCGGCGATGGCGAGCCGATCGGTATCCCGCAAAGCCATGCATGAGAAGTTCTCGGGGAGCACGGCGATGCAGGCGCCCGCATCGGCAGCCTCGCGCAACAGCCGATCGGCGATGGCGAGATTGCTCGCGACATCGGGACCGCTCGTCATCTGCACAGCAGCGACTCTAGGCTTGTCCTGCACCGACGAGCCAAACTTTTCAGGCGAGGACGACATCGTAACGATCCACTTCGTACAGCGATTCGGCCTGCAGCCGGATGGGTCGCGCGATATCGCTTTCGAGTTCCGCGAGCACCGGCGACTCATCACCCAGCAGACGCTCGACCACATCCTGGTGGGCAAGCACCAACAATTCGCGACTATCGAACTGGCGTGCCTGGCGGAGGATTTCTCTGAAAATATCCTGACAAACCGTCTCGACGGAGCGGATCGAGCCGCGACCCTCGCAGGTCGGACAATTTTCGCAAAGCAGATGCTCGAGACTTTCGCGGGTACGCTTGCGCGTCATTTCGACGAGCCCCAGCGGCGAGATCGGCGCGACCTGAGTCTGTGCATGATCACCCGCGAGCGACTGCCGCAAAGCGGCAAGAACCTGCTCGCGATGGGCCTCGTCGACCATGTCGATGAAGTCGATGATGATGATGCCGCCGAGATTGCGTAGCCGCAGTTGCCGCGCGATCGCCACCGCCGCCTCGAGGTTGGTACGAAAAATAGTGTCCTCGAGATTGCGATGACCGACAAAGCCGCCGGTGTTGACGTCGATGGTGGTCATCGACTCGGTCTGATCGATGACCAGATAACCACCCGAGTTCAAAGAAACCTTGCGCTCGAGCGCGCGATTGATCTCTTCCTCGACGCCATGCAGATCGAAGATCGGGCGGGGTCCGGCGTGCCATTCGAGGCGCGGCGCATGCGCCGGCGTGAAATCGCGCACGAACTGCTGCAGACGCGCGAGCTCGGCCTCGTTGTCGACGAGCACGCGTTCGACGCCTCGACCGAGTTCATCGCGCAGCACGCGCAGCGCAAGCGGCAGATCTTCGTGCACGAGTTCGCCGACGGCGGCACGCAAAGAGCGCTCGCGAACATGGCGCCACAAGCGTTCGAGATACTCGAGATCACTGGCAAGCAGCTTTTCGTCGATGCCCTCGGCAGCGGTGCGCACGATATAGCCGCCGGGATGCGTATCGCCGACGATCTGCTGCATGGTCTCGCGCAGACGTTGCCGTTCGGCCTCGTCTTCGATCTTCGCCGAGATACCGATCCCGCGACCACGCGGCATGAACACGAGATAGCGCGACGGCAAAGAAATGAAGGTCGTCAGCCTCGCGCCCTTCGCACCCATCGGGTCCTTGACCACCTGCACGACGATGTCATCGCCCTGGTTGACCAGACGGCGGATGTCGACGGTCTCGTCACGGACCGCCGATGGCAGCCCTGAAGGTCCGCCGGAGGTGCCCGCGGCGGCCACATGCTGCGCATCGAAATGCGCTCCTTCGCTGACGATATCGTTGACGTGCAAAAAGGCCGTACGCGCGAGCCCAAGCTCGACGAATGCCGCCTGCATGCCGGGCAATACGCGCGTGATCCGACCCTTGTAGACATTGCCGACGAGACCCCGTCGACTCGCACGCTCGACGAATACCTCTTGCAGCACGCCGCCCTCGAGCAGCGCGGCGCGCGTCTCGCGGGGTGCGATGTTGATGAGGATTTCCGCGCTCATGCCCCAGAGTGCCATACGCCCACGCCGGCGGCGACCAGCAGGGCGGCCGTCTCGGCCAGCGGCAACCCCATCACGCCGGAATAACTGCCCTCGATACGTTCGACGAACACCGCACCCTGGCCCTGGATGGCGTAGCCACCCGCCTTGTCACGCGGCTCGCCGCTCGCCCAATAACGTCTGGCTTCGTCTTCGCGGATTCCACGAAAGGTCACATGGGTTCGCGACACCGCCGCGCGGGTGCCCGAGCTCGTCACTAGCGCCACTGCCGACAGCACCTCGTGCGTACGCGCGGCGAGCTGTGCGAGCGTGGCCACCAGCGCCGCCTCGTCAGCGGGTTTGCCGAGCAGCAGACCATCGAGGGTGACGGTGGTGTCGGCACCGAGCACCGGCAAGCTTCTTGGCGCGCCGCGCCGCAGACGATCGGCGTATACCCATTCTGCTTTCGCACGCGCCAGTCTTTCGACATAGCTCGCCGGCGTCTCGCCGGGCAGCGCGCTCTCGTCGAGATCGGCAGGCTGCACGATATGCGGTACGCCGATTTGCTGCAACAACTCGCGTCGACGCGGTGAGGCCGAAGCAAGACAAATTACGGCGCGGTGGGTTTCAGTCACGGTGATAAGGGTGTCCGCCCGCCAAGGTATGCGCGCGATAGAGTTGTTCGACCAGCAGCACTCGCGCAAGTCCGTGCGGTAGCGTGAGCCGCGACAGCGACCAGCTCGCTGCGGCGCGCTCGCGCACCGCAGCCGCGTGCCCGTCGGGACCGCCGATGAGCAAGGCCAGATCGGGGGCTTCGCGCGCCAAGGCTTCGAGCTTGCTGGCCAACTCGCGCGTGCTCAAAGATTTCCCGGTTTCGTCGAGCAGGATGACCCGCTCGCGGTCACGCAAGGCGGCCAGCACACGCTCACCCTCGCGCTGCACGGCGACCTCGGCACCGCGCGTGGCACTGCGCGTGGCACTGCGCGTGGCGGCTTCGATCTCGAGCAGCTCCACTCGCCACGGTGATTTGAACCGGCGCAGATAATCGGTGACGGCTGCATCTACCCAGCTCGGCTGCTTGGTGCCGACCGCAATGATGCGCAGTCGCATCAAAAAAAACCCGTAGCCGAGCGACGCGCTCTCAGGCGCGGCCGCGCGCAGCCGGACGTGGCACGCCCCAAAGATGCTCGAGCTGATAGAACTCGCGGGTGCGGGGCAACATCACGTGCACCATCACATCCGGCAAATCGACCAGCACCCATTCGCCCTGCTGCTCGCCCTCGACGCCCAGCGGTCGCTGACCGGCAGCCTTGGCCATCTGCACCACGCGATCGGCAATTGAACGCAGGTGACGGTCCGACGTGCCGCTCGCGATCACCATGAAGTCGGCGACGTCGCTGACGCCGCGTACATCGAGCACGCGCACATCGACCGCCTTCATGTCGGCGAGTGCAGCCTGTACGACGGGCAGCGCGGGCGGCACAGCAGCCGGACGTCGATGCTTGGCTTGCGCCGGCTTGGCGGCGGAAGGCTTGCGTGACTTTCCGGGAGTCGCAGCTCGAGGGGCGGATTTACGCGCAGATTTTGCGGCGGTCTTGCGGACGGACTTACGGGCGGGTTTGCGTTGGTTCATGCGCGAGAGCATAGCACCCCGACTCGAGAATGATGCTGCGGACAGGCTCCGGTACAAGAAAACGCGGATCGCCACCGCTCACCAGCAGTTCGCGCAAGTCGGTCGAAGAAATCTCCAGCGGCGTGACCTTGCGCACATGAACGCAGCCCGCACGGCGCGCATGCAACGCGGCAACATCGGCGACTCCACGCTCGGCGAGCAGCGCAGCGAGCGGCCCGGTGGTCGGTGCTTGCCAACCCGGTCGATGCGCGACCACCACATGCGCCACGGCAAAAATCTCCTGCCAGCGATGCCAAGAAGTAAAACTCGCAAAGGCGTCCATACCAAGCAACAAACACAGCGAGCGCTGCGGATACTCACCGCGCAACTCGCTCAAAGTATCGATCGTGTAACTCACGCCGCCGCGGCTGATCTCGCGGTCATCGAGTACGAACCCAGGTTGACCTGCAATGGCCACTCGCAGCATCTCGAGACGCAGTTCGGCGGATGCCAGTGGCGGGTCGCGATGGCCCGGGTTACCCACCGGGATCCAGCGCAGCTCGGCGAGCCGCAAGGCACGCATCAGTTCATAGCCCGTGCGCAGATGGCCCACGTGCACCGGATCAAAGGTGCCACCAAAGATTCCGAGTGGTGCGTCTTCGGCTGCCGACATCAGCGTCATCGAACCGGACGCAGGCCGCAAAATTCGGCGCAGAGCAGGGTCAGCTCATCCCAAGGATCGCCGGCCAGTCGCCCTTTGATCATGCGATCTGCACGCAGTGCCCGTGAGGAGAGCCTGGCGAACGGCAAACGCGATGCACGCGGTCGGGCACGCTCGAGCGCGGCGAGCTGTGCCGAAGTCAAACGTGGCCCCGGCCGTCGCGAAGGATCGTCGCCCTGCTTCAGTGACCAAAGATTTCGCAACTCGCGAGTGATCGCCCACAGCACGAGGGTCGGCTCGGTACCCTCACCGCGCAGACCGGAAAGAATCCGCAATGCACGCGCTGCATCGCCCGTCACTACAGCCTCGCTGAGCGCAAACACGTCGTAGCGAGCGCTCGAGGCGACCGCATTCAGCACCGCGGCCGCATCGAGACGACCCGCCGGCACCAGCAATTTGAGTTTTTCGATCTCCTGCTGCGCGGCGAGCAGATTGCCTTCGACACGCGCCGCGAGCAACGTGACGGCATCCGCGCTGGGGTCGAGGCCGGCTGCGCGCAGGCGCTGCGACAACCAACCCTCGAGCTGCCGCGGACCCACTTCCCAGATCGGCAGCCACGCACCCTTGGCCTCGACGGCCTTGACCCAGGCTGTGCTCTGCGCGGCAAAGTCGAGACGCGGCGTAATCAACAAGAGCAAAGTGTCGTCACCCTCGCGCGCGATCAGCGACTGCAATGCAGCACCGCCCTCCTTGCCAGCCTTGCCTGAGAAACGCAGCTCGATCAGCCGCCGATCGCCAAACAGCGACATCGATCCCGCCGCGGCGACGATGTCTGCCCAATCGGCATTGCGCTCAGGGAAATGGACTTCGCGCTCGCTGTAACCCGCCTGCCGCGCGGCAGCGCGAATGGCATCGCAAGCCTCGGCAACGAGCAAATCCTCATCGCCCGACACCAGATAGGTGGCAGCGAGCTGGCCACGGTGCGCAGCCTGCTTGAGATGGGCGCCGAGGTTGTCGAGGGCTAGTTTCATGGCCTGAGTTGCCGATTATCCGCGAGCTACGCCGTCCCCGCGGTACTCCGACACGCGAATACCGAAAACGTTATAAAGTATCGTAAACAGGAGAGTTCACCATGTCACCGCTCACCCGACTTTTGCTCGCACTGATTTCACTGTCGCCCTTCCTTTCGACCTTCACGCTGACCGCCGCCGACCAGGAGACCAACTCACTGGAACACGGCAAACACGAGCACGGCGCGGTGACGTTGAATATCGCTCTCGATGGCGACACGCTGTCGCTGGAACTCGATGCGCCCGCCATCAACGTGCTCGGCTTCGAGCGCTCACCGCGCAACGACGCAGAGCGCAAACTCGTCACCGACACCCACGCGTGGCTGGCGGGCGGTCGCGAGATGCTGGCGGTGCCGAGTAACGCTGGCTGTCGCCTGCAGTCGACGAACTTCAGCGCACCAAAGCTCGGCACCGGTCATGCGGACTATCAACCGCGCTACACCTTTCGCTGCAGCAATCCCGCCGCACTCGCCTGGGTCGAGATCTGGGCGCTGCGCAAGCTCAAAGAAGTCGAACGCGCCGAGGTCAATTTGATTACCGCGCAGGTACAACGCCAGCAAACGCTGCAGGGCGGCGAACTGCGGGTTCCCTTGAAGTAAAGGCGTGTAAAGTAACGGCGTGACTGACTCGACCCCCGCGCTGGCCATTCGCGCCCGCGACCTACTGTTCGCCTGGCCGGGCAAAGCACCGGTCATCGACATCGAACAATTCAGCGTTGCTCGCGGCGAGCGCGTGTTCCTGCGCGGCCCGAGCGGCAGCGGCAAGAGCACCCTGCTCGGCCTCTTGGGCGGCGTCCTCACGCCAGCACGTGGCGAGGTCAGTCTGCTCGGCACCGAAATCAGTGCGCTCCCGGCCAGCGCGCGCGATCGTTTCCGCGGCGAGCATCTGGGTTTCATCTTTCAGATGTTCAACCTCATCCCCTATCTGAGTGTGCTCGAAAACGTCCTGTTGCCCGCCGATTTTTCACCCGCGCGCGCAGCCCGCGTTGGCGACGATTTACAAGCCGAGGGACGACGCTTGCTCGCAGCCCTGGGGCTTGGTGCCAGCGACCTGCTCGGCCGTCCGGTCACCGAGCTCTCCATCGGACAGCAGCAACGCGTCGCAGCGGCACGCGCCCTGCTCGGCAAACCCGAAATCATTGTTACCGATGAACCCACCTCGTCGCTCGATCACGATGCGCGCGAAGATTTTCTGCAACTGCTGATGAGCGAGTGCCGAACTCAAGGTTCGACGCTGCTGTTCGTCAGCCACGACACCTCGCTCGGCCACCTTTTCGATCGGGTGGTTTCTTTGGGTGATCTGAACCGTGCGGGGCGAACGCGCGCGCACCCGGGACAGGCCGCATGAAAACCCTGCTGCTCGCCCTGCGTTCGCTGCGCAACCGACGTACTACTGCGCTGCTCACGATCAGCGCTATCGCCATCAGTGTCGCCCTGCTGCTCGGTGTCGAGAAAATGCGCACCGCGGCCCGCGAAGGTTTCGCCAATACCGTCTCGGGCGTCGATCTGATCGTCGGCGCGCGCTCGGGTCAACTCAATCTGCTGCTTTATTCGGTGTTTCGGGTCGGGGACGCAACCGCCAACGTCAGCTGGCAGAGCTATCAAAAAATCGCGCGCCATCCTGATGTCGAATGGACCATTCCGATCTCGCTCGGTGACTCACACCGTGGCTTTCGGGTCATGGGCACCACCGGTCAATACTTTGAACACTACCGCTTCGCCGGCGAGCGCAAGATGGTATTTGCCGCAGGGCGGCCGTTCACTGATCTGTACGATGCCGTCATCGGCGCCGATGTCGCGCGGCAGCTCGGTTACAAGGCTGGCTCGAAGATCATCATCGCGCATGGCCTTGGCAACGTGAGCTTTGCGCAGCACGAAGACAAACCCTTCACGGTGGTCGGCGTACTCGAGCGGACAGGCACGCCGATCGATCGCACTGTGCATGTCGGACTCGAAGCTATCACCGCGATCCACATCGATTGGCAAAGCGGCATGCAAGCTCTGCCGGGTGGGCGGGTGAGCGCCGAAGAAGCCCGCGCCCGCGATCTCACCCCCGAATCGATTACCGCATTCATGGTTGGCATGCGCAGCAAGGTCATGACCTTCACCATGCAGCGGGCGATCAATGAATACCGACAGGAACCCTTGCTCGCCATCATTCCCGGGGTAGCCTTGACCCAACTCTGGAATCTGGTCGGTATCGCTGATACCGCGTTGATGATCGTCGCTGCGTTTGTGGTGCTCGCCGGACTTCTCGGCATGCTGACCGCGATTCTCACCAGCCTCAACGAGCGGCGGCGTGAGATGGCCATCTTGCGTTCAGTGGGCGCACGCCCTCGCCATGTCTTCACGCTGCTGGTGGCCGAGGCCGGCATGCTGGCAAGTGCCGGCGTCGCCGCCGGGATCGCCATTTGCTATGGCTTGATGTTCGCCGCGAGACCCCTGCTCGAGCGCCGTTTCGGAATCTTCCTCGATCCCGGTGGTCTCACGGGTTACGATTTCACCATTCTGGGCACGATCATCGTCTCCGCCCTGCTCATGGGCGTGTTGCCGGCGTGGCGTGCCTACCGAAATACCTTGAGCGACGGACTCACCATCAGGGTCTGACCTCAGGGCCTGCTGTAGCCACCAAAGATTTTGCAGATAAGCGAGATGTCGATGACTACCCACCGTCTTTTTTCAGCTTTCTTTGCTGCCGTGATGCTGCTGGGCATGGTCGCCACCAGCGCCCAAGGCATCACCCCACCGGCCGTCGGCACCCAGGCACCTGCCGTCACTCCAAAGAATACGGCGCCGGGTGCCGCTCGCGAAATCGATTGGGACGAGCTGCTGCCGCCCGATGCCCGCGAGCGCTTTGCCGCAGCGCCACCACCAGCGGTGCACGACTATCTCGGCGAAGGCGGTATGGCCGCCCAACAGGTGATGGATTTCTCCATCAACAAAACCCTCGAAGGCTCCAACATCAAGATTCCGGGTTTCATCGTCCCGCTCGATGTTGGCAAAGACGGTCTGGTAACCGAGTTTTTCCTGGTGCCCTATTTCGGCGCCTGTATCCACGTACCGCCACCGCCACCGAACCAGATCGTCTACGTGCGCATGGCCAAGGGCGTCGCCCTCGACTCCATCTATGAGGCGTACTGGATCACGGGCCGCATGAAAACCACCAACAAAACGACGCGCCTCGGTGCCGCGGCGTATCAGCTCGACGCCAACAAAGTCGAAATCTACAAATACTGATCCAGTCGACCCGCCATGCCGACGCTCTTCGAAAAAATCATCGCGCGCCAGATTCCGGGCGACATAGTTCACCAGGATGATCGGGTCACCGCCTTCCGCGACATCCATCCACGAGCACCGGTGCATATCCTCATCGTGCCGAACAAACCAATCCCGACCGCCAACGACATCGAAGACAGCGACGAAGCGCTAGTCGGCCACATGTTCACGGTCGCGCGCGATCTGGCCAAGCGCGAGGGCATTGCCGAGAACGGCTACCGCCTGATCATCAACTGCAATACGCACGGTGGTCAGGAGGTCTATCACCTGCACGTGCATCTGGTCGGTGGCGCGCCGCTCGGCCCGATGTTGAGCCGCTGACCGCGCAGACCCGAGCAACCGGAACCCAGCAAGCATGCGTCGCGAACTTTATCCGCCCATCGAACCGAGCCGCAGCGGTTGGCTGCGCGTCTCCGACCTGCACGAAATTTACTGGGAAGAAAGCGGTAACCCCGCCGGCAAGCCAGTGGTTTTTCTGCATGGCGGACCGGGTGGTGGCACTGACGCGCGCATGCGTCGATTCTTTGACCCGGGCCGTTATCGGATCGTGCTCTTCGATCAACGCGGCTGCGGCAAGAGTCGTCCGCATTCCAGCCTGATCGATAACACGACGTGGCATCTGGTCGATGACATCGAAGCTTTGCGCAAGCATCTCGGCATCGAGCACTGGCAGGTGTTTGGCGGCTCCTGGGGTTCGACTCTGGCACTTGCGTATGCGCAAACTCATCCGCAGCGGGTCACCGAACTCGTTTTGCGCGGCATTTTTTTGGTGCGTCCCTGGGAGTTCCACTGGTTCTATGAAACAGCAGATGGCACGGGCGCGCTGTTCCCCGATCTCTACGAAGAATTCCTCAAACCCATTCCACCCGCAGAGCGCCACGATCTGATGCGGGCCTACTACCAGCGACTGACCAGCGACGACCGCCAAGTGCGCCAACAGGCCGCGCGTGTGTGGTCGATCTGGGAAGGGGCGACCAGTTTCTTGCGGCTCAATCCGGACTACGTCGCCAAATTCGAAGAAAGCTCGGTCGCCGAGGCGTTTGCACGGATCGAGTGCCACTACTTCATCAATGGCGGCTTTCTGCGCACCCCCAGCCAGTTGCTCGACGACGTACCGCGTATTCGCCACCTGCCCTGCACCATCGTGCAGGGTCGCTACGATGTCGTCTGCCCAATGAAAAGCGCCTGGGATCTGCATCGTGCCTGGCCGGAAGCGGACCTGCGCATCGTCGGCGAAGCCGGTCACTCGGCGTTCGAGCCTGGCATCCTGAGCGAACTGCTTACGGCTACCGATCGCTACGCAGCGCGCTGAAGCCGCAATCGACCCGCGACATCGATCAGCTGCCGTCGCTGCAGCCACTCGAGCGCATCCGCCGCGTCTTCTGCGAACCAGCGCGCCGCCGAACCCAAGCGGAAGCTGTAGCCCCAGGCATCCATATCGGCCATCAGCGCTTCCCGTCCGACCGCAGGCAAGGCATCTGCCCAAAGAATTTGCAGATAGCAGACCGCGTTTTCTTCGGCGACATCACAGCCCGCGTCACGCTCTAAACCGT
>Ga0194123_10005916_pt1 | contig 12880 bp, 14 predicted proteins | sample TA2MahsurfametaG_5_FD_155479 | JGI IMG/M metagenome (GOLD analysis project Ga0194123, IMG submission 155479) | Freshwater microbial communities from Lake Tanganyika, Tanzania - TA2015023 Mahale A surface | ecosystem: Environmental > Aquatic > Freshwater > Lake | place: Tanzania: Lake Tanganyika... | reverse complement strand
ATTTTTATGGACCCCTGCTTCAGTGTCTCAAAAACCAGAACGCATCGGTCTCGGCGCTTTCATATGATTTTCGCATGATCTTCAATGAAACGACATATCTTGATACGCTGTACACGAATTTTCAAAACTTTCTTCAAAAGACAAACGGTAAACATGTCGTCATCTGTCACAGCCTCGGCGGGCTTTTATTTCATCATTTCTTGACAACAAGGACGACCCCTGAATGGCAAAAACGATACATTACAAAAATATATTTTATAAATACTCCGTTTGGCGGATGCCCTGAAGCTCTGTATGTCCTCTTGAAAAACTCTGTGTCTCAAGCCTCACGACGACAGTTTCCTTTTCTGAATACACGCTTCAAGACACTCCATCACTTTGCTGGATTGTACTGGTGTCTTCCTGTCCATTTCAATGAGGCGACTGCTCGTCCCGTGCTCCGGATGAACGGGAAATGGTATACCGACAAGGATATCGTTGACATTTTTGACGACGCAGATCTTCCCATCTCTCGAAACATCTATCTACGGGTCAGACAACATATCTTACGCTTCCGTGAACAACCTGTTCACGTACAATCCTTTATCGTGTATGGGACGGGACAGAACACGACAACCTTTTTAGATGTGGAGAGCAAAACAGCCTTGACGGAAGACGGTGATCGTATTGTTCCAAGACATAGTTTAGAAGCACCTCGATTGTTTTTTCATAGCAACATGACTTTTTTTATTCAGGTCGCGGGTATGGACCACTCGCGTGTTGAAGATTGTCAGGCACTGTTTGAGTACATGGGAAACAATTCACTCCCTTGTTATGATATGATTTTATACAATACAAACACAACGGATCAGAAAATATTTTGATATTCACTCATTTTTTTTTTGGATAATAATAAAAAAAAAATGTATCCGTCAACACCTTTACGATTTTCGGGACAAGACCCCGGATGCGGAAACTCTCATGGCTATACTATTGGGAAATCATTAGATAGTTATGCGAATACCATGGGTCCGTCAGACTGTCCATACGGATGGGGATGGAGCGATGACGGCGGAAATTGTCATCCTTCTCTTCCTGAAAATGGTCCTCCATTAAATGTATGTAATAATCAAGACGATCGTATGTTATACTACGTGAAAGACGATATAAATGGTTATTCCTTGAAAAATAAATGTAGCATGTTGCCGTTATACGCACGTGCGTGCGATATTCAGCAATTGAATGCTTACATGGCACAAAAAAATAAAACGGTCGCACAGATGACAGACCAACACGCCAACCCGATTGATTATAATGAGCAATACGACGACCCACAGTTTGTTGGTCAAAAAACAACACTCAAACAGCATTGTAGTGATGAAATACAATTTTGGAACGTTCGTTATTTAGGACGCCCAGGAGATACAAAATGTACACGAAAAGACCGTAATACTTGCGGAGATTTGGACGATTGTTGTCCAGGGCGTGGACGTTGTCGAGGGACTGTTCTGGGTGAACTTGTCAAAATGAACCAAAAAATTGTAGACGGACGATTAGGAGGACGTTGGCAAGATTATGGTACAGGACCGTCATGATCGTCTTGCATTGTAGCATTTTCATATGTGTATTTTTTTTTGGATAATAATAAAAAAAAAATGTATCCGTCGACACCCTTACGATTATCTGGACAAGACCCCGGATGTGGTGGTGGAAACTCTCATGGCTATACTATTGGGAAATCATTAGATAGTTACTTGACAAAAAGTATATCAGGAACTCTTCAATCGTGTGCCTATGGATGGGGGTATAATGAAAAATCAGGAAACTGTCATCCTTATATGCCTGAAAATGGACCTCCATTAAACGTATGTAATAATCAAGACGATCGTATGTTATACTACGTGAAAGACGATATAAGCGGTTATTCTTTGCCACATCAATGTAGCATGTTGCCATTATACGCACGTGTGTTTGATGTTGACCAACTGAATTACTACATGAAACTCAAAAACAAGACGGTCGCACAGATGACAGACCAACACGCCAACCCGATTGATTATAATGAACAATACGACGACCCCCAGCTGAAGGGTGTCAAAACAACACTCGGACAGCATTGCAGTGATGAAATACAATTTTGGAACGTTCGTTACTTAGGAACTCCTGGTGGTGATGGTTGTGTATATGTTCCCGTATTTACGACTGCAACCACTTGCGATATGAGCCGTAGTCAGTGTAGGAACCTACTTATAAATACACTCACGGCGATGAACTTGAGATCAGTTGATGCAAAAGGCGCCGGAGGTTGGCGTGATTATGGTGCATTATCGTAACACCGCAGATCTTGGAAAATCATTTTTCAAAAAAAAAATCTCGGTATTAGAAAATGACTGAACGATTTTTTACGATCCTCCATATCGTCAAAGGAGCAACACACGCAAAAGGAAAAGAACATACCGGTGGGCGTTTCAAAGGAACACCCATGGCGGTCGCTAAAAAAATGGCGTCGCGGTTTTGTCGCCGCACCAAAATAAAGGGGCAATGCACACTTTTTATAACGTTAAAGGAAACAACACAGGGTTCGAAACAGAAGGAATATACGTACAAGATCAAACGTGTCAAAAGTACAAAAACGATTGAACGAGGAGGTATCGAGATTACATACAAATACGAGTTCAAGGCCACGCGTATGTAGACGACAAATAATTGTACAACTTTTACACGAAAGGATGCACTGATATCGCAAGACGTGTTGCGATTATCGGTACGTTGTGCCTGAAAGACGTGTAGACATTCGTCTTATGAAGATCGCTGTGTCTACCACTAAGAAGACACCGAGTGAACACGACATGACAATGATCCCAATTGTTTGAATCATTTGTGTTTCTTTAGTCAAATACCTATAATCTTTTAAACCGCCCGACATTTAAACTGGGAATTCTTATAACATTTTTTATAAAAATGCCTCATAAATCTATCGATCTTAAACAAACCGCTGTTCTTCATTATCTCAACATCTCTCATAACCTTATTGAAACTTCTCAAATATTTCATTGTTCTAAATCATCTTTACATCGTTGGGTTATTCAATATCTTGAAACTCAATCTCTCCATTTACTACCGTAGATGCGATAAATTAATTTATTTATAAATTAATTTATCGCATCTACGGTAGTAAATGGAACACTTGATTTTGATTATCGACCGATAACACCATTACACCTCTGGAATGTTTCATGTTTAGGTATTGGGGACATGGACGGCAACAGGCAACACGTCGTAAGATGGTGCCGATGGAATGGTAGTGGGCGCCGGACGTCTAGGTGCAAATACCGGTACCTGATACCCATCATAACAACACGAACAAAAACACGGGAGACACGTCGCGGGCCAAAATGTCAGCAATAAAAGAAAACTCGTGACCCAACCGAGCACCGACAGGTTCGATGGGTCCGGTGCGACAATGCACCCACAACATTCATCGTTCCTCCGGTCAAATACCCACCATCCAATTATTTCTTGCCCGCTATTCACCGGCTGTTGTATCACGACCCGGTATGTCGGATGTTTTGTCTGTTGGAAATAGGGCATTTTTGCTTTTACACGGCAAAAAAATAAAATATCAAAATGACTACCTATAAATGGCAGTCTACAAAAATTGTAAAAAGGTAGTTCTTGATTGCGAGGATTTTCATCAACGACCATTCGCAAAACACTCCCCATCATCACTCACCTACAAATGGTGGTACCTCCCACGTTGTGGAGACCCCGACTATAACACGCTCTTCAAAGACGCACCCAATAAGAAATACTGCATGGATGTCGTCCGCGGACAAAAACCGTACAACGCACTACGTTTTCGCGACACGTGCACAGAGAACAAGCTCGTGTCGAAATACAAACCAAAAAAAAAACAATCGCTGTGGTCCTGGTTCTTTTCTTTTTGGGTCGAGGAAACCAAGGCAACGCTCCTTCATCTCCCATTATTTGAACACGACAAAAACCTCAAACAACAGATTAATAGCGGGCACGGACAGTTCTTTTTAGTCGGCGATGCCTTTCTTCTTCATAAACATCCTCATGTTGTGATCTACGACCCTTTTTTTAATCATCGTAAAGATTTTGATATCCAATGGTTCGGACGGCTCTCATCGCTCCCCGGCTCGTACTATATCTTTAATATCCTCTACAGCAATCTTTGCCTCGGCATTCATCTTGAACAAAAAACACAGCCATTCAGGTGGGTCGTGCAAAAACATAACTTCGACCAATTCTCTCTCAAGATCGATGCGCAAGGTATACTACACATCAACGTCAGGTCACCCCTTCTTTCCATCACAAGAACATATCATACAAAAGATGCACAATTCATCTGTTTCCCTATTCTTGTCACACTCCCAAACGGCATCGGACACACGACATGTATTGTCTACAACATGAAGAACAAAACATGGGAACATTTTGAACCAAACGGATACATTGGGTTTTTCGTTGACCACATGGACGACTTTCTTGAAGAACGTCTCCGGACGTTTATCCGTCAGGGAGATGGCTACCTCCCCATGGAACGCCTTGTACGTGTCAAGGAAATCACCCCGCAGCCTTGTTTTCAACAACACGACAAGAAAGGCTTCAAGCCGTCTATCGACCAATCACAGTACTGTGCGACCTGGACGTATTGGTACCTCCACACACGATTTCTTCACGCCGATAAAGACCCGGGATATATTGTGCAAGAGATTATACGCACGATTGAAAACGTCGAACAACGCGATAGCTACATTATCTTTATACGATCTTTTGCACTCATCTTGTCAAGACTTCTCCAAGAATTCCAGCAGGTTTTTGCCGGGTATGCGGTCAAGAGCTGGTTCACACGAACACGCGTTTATCAGGACAGGGTCCGTGAGATTTTTGATTTTTATATTGAAACGTATTTTTAACTTGTTTACTGCATCTACGGTATCCGCAAAGATCCTTCTACCGTCTTCCCCAAATTACAATTTGGCTAATATGCCTATGAGTTCATTGTCCTTCAATTAAAGGCATTGTCCCTCATGGTTATTTTCAATTTTCAATAACCATGAGGAAAAATAAATGAATTAAAACCAAATGAACTTATGGCGATAACGGTATATAACTTCATCGCGGAGGTGAGTTTGAAAACCAGTTATTTGCTGGTATAATCATTAATTTATTCATACCGTAGACGCAATAAATTAATTTGTACACAAATTAATTGATTGCTATATCGGTCCGTCATTATACGCCTATGAATTAATTGTTCTTTAATTATAGGCATTGAAAATAATGGCTATTTTCAATAGCCATTATTTTCAATAAATTAAATTAAAAACGAATTATTTTATGGCGATGACGGTAAATAATTTTTTGTACAGTTAGAATAAAAATGATTACGTCTAAAAAAGTCTGTGGACCTCGTCCTTCTTCAAAATACCCAAACGCGTATGATAAAGACGAACTGATAAAAAAGGCGGTGCGTGAACTGAACCTTACTGAAGCCAAGGCGCGCTCAATGACAAAAGAACAACTCTGTGATGCGCTTGGGTTGGCAAAAGCACCGGGCGCGGGGTCTGCACCAAAAACAAAACCTGCGGCGGCGGGATCAAAGACATGTACCCGACGACGGATCGCTTCGAGGTATACCAAAAAAGAGTTGGAGACGCTGGCGGATGAGAAGAAGATTGCCTTTAAAGGAAAGACATACGAGGAGTTGTGCAAGCTCTTGAAACTCCCGTGCGACAATACAATCACGCTTCCAAAGACGCCTATTGAGAAAAAATACACCAAGGATTGTATTGAGCGGAGTAAGAAACCGTTGAAAGACCATCAGAAAACAGTGGCTGAATTTTTGAAGAAACACCGGGGTCTTTTGGCGTTCCACAAGGTCGGGAGTGGGAAGACCCTGACCGCGATCGCGGTAAGCCAGTGTTACCTCGACGCGTTCCCCAAGAACAAGGTGATTGTCATTACCCCGGCGGGGCTTTTGAATAATTTCAAGGATGAGATGACAACATCCTACTCACGTCTCCACAATAAATCTCGATATGTCTATTATTCTTTTCAGGGATTTGCAAACGCGAGTAAAAAAGGTGACACCGATTGCAAGAATTCGTTGCTGATCATCGACGAAGCCCATAACCTTCGCACACCCCCTTCAGGAAAAGGGAAAAAGGAGAAAGGGAAAATAGCCAAACACATTATCGCCTGTGCCGAAAAAGCACACAAGGTATTACTGCTCACCGGAACGCCATTGTACAATCAGGTAGGAGACATCCGGACGCTGTACAACATGATACGTCCGACGGGAGTAGCAGCGGTATCAAAAACAATGATGGACAGTGATGTCCTTCAACGTTTGCGGTGCAAGGTGTCGTACTACGACCCGGGTCGTGATGACGACGCGTTTCCCAAACGGGTGAACCACATTATACCTCTTCGGATGACGAGGACCTATGAAACAAAATACAAACGAGTGGTTGAAGATATACTCAATGACGGGTCGTCGGGGTTTGCCGCGTCCATCTTTGGCGACAAAGACCTCCAGGTCTTTTTTAATGCGATCCGTCGTGCGGTCAATAATCTTGAGAATACCATTGAAAATGCGAAAACGACGTGGGTTGTTAATAAAATAAAGGACACCCCACGTGCTGAAAAAATAATCGTCTTTTCGAATTTCTTGGATGCGGGTTTGAAATTGATTACCCAGCGTATACCAAAAGATGTAAAATACGCGATTATAAACGGCGAAGTTCCGATGAAGACCCGTAAAGAAATCGTCAAGGAGTATAACGAGGACAAGGTTTCTGTGTTGTTTTTATCACGCGCGGGAGGAGAAGGGCTCGACCTCAAGGGGACACGCCATATCATCATCATGGAACCGGGATGGAACCAGGCATCTATTGACCAGGTTATTGGTCGCGGGATCCGGTACAAGAGCCACGAACATCTTCCAAAGTCGAAACGTGTCGTCCACGTGTACGCGCTTGACCACCTTCTCCCCGAAGACATGACACCACAGACGCATTCTGATATCAAAAAATACCTCGCGACATTCAAACGCAATCCGGCAATCACCACAAAAGAAGCCGGCCCAATTCCATTGGACCCGTATGAGAACAGCGCCGACCTGTACCTCCGAATTTTAACAAAGCGGAAAGAGATTGTGCTGGACTATTTTGGGAAGAAACTCAACGAACTGTCTATTGAAAAACTTGACTGTCCTTAAGCACCGTTGAAAAGCATAAAAACAATACCGTCATCGCCATAAGTTAATTTGTTTCTAATTTATTGTCCCTAATGGCTATTGAAAATAGCCATTAGGGACAATACCTTCAATTGAAGGACAATTAACTCATAGGCGTATAGTGACGGATCGATATTGCAATAAATTAATTTGTAAACAAATTAATTTATTGCATCTACGGTACCAAAGTGTTGGGTTAACTTTTCACAGATATCAGTCGCGAAACAACTCCAGGGAATGTCAAATTATCCAAAGACACCAGTCATCACAGATGCTGAAAGTTTTCAACAATTTCTCACATTATACGGCCCCGAGATTACCCAATCAGGTGGTCTTAATTTCAGTCATACGATCGTCGCAAATGGGTTTGCGAATTATTACCCACCGACCGCCACCCCGGGAACCGTACCCATCGATACCCTGGTTGAATTTTTTGTGTACAAACTGGAAACTCAACCGATTGATCATAGATGACAGAGGGTCTTTGCGATCTCATTATCAGTTTCAATGACGTGCTTCAATGCATCCACAGTAATTTTGTTCTTGTCTTCACGTCGAACGATATTACCCGCAAGCTCCAAGAGCACAGCGACAAGGTATTCGGATACGGCCGTCAGGTAGATTATTGCGGTATCAGATAGTCGTACACCGTTTTTATAATCAGCAATACATACAGATATAAATGAACGGAAACGGGGCGGTGGTAAAATCAAACGTGCTTTTTCGGCTTGGCTCGTCTGCTTTTTCCCTTTCTTGACAAATGAAGTATATTGTGTGACAGCCTTGGTTCCCTCGCTCACGGCGTGTTTTCGCAACTCGTCTTTAAAAAACAAACGTGTGGCCGTTTGGACCTCACGATCTGTAACGGTCACTCTTCTCCCATGTTCTGTAATGGTTGCAAGAAAAAGACACATCCTGTTTAAGAAATTGACAATCAATTGGTTCAAAAAAGTTTTCGCGTCTGTGGATAAACTGCAACCTGGGTGTACTTGTTTGAGCATACGTACAAAGTAGATATCGAGATGGAGGTCTGACGATTTTTTTTCTTTTTTTTTGTTTTTTCGGCGGCATTTATTGCAAATGAAATTTTTTTTATTTTTTTATATTATTTGGCCACGTGGAGTGCATGATCTCCATATAACAGAGTGCGTGTACATTTGGAAACAAATGAGCAAATTGTCGGACTAAAGTCCGACAATTTGCTTACCGTAGATGCGATAAACTAGTTTATCGCATCTATTATATAAATGTTCAGCCAATCTTTTTTAATGCCTTGTATTGAAGAACGAGGCAGTTTGGACAAAAAGTCAAGTTGACTTGACCACGTGTTTCTTTATTTTTTATTTCAGATTGTCAGCATTAAAACCAATCCAGATATTCGAACCCGTTGGGTGTCGCATCGCAATATATGCGGCGATGCGTCGCATACATTTGTTTAAAAAAGGACGGGATAAACACGTTTTTGATCGTATGCCACAACTCCCCATCTTCCGCATCTCCAATTATCAGACGCCCATCCGAACAGGCGAGGACATATTTGTATCCGTCCAATGAAGACGCTATCACGTGCGATAACAGATTATAGTTCCAACGCTGTGTTGTTATTTTGAGTTGTTTATCGTAGTCAATACAAAATACTTTCCCGAGTGTTGTCGTCACAAGACATGAAACAATATTATCTCCACGGGTCGACACGGCAAATGATGAGATCGTATCGCATACATCGACTACAATGGGTATTATGTACAAAAGACGTGTATCTTCTATATCGTGTACGGACAACCCATCTCGGGTGTCAAAAAAGAATTCACGACCAAGCATCTGTACGTTCCTCACAACAAATGAAAGATCGATATACGTCACATTATGATGTGTCATGTCGTAACGTGCCACTCGCCCGTGCGACGCAATGCCGAACAAGGTAGTGTCGCCATAAAAAAAGACATGATTCATGGGAAACGTATTCACAACAGATATTTCTTTCCATTCAGTTGAAGTCATGTCGCACAATGACACTGTGAAATATTTTTTATCGGGAGAATAATGTCCACACGCAAAAATATCACACTGTGGACGAAGTGCGATAGACGTCACATGACCCGGAGTATTTCGTTCAAAGACCCGTGTTCCATCGTTGATAATCGAAACGACTCTATTTGTGCGTTGAGCGACATATACGCAAGTGTTTCCTTGAGGACAGACCCACTGTGTCATATCGTCTTGACCATGACCATCTTTTTGTACTATGGGTTGATACGTTTTATACAATTTTTGCGACCATCGGTCTTTCAACATTTCTTGGGTGGTCATGAGTAGAAAGGCTTGAGAGAGCGGGAAGAGAAAAAAGAGGAGACGAAGCATTGTATTTATTAAAACCCTATCATTCTATTGAGATTGTTTCATTTTTTCATTTTTGGGGGGGGGGGCTCCATTGCACAATCGTTTGGTATGTTTCCAGCGCGGACATGAGCGTTCCTTCATTTGGATATTCAAATTCATTGTTTTTCTGGTGCAATAATGAAACGTCAATCGGATAGCCGTCTGTCCTGTACGATGATACCTTTTGGGTCCGATGATGGATCGACAGTGGGAGTGCAAATTTTGCGTCTCGGTGGACACGAAAATCATTATGAATGGGCAGATGTGCAAACTGTTCATCCGATAATGTCCTTGACTGAAGCGATGTCCACCGGAGGTCTTTCATATTTTTTGCACGCCCCGTCGACACGACGTCCCGAGGACACAGCAAGATAAGGAACCGCCTCTCATTGAGCAAAAGACACGGCAGCTGGACACCGTAGATGCTCAGTTCTTCATCATCACGTATTTTGACAAGATCAGGTGATCCATAATATTCTTGGAGCAGTGAATAGATGTATTCTTTTTCTGGTTGTATAAAAAACATTTTCTAGTATGGATTTTCTTTTTTATATGTAAATAAATTTAGAATACAATGTCTCTTGAACCGGTTTACGGGTGGGCTATGGAATTCACCACAGGCTCCAATCCTTACACGTACCAATCCAATATTATAGGAGGACCCTCATCACCTCTTGTTCGACAAGAACTTATCGACACATGTCATACCCTCCAACGCGACGGGAAGTATTCAGATCAGCCTCCCTTTTATACACTTGGTCCCGTCCCGCGTGTCAATCCTCCGTACTATAACTACATCTTACCGAACGTCTACCCATCAAGCGGTCCGTCCTCGTCTCCAGATCCCAGACAGTACTGGTACTTTCCGTACTACAACGACCCCCAATTCTGGAAAGACCCGATTATCCGGGTACCCAAACCTGGGTTTTAGTTGCATCTTTTTTTCAAAATATTTTTTTTACATGTACAGTAAAAGAAATGGAAAACTATACCGTTCTGAAGAAAATAGGTGCGGGTGGCTACGGCGACATATTTTTAATTAAAGACAAACGAGATCAGAAAAAATACGTCGCCAAGCGGTTCCATCAAAAAAACAAGAGCCTCATTGAAAAACAATACACGAACCTTGTTGCTCTAGGGAAAATATGTCGTCGGTATTTTGTGTGTCCCGTCGGCATGATTTTTCAGAGGGACGGTCAGATGTTCCTGTTGATGGATTATCTTGAAGGATATGTGGACCTCTTTGATTATATCGTTGCCTCTAAGAAGCAACCCGGCGTCCTGACACCTGAAAAAGCCGCCCGTATTTCAAAGAGCCTCATCAGGGCACTACGTGTTATGCATTCCTTGGATGTTGTCCATCGCGACATTAAACCCGAGAATATAATGATCGATCCAAAAACGCTCGACGTCCGGTTTATTGATTTTGGTCTGGCGTGTGTCGGACCGCAGTGTCAAACAGCTGAACGCCTTGTTGGCACGCGTGGGTACCTCGCACCCGAACTTGTGTTGTATCATAGTAAACTGAAACCATTATCCCTTGAGGACCTCAAACGGACGGACCTATTCAGCCTGGGTCTTGTGATTGCCCTCTTGTGCAACCCGGGACATATCCCCGTGCTCCCGTATATTTTACAAAGATACAAATTTCCCAATAACGCAAGTTTTTTCATGCACAACACTGCTCCATCAATCTTGAACTTTATCAACAAGGAATACATCCAAAACCCCCTGAAATGCACGTCGATACATCTGCTGGCACTGGACCCTGCTGAACGGACGCTCGGACGCGTCCAGTGTCAAGAAAAGATGAAAAAAGAAAGTCGTGATTTGAAAATAATAAAAAAGAAAGAAATGGAAACAACGAAACGACGAAAGACCATATAGTGTGTACCGTAGACGCGGTAACTTTGGGGCAAAAAAAAATATATACATTAAAAAAAATATCTGAAAATTTCGTAATAAACCGAACTCTTTTCTCCGAGCAAGGTATTTCCATCCAGATATCCTCGTACCCGTCACTAATATAACATATTACGTGACAGATTTAAACGATACACAAAAACAAATAACGCCTGCGAGATGCAATAAATTAATTTGGTAATCAGATAGACAAGCACTCCACTTATGGAGTGCGTGTACATTCATCGCAATATTGTATACGCGTCCACGTTGACACGTATCCCTTTCCACGGAAAGGGATACGTGTACAATTCGCCTCGACAACAATCCCCGACATGTCGGGGATCGTTGTCCTTCAATTAAAGGTATTAAAAATAATGGCTTTTACAAAAAGCCATTATTAAATAGGCAAGACGGTAGGTTTAACCTATCGTAATGATGTACAAACAAAATCATTTTGATATGTGGTACCACATGTGGTGTCGTTGTGTATCAAAATATTTTTTTTTTCTTTACACCATTCGATACAAACAAAATCATTTTGATGTGGTGATACCACATGTCGTATCGTTGTGTGTCACAATTATTTTTTCTTTACACCATCGGTATACCAACATCATAATTTTGATTCTATCTTTGTGTCAATGTTTGTACACGTTGGATATTATATGCGTCCTCATTTATATTTATTGAGAATGTATCTAAAGAGAAACTATTTCTTTAGATAGGTTTTGAAGAAAGAAGAAAAAATATAAATGAAATTGGTATCATGTGCTGTCATCGCTCGTGTGTGTCGTGCTTTTTGAGTGATCCGCAATCAAGCACAGATTGGACACAGGACTGTGCACCACGGACAAAAAACAGTGGCATGAGATCCTGACTTTTATCTTCATCGATCTTGACGACGACGCCTCTACCCAAGAGAAATCCTTTGCTCAGACAGACGTCGCTGGTCGTGTACACGACGTCTCCGATCGCAAGTCCAGAACACACCGGCGCCTCTACATCAAAATGTTCTCTTTCCATTCTTTTTTTTTGTCTGTCGTATATCTTTATACCGTGTCCACTAAAACTTTATTTATTTTTTATTCTATTTATTCAAAACCATTCTTGCTCAATTGAGAAACTAAGCTGCCTAACAAATTAACTCGTACATTTCAGCTTGCTGACAAACCTACAAGAGTGGACAATGACGGTTTCAACACAACCCTTGTTTGAGTTTAAGATATTCTTTTCTTTGTTTTACGTTTCCTGAGGACGACGAAGAGAATGATTGCGACGATAACAAGAAAAACAATTGGCAATGTGATCCATAACCATAGTAATGAAGGCTTCGACGATGATGATGGGGAC
>Ga0194123_10005912_pt1 | contig 12886 bp, 9 predicted proteins | sample TA2MahsurfametaG_5_FD_155479 | JGI IMG/M metagenome (GOLD analysis project Ga0194123, IMG submission 155479) | Freshwater microbial communities from Lake Tanganyika, Tanzania - TA2015023 Mahale A surface | ecosystem: Environmental > Aquatic > Freshwater > Lake | place: Tanzania: Lake Tanganyika... | reverse complement strand
ATCCGCGCACGGCCATGGTGCCCCGCGGCGCGCCCGGCACCTTCGACGCCGGCGCCCTGCTGGGCTGCTCCAGCACGCTGGTTCACACGGACAAGGAAACCTGGCTCTATTACACGGCGATTTCCACCGGCCACGGCGGTCCGCTGCCGGCCAAGCGCATCACGATCGGCCGGGCCGAATGGCGCCGGCACGGGTTTGTCTCGCTCGATGCCGGCCCCGACGGCGGCGAAATCGCCACGCGCCCGCTCCAACTCGGCGCCGGTGCGCTGCGCCTGAATGCCGACGCCGCGCGCGGCGAGGTCGCCTATGCGCTGACGGAGACGGATGGACGGGCGATTCCCGGTTTCGACTTCGCCAATTGCACGCCGCTCCGGGCTGACGAGGTCGCCGCGCGGCTGGGTTGGAAGCACGGGACCGCGCTCCCGCGGGATCGCCCCGTCGTCCTCCGGTTGCGCCTCAAGAATACCCGGCTCTACAGCGTGGAGCAGGACGAGGCCTGAACCCGGGCCGGCCGGCGGAGAGCGGGCGGTCGAGCCGGGAGATTTCCGAACAGGTGCCGAGTGTTCGTCACGTTTCCTGGCGGGCGCGACCTTGGTCGCGCCTCGTGGGCGAGGCCGGACCAAGGTCCACCGACAGGAAACTGGATTTTCAGGGGGATCGGATGCGGGAGGGCTTCATTCGGTGCGCCACGCCATCTGTTGGAGAGGCCGGGAGACACCGCCGCGCCTCCCGCGTGGTTCACGCTGTCAGCCATCCTAGACGTGGATCGTAACTGCGCCTCGACTCAGTTCGACAAAGTCGTGCTGGGCGAAGTCCGTTTCGAGTCGCGCGAGGTTGGCCGAATAGAGTCGCCAGATTTCGTCGTTGGAGATGTTCCCGGTGGATACCAACAGCAGCTTCGGCGGTTTACGGTGCAGCCAAAACGAGGCGACGAAGTCGGCGTCCTTGGTGATCACAATCCGTGCCTCGCGAATCGCCCACTGCGTGATGGCATCGTCGGGGGTTCGATTCGCCAGCGGCAGGACCGCAACGTGGATGGCATCGTGCCCGGCGCGGCCGAGTTCCTGCGCCAGCCGGCAGGGCAGCTGTGCGTCGACCAGCAGCTTCACACCGCGAGCGGCTCAAATCGCTGCACGCGGCTCAAACGCGCCGCATAAGCATACACCGCCCGCAAATCGTCAGCCTCGAGGTCCGGATAGTCGGCGAGCAGCTGTTCGGCCGTCATGCCCCCGCTCAACAATTCGAGGAGAAACTCGACCGGATAAGGCAGCCCGCGAACACACGGCTTGCCGTGGCAAATCTGCGGATCGACGGTTATCCGCTGCAGCAGGTCGGAGTCTGTCATGGAGAATGAGTGATCGGCTTTCCTTTCGGCGGCAAGGAGAAGGCGCCCGTGGCGCCAAGCGGGCCAGCCCGCTGATTGCTACGGCAAAGCGCGCGAGGCAGGCACGCGCCGGCGCGGCACACGTTCGGGGGATCCGACGGGGTCACGTCGCGACGCACGACAATGCCTGGTCAAAGTTGCGCTGCCCCATGATTCTTGGGGGACGGCTCTGCCGGGAGGGGCGCATGAATTCGTGGTCAGCCCGGGGGCCGCACCGGCAGCCGTTCCCCCGGTGACAGCGGCTACAGCAGCTGGACGGAGAGGCCGGACGGAACCGTCGTCATCGTCGATTACACGACCGGTAATCCCGCGGCTCCGGTGCCGTTCGCGCGGGCGTATCTTACGACTGAGGACTTTCTGACGGGTCAGGCTTTGACCGGCGGGCGCTGACGAATCGGCTCCATTTTGAAGCCAGCGGCGGGGCGTTGCGGGGGATCCACCCAGCGAGTTGCCTGGTTGCGCGATGGGGATCGCATCGGATCTTCAGCCTCAGTTAACCCCTTGGATCTGCCCCCGGCCCCCCCTGCCATGAAATACCTCCCCCTTGCCGTCGCCGCCGTCGCCATTTACGCGTCTGCTTCCGCTGCCCAAACGGGCCGCACGTCGGAGCCCGGTCGGCGCTCGGCCATGCGTGAGATTCCCGACGCCAGCAAGTTCACCATCTCCAACGCGACCACGGGCGCTCCCAATAAGAAGGGCTGGTACCATCACGTCGTCAACGTGGTCGATACGCCCGAGGGTCTGGTTTGTGTCTACCGCCGCACCGACGCACACACCTCCATCCTCGGCGACATCATGGTCGCGCGCTCAACCGACGGAGGGCGCACCTGGACGGATCACAAGTCGGTTGCTTACGCCGACGTGTGGAACGAGGGCGGCATTTGGGTCGCGCCGCAGTTGTCGCGCCTAAAGGATGGGCGGCTGGTGATCATCTGCGACTTCGGGCGGCGCACAGCGAAGGAAGATCATCCGATGCTCTCGCAGTGGCAGAAGCCCGATCGCGGCATGTCGAATCACCTCTTCTGGAGCCGCGACAACGGCAAGACCTGGGACGGTCCGCACAAGATTGACGACGTGGGTGGCGAGCCGGGCTACATCATCGAACTCTCGGATGGGACGCTGATGTACACGCGAACCGAGTCGCGCGAGACGGACAAAATCTGGAATCCTCCGCTGCCGTGGGGGGGGAATTACTACCGCAACGGGGCGGTTGTGTCCACCGATGGCGGCAGGACGTGGGAGCGCCGGTCCTCGATCTCGGACGATCCGCTCCAGGGCGACTGCGAAGTGGGACTCGTCGAACTCGCGCCGGGCAAACTGCTGGCCGTCACGCGCATCGGCTTCGGCAACGCCCAGTTTGGGCAGCCAAGCCGGTTCATTTACAGCGACGACGGCGGCCACACGTGGGGACGGCACACCCTTTCGCCCATTTATGGGCAGCGCACGGCGGTGCATAAGCTGCGGTCCGGCAAGTTGCTCGTCACGTATCGCAATTGGTGGGGCACGCCGGGCAGTTACGCGCTGGTCTTCGATGCCGGGGAGAAGCTGCCGTACCAGCCAACCTCGTTCATCTGGGACGAAGGACGAACCACGATCAAGGACGGCGCGATGACCATCAACACAGCGGAGGGTCCGGAGAGCGGAGTCATCTTCGGCCTTTATCCGGCGCAGGCGCCAGATTCGCGGGTTGAGTTTGAGGCTGAACTGCGGGTCGAAAGCGCGGATGTGAATGGCGTCCACATCAGCGCGGGTTGCGACGTAAAGATCGAGCCGCGCCGGATCAGCCTGCATGGACGCGCCTCCGACGGCTTCGAGATCGATGCGACGCAGTGGCGAAAGTACCGCATCGTGCGCGAATCCGGGATGATCGAGATCTACGTCGACGGGGAACTGAAGCTGAAGAAGCCGACGACCGGCCTGGAGACGCGGCTGGTGCGCTTCGGCAATCGGCAGACCAGCGGGTGGAGCACTTCACTCCATCGACCTGACGGCTTGAAGCGCATCATCGGAGAACGCGCGAACGTCACGTTGGGCGAAGCGTCAGTGAGCCAGCGGCCGGTCTCCGCGACTGGTGAACCGCTAGGCGCCCCGGCGAACGTCACGTTCGGCAACGCTTCGGTGAGCCACTGGCGCTCGCTCGCGGTCAAAGTCGAGAACAAGAACGATCACTCGATTGACTGGCAGTGGTCGGCGCGCGACGGCTTTCCCGATCAGTTCCGGCGCGATCGCATCGTGCGGCTTGACCGCACCGGCAGCCGTTCCCCCGGCGACAGCGGCTACAGCAGCTGGACGGAGAGGCTGGACGGAACCGTCGTCATCGTCGATTACACGACCGGTAATCCCGCGGCTCCGGTGCCGTTCGCGCGGGCGTATCTTGCGACTGAGGACTTTCTGACGGGTCAGGCTTTGACCGGCGGGCGCTGACGAATCGGCTCCATTTTGAAGCCAGCGGCGGGGCGTTGCGGGGGATCCACCCAGCGAGTTGCCTGGTTGCGTGATGGGGATCGCATCGGATCCTCAGCCTCAGTTAGCCCCCTGAACCTGCCCCTTGTCCCCCGCTGCCATGAAATACGCCCCCCTTGCCTTCGCCGTGCTCGGCCTTGTCGCTCCGGCTCTTTCGTCCGCGCCGTTCCACCGGGACTCCATTGTTGTGCCGGAAGACCGGAAGTTCACCGTCACGCAGGACAAGTACCCCGGCCTCACCAATCCTAATCCCCGGGGCTGGTACTACAAGTGCGCGAACATCGTGCAGGCTAAGGATGGTGCGTTGGTCGCCGCATGGCAGATCTCGGACAGTCACAACTCCATCATCAGTCATCTCATGTCGGCCCGATCGACCGACGGAGGTCGGACGTGGGGGGAGTACCAAGTCCTCGCCAGCGGCAATGTGTGGGAGCATCACGGTATCTGGGTCGTCCCGCAGATGAGTGTGTTGCGCGATGGACGGATCGTGATTGTGAGCGACTGGGGTCAGCGCACCCCCGCTCAGAATCAGCCGATGCTCGTGCAGTGGCAGAAGCCTGACCGGGGGATGTCTAACCACATCCTTTGGAGTCTGGACGGGGGCAAGACGTGGACGAAGCCGGAGAAGATCGACGACATCGGGGGTGAACCCGGCTACATTGAGGAGTTCTCCGACGGCACGTTGGCTTACACGCGCACATCGTCCATCGAGACGACGAAGCTGCGCAATCCACCTCTGCCGTGGGGCAACAATTACTACCGGAACGAGATCGTGTTCTCGCGGGACGGTGGCCGGACATGGACCGAGCATGCGTGGCTGGCCGACAGTCCGTTCCACGGAGATTGCGAGGTCGGGCTGGCGGAAATGTCGCCTGGCCGGATCGTCGCGGCGACCCGGATCGGGCTCGGCAACGGGCAGTTCGGGCACCCGAGCCGACTGCTCTTCAGCAACGACAATGGTCTGACCTGGCCCCGCGCCGCCCCGGCACCCTTCTACGGTCAGCGTCCGCATCTCGGGCGACTGCAGTCCGGGCGGTTCCTAGTGACTTACCGCAACCGCTGGGGCACGCCGGGAACGCGCGCGCTGGTCTTTGATCCGGAGAAGGACCTCGGATTCCAGCCGACGTCATGGATCCTGGATGAGGATCGCTGCGAACTCGGAGCGGATGCGCTCACCCTGCGCACGCAGAATGGGCAGCGCGGCGCGGTCGAGTTCAATCTGTATCCGGCGCAGGACGATGACTCCCGGGTGGAGGTCCGCGCGACGCTCCGGGTGGAGCAGGCCGAGGCGAACGGCGTGACGATCAGCGCCGGTTGCTGGGTTCACTTTGCACCAGACCGCGTGTACCTCGGCGGTCGCCCGGAGATCGGGTTCCCGGTGGATACCACCGTCTGGCGGGATTACCGGATCATCCGGGAGAACGGCATGCTCCGGATCTGGGTCGACGGCACCGAGCGGCTGAGCGCGCCGATCGCCGGCATCTGGGTGCGGGAGGTCCGCTTCGGCAACCGGGCGGTGCGGGCGGGGCGCGAGCCCTACTCGCGCAATGCCGCGGTCAGCCAATGGCGGAGCGTTGCGGTGAAGGTCGACAATGCCGACGACTACTCGATCGACTGGAGCTGGGTGCCGAGCCAAGGGTATCCGGACCAGTTTCGGCGCGATCGGACCGTGGTCCTGGACTACGCCTACTTCGCGGACTGCGGATACTCCTCGTGGACGCAGTTGCCCGACGGCAAGATCATCATTGTCGACTACACGACCGGCGGGAACCTTGACTCCTTCTCGTCGATCGAGCCGGGGCGCAGCAAGGCTCCGTTCATCCGCGCCTACCACGTCACGGAGCGGGAACTCACCTCGCGCTGATGTGCCCACGAGGGCTTGAGCTACGACATGAGTCTCATGCGTCTGCGCCCGCCGCGCCCTTGAGACGCAGCTGTCCATCCCGTTTGAGTCAACGGGATCGAGGAGGATTCGCGCTCGGTTTGGCCCTGCAAGTTTTGCTTCTGCCCATGATGTCGTCCCCTTTGCTCTCCGCTCCCACCCTGTCGTGGGCCAGGTGGTCGGATCTACCGGATCCGATTGGCCTCAAGGGCGTCTATGCCGGCGTGACGGGTGGTCAACTCATCGCCGCCGGGGGCTCGAATTTCCCGGTTCCGCACGCGCAGGGTGGCGCCAAGACCTTCGCGCGTGCCATCTACAGCCTGCCGGTCGCAGCGGACCCGAGCGCGGCGTGGCAGTCCCACGCCGACGCCTTGCCCGCGGGGCTGGCCGAAGGGGCTTCGGTCACCACGGAACACGGCGTCGTCGGCGTGGGCGGCGCAGGTGCCGTCGGGCCCGTGGCGGATGCGTTTCTGATCGAGGTGAAGAATGAGGGGCGAGGCTTGAGCGTGACGAGCCTGCCCTCCCTCCCGGAACCTTCGGCCATGCCAGCGGCAGCGTATCTGGGCGGCTATGTGTATGTGGCCGGCGGTGAGAATCGCGGGGCGGTGCAGTCGCAGTTCCGCCGGTTGAACCTCGCGGCGGCGCGGGGGCAAACGCCGGGAGCGACGTGGGAGTCACTGCCGACGTGGCCGGGGCCGCCGCGGTTCGGCGCCGTGCTCGCGACGCTGCGGGTGGGCGGGCGTGATTGCCTGGTGCTGGCGGGTGGACGGATCAAGTCCACGCCGCCGGTTCGGCAGGAGGATTATCTCGCGGACGTTTACGGCTACGACCCGGAGGCGGGACGCTGGCAGCGACTCGCCGACATGCCGCACCGGGCGCTGGCCGCGGCCGTCCTGCGGCTCGACGCCGGGCGCCTGGCCGTGCTAGGAGGTTCGGATGGTCACAGCCTCGACCGCATGGCCGAACTCGGGCCGAAGTATCGGTTGCCCAGTCGCATCATGATCTACCAAGCGGCTTCCAACGAGTGGCTGGTGGATGCGGGCTCGATGCCGACCGGGACGGCGGGTACGGCAGTCGTCGAAATGCCGGACGGCGGGATTCTCATCGGAGGGGAGTACTCGCCCGGGCTGCGCATCCCCCATGTTCTCCGCGCCACCCTGACACGCGGGAGCGCTCCGTCGGCACGATGAGCTACCTCGATCATTTCATCGTCGCGGCGTACCTGCTGGTCGTCTGCGGGATCTCCGCGGTCTTCGCCGGTCGGCAGAAGTCGCTGCGCGAATACTTCGTGGGATCAAATGGGATTCCGTGGTACGCGGCCGCGGCGTCGGGCGTCGCAACGATCGCCAGTGCCGCCTCGTTCCTGGGTGGTCCCGGGGTTGCGTTCTCCGGCAACCTCCAACTGCTTCAGTACCGCTTGGCGATGCCGATCGTACTCGGCGTGATCTGCGGGATGATCCTCCCGTTGTTCTTCCGGCTGCAGCTCTACTCCATCTACGAGTACCTCGAGCGCCGCTTCGACTCGCGGGTGCGGCTTCTCGCCAGCGGCCTTTTCCTCCTCCTCAAGGCCAGCTACCTCGCGATCTGCATCTTCGCCCCGGCGCTGGTGCTGGCGCGCCTCAGTGGCGTCTCAATCGAGTGGATCGTGATCGCCGTCGGCGGCGTGACCGCCGCCTACACGATGGTCGGCGGCATCAAGGCGGTCGTCTGGACGGATACGTTCCAGCTCGTCATCTTCCTCGGCAGCATCGCGCTCGTCCTGCTCCTGATCGCGGCCCGGGTCGAGGGAGGGGCACCGGAGGTGCTGCGGATCGCGGGTGAAAACGGGCGGCTGAGCTTCTTCAACTTCGACTTCGACCTGAGCCAGCCGTACACGTTCTGGGCCGGTCTGTTCGGCGGCACCATCTTCACCCTCAGTCAGTTCGGCGTGGATCAAGCCGAGGTCCAGCGCTACCTCACGACCTCCACGATCCGGCAGTCGAACATTGCGATGATCAGTTCCATGATCGCCGCGGCTCTGGTCGGGTTGAGCATCTTCGGCATCGGCCTGGCGTTGTTCGCCTTCTACCATGTGCATCCGGAGAAGCTCGCGGGTGAAACGGTCGGGCCGAACGGAGTCTTCCCGAAGTACATCATCGAGGAGTTGCCGACGGGCGTCCGGGGCCTGCTGGTGGCCGCGATCCTCGCGGCGGCCATGTCCACCATCAGCTCGGTGCTCAATTCGATGGCGACCGTGTTTCTCGCTGACTTCTGGCCGCGGCTGCGGCGGACCCAGCCCGGCGTTCGGACCGCTCGCTGGTGCACTGGCGTGATCGGGGTGATGGCGACGTTCCTCGCCTGCTTCGGCGACCGCTTCGGCAACGTCCTGGAGGCGTCACTCCTCATCGGAAATCTCTTCGGAGGGAGTCTTGTCGGCACCTTCCTGCTCGGCATGACCGTGGCCCGCGTGACCGCCCGCGGGGCGTTGGTGGGCATGGTGGCGGGGTTTGGCACCGCGCTCTTCCTCTGGCGTGGCACCGACGTGGCGAGTCTGTGGTACGGGTTTTTCTCCGCCCTTGTGGTCTTTGGGGTCGGCTGGGGCGCGAGCCTGTTCGAACCCAGACCCGATCCGGCGAAGCTGCGCGGACTCGTGCTGGGCAAGTGAGGGCGCATCTGCTCTCGCCGCCCGCCGGGGCGTGTCGCGTCCGGCCCCGGCATTCGCTGCCGGCCCGGGCTTGTCCGCCGCCGGGCGGTCATCCTGAAATGCGTTGCGCGCGCCGGAAGCGCGCCGGGGTCTGACCGGTGTCGCGCTTGAAGGTCCGACAAAAGACGACGGTGTCCGCCAGTCCGAGTCGTCCGGCCACGGCCTTGATCGGCTCCTGCGTCTCGGCGAGCAACCGCTGCGCCTCGGCCGTCCGGACCGCGCGGAGGAACGTTCCGGCGCTCAGCCCGTGCTCGGTCTTGAACACGGCGCGGAATCGGCTCGGGGAAAGCCCGACGCGCGCGGCGAGATCCCCCACGCCCGGACCCCTTGCCAGCTGGGTTCGCGTCCACTCGCGCAGGGATGCAAGATCGATCCGGGTGTCGCCGGCGGGAGCACCGGCTGCGGACAGCAGGCCGCCCTCAGCGAGGATGACGGCGAGCAACCACACCCGAACGGGGCCCTCGGCCCGCTGCAGTCGGTCGACGCACCTATTCAACCAGTCGGACGGCCCTCCCCGCGTCACGCGGAAGCCTCGCTGCTGGTCGGCGAGCGGCGCGAACGGACCGTCGCCGTCGCCCTCGACCCGGAAGGGCTGGATGGAGGCCCGGACCCGGCCGCGGCGGGCCTGACCCCGGAATTCGGTGTGCGGCCAGATCAGCACGCCCTGCCCGGCGGCAAGTGAGAGGGACCGCGCCAGCGCCGGGAACTCGAGGGAAACGTGCCCGCGGTGGACGAAGAGGAAGTCGTGGTGCGGCCACTGCGCCGGACCGATGCCGATGCGGTGACCGAACTCACCGTAGCCGCGTCGAAGGAGGTGGGGCATGGAATGACAGTCGAAAAAGTCAATAACACGATCAGGCAAGTCAACCGTGGCGACTGGATTGATCAGGCGATGCGATCATTTTCAGCCCCATGATTTCGTCCCCATCGTCTTCGCCGCTGCCTGCTGCGGCCCTCGCTTCGACCGCGTACGCCCGCCCCTCCGACCGGACCTCCCGGCCGGTGTCCGCCTGCCTGCCGCAGTTGACTGCGCTCTTCCACCTCAGCCGGGAGTTGGTCCTGATTCAGGCCGGATGGCTGGCCGGCGTGCCTTACTGGGATGCGAAGCAGGCGATCGCGCGACATGTTCTGGAGGATGCCTACGCCACGGAGGCGATCCTCGAGCGCCTGCATGAGCTGAAGGCCACGACGGCGGAGCACAAGCAGGTTGCCGATCTCGAGGAATGGATCGCGGATCTGGCCGGAGGTGACGACGGAGATGCCTGGCTGCGGACCCTTTACGGAGTGTTGAAGCCGTGGTTCATCGCGCGCATCGAGGACTACCTGGCCGGGAGTGATCCGGTGATGGACGAGCCTAGCCGGTCGGTTTTGGAGCGGGTGATCGAGACCCAGCGTGCGCACTGCTCGTGGTTCGTGTGCTTCCGACCGCGCTTCTCGGCCTGGGAGACCGCGCACTCGGACCGCAGGCTGGAGGAGGTGCGCAGCCGTCTTGCCGGTGCGAACCTGGTGGAGGGTCGGCTGGTGCTGACCGGTGGCGCGGCGCGGGGGGTGGACTGGCCGCGCTTCTCCGGGATCGCGGCGGTGCGGCGCGACCGCACGTTCCTGACCCCGGACAAGCATTCCTATCCCCGCGAAGGCACGACCTTCGCGGAGAAGCGGTTTCTCGTGTTCTGGAATCACGTCCAGGAAATGCAGTTCGCGGAGTCGCTGGCGACGATCCTCCATGAGACCCGCGAAATGCCGTGGGCCTTCCACCTCGACCTCGCGCGGCACATGGCCGACGAAGTGCGGCACGCGGCGATGGGCCAGACCCGGCTCGAGCAGCTCGGCGTCGCCCTCACCGAGGTGCCGATGCTCACGCACAACTACGCCTTCCGGGGGAACCTCGATCCCTTGGAGCGCTTCTGCCTCATGACCTTTGTGATGGAGGCGTCGTCCTTCGAACGGAAGCGGGCGAATGTTGAACTCTTCGAGGCGGAGGGGGACGAAGTCTCAGCCCTCTACGAAAGCTATGACATCAAGGACGAGATGCTGCACGTGAATTTTGGCCATCTCTGGGTTCCCGTGCTGCTGCGCGTCTATCACGACGCGCGCACCATCGCTGAACTGACGGAGCACTGTCGGGCGCAGATCGCTCAGGTCATTACCGAATACCCGGCTGCCGCCGCGAACATGCTCAAGCGCTGAGCCCGGCCCGCGTGCCTAGACCACCGCGCGTTGCCGTCCCAGCCGGAACGCGCGGGGGGCCTGACCGTGTGCCCGCCGGAACAGGCTGTAAAAGTGCGACAGGTTGGAGAGACCGCACTCGTCGGCAATGTCGGTGATCGGACGATCGGTGATGCGCAACTCGCGCGCGGCATGCGCCATCCGGACTCGGTTTACGACGTCGGAGGGCGTGCATCCGAGGGCGGCGCGCACGCTGCGGGCGACATGGGCGGCGCTCCGGCCCGATGCGCGCACCAAGCCTGGTGCGCCGAGCGCGAACAGCGCTGGTCGCTGGATCTCCTCGCAGGCATGGCGCAGCCACTCCGGCATCGCGGGCAGGGCGGAGACCTCCGGCGGGCGGAGCAAGAGGGGCAGGCCAAGGAGAAAGTGTTCGAGCGCCAGCCGCCCCTCGCCGACCGACGACAGCTGCGGCAGCTGATCCCGCAGGGTGGCGAGGCTCGCCGCCGTCAGTCGGAGCCGGCAGGGCAGGGGGCCCGCCGGATCGAGGAGGGGCGCAAATGCCTCCGGATGCCGCCGCAGCAGATCGGCCCGCACCGACGGAACGAACGCCACGTTGATCAGCTTGAAGCCAGCCGCATCCACCGCGCGCAGCATGTGCTGGTCCTCCGGCCGAATGAAGATCAGGTCGCCCGCGTCGAGTCCCTTGACCTGCCCGTTGATGGTATGCTCGCCGCGACCCCGCTCCAGCCAGAAGATCTCGGGAAAGTCGTGGGTGTGCAGCCGGGCCGGACGGCCGGGAAGGGACACGACGATGGCAAGGTGATGCGCGAGTCCGGGTTCAATCACGTCCTTCCAGCGCTTGCGTTCAATCATATCAATTAAACACAAGAAAATGTCAGGTCGCGACAAGACAGGAATGAGTCGTCGCGCTAGGATACAGCAATGCAATCGCCGTCCTTTCCCGTCCCGCTGGCTGGTCTCTGCTCCCATGCCGAGGGTGCCCGGCCGGGTCTTTCGGTCGACGACACGGTCGCCCGGCTGCGCCGCCTCGTCTACCTGAAGACCCAGCTGGTGTTCGTCTTTGCCCGGCGCTTCAACGGTCTGCCCGAGTGGGAGACGAAGTCCGCGCTGTCGCTTCATCTCTGGCAGGACGCTGAGCACAGCACGTGGCTGCGGCAGAGGATCACGGAGATGCGCACACCGCCTTTCCATCTGGATCGGGTGCCGGATCCGGCGCTGGAGGTTCTCATGCACGAAGTGGAGGCGGCGGAGGACTCGCTTGAGTTCCTCGTCGCGGTCTACGGCGTGCTGAAGCCGGCGGTGGCGGCGGCCTTGCGCGACCACTTCAACCGGGCGCATCCGGTGGCCGACCAACCGACGCGCCGTCTTCTGCGGCTCGTGCTCCAGGAGGAGGAGGAGCAGATTGCGTGGGGGCGCACCGCGATCGATGCCGCGCGGACTCACGCGGGACTTGCCCCCGATGCTGCCCGGATCGCCGACTGGCGGGCCCATCTGGAGGCCTATCTTCGGGCGGCGGGCGGGGTCGAAGGGTGCGCCGCCCGGGACTTGCCCGCCGCTTTGCCGACGCCGAGGGCGTCCGGTCCCGGCGTCACCAGCCGGGTGCCGCAGCGCGACGAACGCTTCCAGCGGGTGTGGTCCTCGCGCGGGGTGGTGCCCGCAGCCACCCAACCGGTGCATGAGCGGCTGTGGTGGATGATGAACGTCCGTCTCAACGAGATGCATGTCTCCGAGCTGCTGGCCACGGTGATTGCCGACTGGAAGGGCCAGCCCTGGGAGTGCTACCACGATCTGGCCCGGCATTTGTGGGATGAGACGCGCCATTGCCTGCTCGGCGAGATCGCCTTCGTCTCCCAAGGCATCGACTTCACGCAACTGCCCGCGCATGTCGGCTTTGCCGAGTACCCGAACACCCAGCTCGACCCGGTGGATCGCTATACCTTTCTCTGGGGCATCGAACAGGGGCTGATGACGAAGACCGGCAAGCAGGCCGAGGTGGCGCTGGCGCGGGCCGGAGGCGATGAGCGCGCCGAGGTCTTTCAGGATTTTGACTGGGCGGACGAGGTGCTGCATGCCGCGATCGGCCGGCGTTGGCTCGAACCCCAGCACGGGGACCGGGCGGCGATGCTCAGGGCCTACGAGCGGGTTCGGCCCGCCTACGACGCGATGAAGGAGGAGGACCTCCGGCAACCGGGTCGCGACTGGTGGCCGGCGTTCTACGGCGCCAACCTCCGCCATCGTGACCCCGGCTCTGGCAGCGATCACGAAGCCGCGTCGCCCGCAGGCGGCG
>Ga0194123_10005911_pt1 | contig 12886 bp, 13 predicted proteins | sample TA2MahsurfametaG_5_FD_155479 | JGI IMG/M metagenome (GOLD analysis project Ga0194123, IMG submission 155479) | Freshwater microbial communities from Lake Tanganyika, Tanzania - TA2015023 Mahale A surface | ecosystem: Environmental > Aquatic > Freshwater > Lake | place: Tanzania: Lake Tanganyika... | reverse complement strand
GCCACCTTTGGGATTTTCTACGATGACTTGGCCAATCCCCGCTCTGGTGGCACCGGCCATACCATGCAAGTCTGCGAAGCCAACGGCATACCCCTTATCGACCAACGAGTCTGGATGGGGTGGTTAAAGGAAAGACCATTATAGCAATCCAGATGTTTTAAATTTTAAGAGGTACTTATAAACAATATTTAAACCAAAATCTATGCTTAAGAAAATTAATGATACATGCGCAAAATGCAGTCTTAAATTTGAAAAGACGGATTCGCAGCAGTCAGTTGAAAATGAGTGTTCTAAATGTAAAAATCAAATAAATCTTTGTCGTTCTTGCAAGGAAAAAGGTTGTGAGTGTGGCGGGAAATATTTGGATTTTTGGGATAAAAATCCTGGATGGATGATTTACCATATGCACGTTCGGTAAAATAACTTATGCAATTCATCATATTCAAGTCCCGTTACATTAAACCGGCCATTTGTTCTTTCATATACGTTGGGCATGTGTTTTATGATTTCGAGTTCTGAGAACGGGATTTCTTGCTCCCAACCTCGATTAATTTTTGCATATTTTTTATTATTCGTTAAATCAAATCCATTCAACGTATCAGGTACGCGAATATGTGTTATTGTATCTAGGTCTGTACCTAGGTCTACTGTAACATAATTATTTTTTTTTGATTCAATCCGGAATATTTGATTTCTCTCGTATGGCGATCGGTAGTACGCAGATTTGATCCAACAGTAATCTCCAACTTCAAAATCAATTTCAGTTGAATCATGAACCGCCTCCAAAAATCGGATGGATTTGGCGGGTATTTTTAAGATTATTTGTTCATTAGACTCACAATAAGCTTCTACACACCATTTTGTTTTTGATACAACAATGAAAGTATGACGATTCTTATGGTGGGGCACATAGTTGGGGCCATGATGATTTAATTCGAATTTTTCTCCTATCTTAAGCTTATGCTGAATTTGATTTTTTGAGGGTTTAATTCGGTCTGATGGCATTGTTTATAATTTTAGATTAAAATGTACGAAAATTAAGTCGAATTTTCTTAAGCTTGTTCATTAGGATTGTTAGAAGTCCCATTAAGTTCTTGGAATTTTCTAATCATAGTGGGGTTGTCTTTGGTTAATTTTTTGATATTTACCTCTTCAACTTTCTTATTTGCAAGAATTAAATATTGTTCAGAGCCCTGCAAATTCTCTTTCACTTTGGTTAGTAGAACGATGGTTTTATCAATTTCTGTGATGGCAGCTTGTAATTTTTTACCTGCATGCTCCGCATTGTATCCAAACCTTTTCTTGAACTCCTGTAATTTTTCTTCAAATTTGGAGATGTCTATATTCTGATTTTTCACATGGGCAAGTTGCGCCTTGTAGTCTGCAGAGTTTAAAGCGGCATTACGGAGGACGGTAATCATAGGGATAAAAAATTGCGGTCTGATGACATACATTTTTTTGTATTTGTAGGAAACATCGACTATTCCATTGTTGTACAAATCATTATCGGCCTCCAACAGCGTCACCATCACAGCATATTCGCACTTTTTCTTGGTACGGTCTTCATCGAGTTTCTTCAGGTGACTCTCGATTTTTTGCCTTTTCTTTGGGTCGTCAGATTCATTTTTCATTTCGAACATTATAGAGATAATTTCATTTCCTTCTTGATCTATTTCACGGAAAATATAGTCTCCTTTGGTTTCGCTGCTGGTGTCGTTGTCTTTTTGAAAATATACGTTTGGGAAGGCGGTTGGTCGAATCATATTGAATTCTATTTCGCAATGCTGCTCTAGAGATTCGCCAAGCATCTTTGTGTTGAGCCGCGCCTTCATGTCTTTGTAGCGTTCTATGATTTCATCTTTCGCAGATAATTCTTGATTTTTGGCCAAGATCATGTCTTTTACGTGATTTTCATGGGTAATGTTTAGCAGCTTTAATTCGTTCTGCTTTGATGTTCTTTCTGTAGATAATTCTATGGATAGGCGATCACGCTCCATGGTGATATTCTGAATAGCTTGGGATATGGCCAATGATTTTTCAGTTTCAAAAGATTCGGTCTTAATTTTTAACCGTGTCCGTTCGTTTTCTAACTCTCCCTGAGCCTGAATAGTTAATTGCTTATAATTGTTCAGTTCTTCTGTAAGTGAGTTTTTAAGATGCGCTTCTGCCAGCATGATTGCTTGTTTTTTTTCTGTTTCAAACTGGATCTGGCGTCTTTCCAATTCTGATTCGAACTCTTTGTTTCGAACTTGTTTGATGATGTCCGCATAGCCTGCATCATCTATTTTGAAGGCCTTGTTGCATTTGGGGCAAATAATATCGTTTATCATAATGATTTTAAGTTTGTATGTTGTTGGTGAACGGAATTAATTACAATTTTAAGTTGCTTTTTGATAGGTTACTAGTCTAGAGACGTTCTGGTAGTGCAGCATACCCATTTTTTGGTCAAGATTGTCGACTGTTTTAGAAATATTTGCGTGTTCCTCTTGAGTGACTTGGATGGTCATCCACATCCAAAGGTTTTCCATGAGCCAGGTATTTACCATGTACTCTTCGTTGAAATTACAGGTAACGAAGGCTTCATGGACTGTTTTGCCGATCAATTGTGCACCGATGACGTGATCGTTTGTCTTTTTTGCCTTTGGATTCGACGCTGCCTTTTCGGAGAGTATCCCGGAGGAAAGTCCAGCCTGTCTCCCTAAACCCCAATAGCCCAAGCCCAGTCGGTAGACGAATGATGCAAGATGTTTTTCGTTCGCATCCTGTTCAATAAATAGTTTTAATACCTTCAGTTGAATTCGGAAATGGTATTTCCAATTCGTTTCATTTTTAGCCCAGAACAGATTTTTGCGACCTTTGTTGAAGAATTCAATAGGATTGTCGACATTTACCATGATTTTTTGAGTTGTCTTGCGGATTTTGGACGGAATGTTTCTCATTTCTTTAAGTACTGGTTTTGAAATTACAGTGATTGTTGGACGATTAAGAGTTAAGATTCGGAGATTTGTCAAAAAATAAACCTTTCAATAGTGGAGCCATAGCTTTTAGATTGTATTGATCATAGTAGTTCAATAGATTGTAACCGTCACCTTCATCGTAGTCTTCGTCGTTTAAGTAAACACCCTCAACAGGGTCCGCTGTTGTATAAGGGTCGATACCCATTAGATCATTCGCAAAAAGCCATGCCAGATTTAAAAATACTTTGCTTCGGTACTGTATATCTTCGTCGTCTGGATTGTCCAAAACCTCCCTTGCCGCTTCTTCTGAAAAAGAAGCCAGCATGCAATGGTATCTTGTTTCCATAGGAATTTTCTCGTAATCAAATACAGGTATACTGCTTGCGATTTTACGACGCTCCTCAAATTCAAGAAGTTTTGCCTGCATGTCTTTGTTTTCTTTATTTAGTACCCCAAAATCAATTTCCTTCATGACCTCTGCGACAAAAAGTGCTGCTTTTTGTTCAAAGACTTGGTCGTTTGTAGGTAGTTGGTCTAGTATTTTAGTTTGATCAAAATCTGCGATGATGTCATTACCGATTTTTTGAGGATGTTCCAAAAGAAAGAAACCATTCATAGCATACCCAAGAGATAGAATAGAAATAAAGTTGATTGAATCCTTGAAAAACTGCTCACGAGTCGTTGGGTGAAAACATGAATTATCTATTTGAAAGCCAATATGGTCTTCTAAATCCTTAATTGAAAATTGGTATTGTTCACCTTTGTAGGAATAATCAAATAGATAGCCGTTCAGGATGAGAATATCAAATATTCGTTTACTATCCAAAACAAAGGCGAGTCGAAATAAAAACTCAGCCATATGTTCTCGTTCAAAAATTCGATCAATCGATGTGGCATGCAAACACCAGCTCATGGCAACGGTCGATGGTAAATCTTCCGCATGATTTTCATAGTGAGTTTTGAGCCGATTGTCACAAAAAAATCGATGGGTAGTGTTCGATGGATTCATAAATCAGATAGTTTATAGTATTTCTTTTTGTATGCAGCAGGTTTCATAGTCAAGGATCTTCTTCTATGTGTCAATTGAGGTTGTGGTCTTCGATGTATAAATAAGCATCGATACGTCCTAAGAACGAGGAGGTACTAATGAACCTCAATGCGGCGGAAAGAATTCTGAGTTTTTCTCTTTCTGAGATAGTCTCCTTGTTTTGGATTCGCTTTTCGATGGTAGCTATATCGATACCGTGCATTACCGAATAATAGTCGGACAGCATGTCCAGTATCAACCAAGGACCGGCTTCATAAAAATCATAGCCTTGGTAAATTTTACGTCGATCATTGTCGCTAGTCTTCTCAAGGGCAAGCAATTCCTTGCCAACCCTTTGACAATTTTTTGCAAAAAGGGCCTTGGCTTCTTGAATCGAATGAACTTCATCGATATCCCCATCCAACAGGGCCAATAGATTAGCGATTCCTTCTTCTCGGTATCGAAGAGTATAGTAGGTAAGGCCATTGAGTGGGTTTTCAGAACCAGCGAAAGCAGATGCAATTAAGATCTGCTTGTAATCCAAAGCATGAATGATTTCGTGCTCCCATAGGTTTAAGGTCCTTTGGGGATTTTGCTCTGACTGAAGAAGCTTGTTGGCATACTTGTAAAGAAGAGGGGTATGGACAGCAAATGAGTAAAAACCGCATTCGGGTTCGCTCCTGTTGTAATCAAAGCTTGCGGTTGCATCTGAGCCAAGCATACCTGTATAGTCAATACCCACGGCCATTTGCTTGACATACTTGTCATCCCATAGAGATTTCAGCCTCATGAAGGCCATTTGAAATTGTTCTTCCGTGAAGGATTCAATTCGCCGGGCTAACTCGATGTTCTGTGGGTGCAGGTAGGAAAGGCCATACTCTTCGGAGTTCAGATAGCCTGGAATCCAAGAAATCCAATCTTCTTCGAAACACGAATCATCATCCAAGGGATCAGGGCTCAGGTAGGCTTTTACTGGTAAAGGCTCGGCTATGCCAGCGGTCAACGGCCCTGCCGGGCTGAAGGGTTGAGTGGATGGTTTCATGCCACAAACCTAGTACAAATTTTTAAATAAACAACCTAAGTGCTAAAATATTTTACTATAGTAGTATAGTTTGATCTATTGAAGTGCTATTTTATGTCTCAAGTGAGTCAAAAACCCCTTTTTAAGACAGTAGGACGAGTTTTCCACCACGGATGTACCCCAATTCAAGCCAAAACCTATACAGCGCTTGGCAGGTCGCTGTACCCTCGCTAGTTTACTCTTCGCGATAAGAAACGAGTTCAAACTCACTATCCTTTTCATTTAGATAGGAAATGAGGCTGCTGATTGCACTTTTAAAGGAGTTTTCACTTGGAAACCCAAGGCGTGAATAGGTTACCACAATTTTGCGTGTTTGAGCATGTTTAAGCAAGGATTCTATAATGTCCCGGGTGACATTCTTCAAAAAGTCATCTTCACTTATTCCTTTACTGGGGTTAAATAGGGGAATTAGGGTGATTTCGGGCCCTTTTTGATTCTGGCCTTTGGTTGTTCCGGTTTCGTACCGTTGATTTACCGTTTTCAATAATTTAGGAGCCATTAACTTGTAGCCTGCCTCTTCAAGCTTACGGTTCGCCTCGCTTCCTGGCTCTTCAATCGAGAATAGGATTTGGTGGTATTCTGGTTGGGTTTTCATGGTGAATCGTGGTTTTTAAAGTTTAAAATAAAAGAAAGGAAGGGCGTAAAAGATTCAATTTCTATATATCTTTGGTCAAAAATACGTTCACTTAAGTAAAATAAATCCGAAAGCCGCCTAAAAATGCTATTATTATTATTAGATATAGGGCCAATGACCCTAAAAAGTAACTTCAGTGGCTTGGACCTAATTGACCAAGAAACATTGGACTATCTAAAGAACCCTAAGAACGGCAATAAGCGTGGTTCCAATTTGTCGTCGATTTTCAATGAAAATTCGATGTCTGAAGGTGTTAAAGCCATTTTATCTCAGTTCGAAGCCATAGAAAAGGAATTGGATACCAAGAAGGAATGGGTCAATTTTACCAAAGAAATGAGGCTTACCGATTTGTTCGAGATTATTTATGGAATTCCCGAACAGAGTAACCCACTAGTAGATGAAATAGAACGCCCTGTTAAATTTCTTAAGTCGAGCCTTCGAAGAAAAATTGAGAAATCACCTATAGAAAAGGATGAAAATTCGGAACAGGTTATTCGAGGGAATGTAATAGATAATAAATATGTAATTCGTGATAAGGATATCCTTATTAATACCAAGGGAGCCCCCAAAGTCTCCCAAGCCGAAAATCCTGAAATCGATAAGTACGCCTATGTTCCGAGCCATCAATTCATCTTATTAAGGCCACGAGCATTTCTAATAGACTCAGAAAATCCAATTTCTATAGATATCGCTTTGCGCTTGGTTCGTTTCTCGTTACAAATCCTGCTCATGAAGGAATACAATGAGGCCAAAGATTTTGAAAAAAAGAATAACCAAACGAGCAAAGACTCTCTTACCGTTCGTATTCCTGCCCTAAAACTAAAAGATCTTGAGTCTATCAATTTGAAAATCCCTTTTGATTCGCTGCATGCAGATCAGCTGAAAGCGATTTTGCAGATGCACGATCTCCTTGAGGATTTATACGTAAGACTATTTGATTTAGAAACAAAAATCGGAGGTAATATCATCAATTTTAAACAGTCTAAGAATTTTTTACCATATCGAAAAAAAATGAGCCGATATCTAACCAAGTCGAGATTCAAAGAGGCATTGGAGTGTGTCACCAAGCTATACTATACCAAAAAGAAAGAGGAGTATGCCAATACCCAATTGGCTGATCCTTTTTTGGAGGCATTGGCCAAAGGTGGCTTTCAAGTGGGAGAATTAGCCAAATACTACTTTGCTGATGATCCGGTTGCTGAAAACATTACCATCACTACCCTGGATTATGAGGATGCAATTGCCGAAACAAAAAAACGATTAAGCCAACCTGGCAGGGTGGTCATTGCTGAAGCTGCTTTTAAATTTGAAAACCTGTTTATTAGAGCGGATATTGTCGTAAAGGAAAATGACACCCTTCATTTATATGAAGTGAAGGCAAAATCGGCAAGTGATGAAAACGAAGACACCGACACGTTTCTATCGAAGAAAGGAGACAAAGTCAAAAGTGAATGGGTGCCCTATATATATGATTTAGCGTTTCAAAAGTATGTAATGGCGCATTGTGCGTTTAGTCGAAAATACAAGATAAAAGCACATCTAACAATGGCTAATAAGGATGCTGCTGCGAGCATCGATGGTTTGAACCAAAATTTTAAGATCACAAAAAAGGACGATGGTGGGTACAAGGTTGTAGTTCCAAATGGGCTTACAAGAAACCAATTGGGAACTAAGATTCTCAAAAATATCAATCTGGATGAGGTAATTGAAAAGGTATGGAGGGACTTTGCTGTACCTACCGATATTGCTGATCATATGTCGTTTGTTGACTTTGTGGAATATGCATCGGGCATATATTCTCGCAATGAACAGGTGTATACGGGCATCGGAAAAAAGTGTAAAACTTGTCAATACATCAACAAAAAGGATGATAATGGCCTGAAAAGTGGATTTCATGAGTGCTGGAAGAACCATACCCGCTACTCCGATGAATTGTTAGCCAAACCCTTGGTCACGGAATTATGGGGAGGCAAGGCTGGGAACCAATCTTTAACCCAAAAGTTGATTGATAAAGGCATTTACTTGCTTGAAAAAACAAAAAAAGAAAATTTCGCTACCAGCGGTTCTCCAAAGCCTGAACCTGGTTTGACACCTTTGGACAGAAGGATGATACAGGTAGAAAAGGTAATCAACAATGACCTTGCAAGTTATTTTGACAAGGAAGGACTGGTTGATGCAATGAAATCATGGTCCTATCCCCTGCATTTTATTGATTTTGAAACCAGCATGGTGGCCCTGCCTTTTCATCAAGGCTTAAAACCATACCAAGGCATTGCATTTCAGTTTTCGCACCATGTGATGCACCAAGATGGAAGGGTGGAGCACAAAGGGCAATTTTTGGCAACCGATCCTGGCGTATATCCAAATTATGAATTTATCCGTGCGCTTAAACTCGAACTCGAAACCGATAAGGGAACTATTTTCAGGTATCACAACCACGAAAACAGCTACCTGAATATGATAGCTAAACAGCTGAAAAACAACCCGGATGCACCGGAAGATGCAGCCGACTTAATTGCATTTATCCGGAATATTACGCAGTGGAAAGAGAACGGAGAGGATGTATGCGGACCTCGAAATATGGTGGATTTGTACGATTTGGTTTTGCGCTATTACTACTCGCCATACGCCAAAGGCAGTAATTCGTTGAAGCAAATTTTGCCGGCCATTATTAAAGACAGCACTTTCCTCAGAAACAAGTATGGCACAACCGGAATGTACGGCAAAGAACTGGCTATCAAAAGTCTGAATTTTGATGACCACGTCTGGATTGACTCAGGCAAGAACGACGACCCGTACAAGACATTACCTCCGGTTTTTGAAGAATATGACCGAAATACTTTGGATGAGTTAATTAAAGATTTTGACGAGGTAGGCGATGGTGGCGCAGCACTAACCGCCTACAACTATTTGCAATTTGCAGAGGTGCCAGAACAACAGCGCACTCACATTGCAAATGCCCTCTTGCGCTATTGCGAGTTAGATACCCTCGCCATGGTAATGATTGTGGAAGGGTGGAGGAATTGGGAATTTTAAATGAATGCGCCTATTATTTAATAAAAAAATTGTATTTTCACTGATTACATAAAACAATTCAAATATGGAGTTAAACCTAAGCAGTATTATATTAGGCAGCCAGGAATGGGCGATAAATAATCTAGATGTTGTAACTTTTAATAATGGCGATCTAATTCCACAAGCGCAGTCTGATGAGGATTGGGATAGAATGTCTACGGATTTTCAGCCAGCATGGTGTTTTCACCCAGTTTTATATGATAAGAACCCATTAGTTGGGAAATTATACAATTATGCTGCTATTTCTGACCCTAGGGGTTTATGCCCAGATGGGTGGAGATTACCTACATATAAGGATTGGAATACCCTTTTAACTTCTCTAGGAAGCAGAGCTGTTATGAAGTTACAGGATCAATCAAATTATAATGCAATTCAACCAAGTGGATTTAGAGCATTAAATTCAGGCGCTAGGTTACATAGATTCGATAAATGGGATTTTCATGGTGATTATGACGGGGATGATATTCACTCTGTATTCTGGATGCTTTACGAATCTGATTTGGAATTAGACACTGTTATGTTGTTTAAGGAATATTTACTTACAGAATATAGCTTAAATGCATTTGAAAGTGAATTTCAGGTGTCAGGTAAAGAGGGCTGTGGTTTTTCAGTTAGATTAATAAAGATTTAAATATCCATTGCATCCCTCGCTTCCAAGGCGAAGTCCAAGGACCCCAAACTATGACTTTAACTAATACCTTTATTATTAGATATAATAATTTACCAGAAGTAAATAGATACTATTATTCTCATGGAAGAAAGAAAGAATGGTACTTAAGGAAGGAAAATCTTATTCAATATTTGAAATCTGGTGATAATGAAATAGATTTCTTATGGCATTCAGTAGTTTTCAACCTTTTCTCAAAAACATTGTATTCCTATTCGCCTGAAAATTATAAATATTGTAATGATTTCATACATTGGAAATATGGGCATCATAATGTTTTATATAAAGTTTATTTCGGAAAATTTAAAAATTTCATAGATGATAATTGCTCAACGGTACCTCAAGAATTGCGTGAGATATTCTATAATTACTCCAAAAATAAGGTTGATGCTTATTGCAAGTACTTTCTTGGTTTAATTGGCTTATTTGCTGATGAGTGTTGTGAAATTAATTGTATCAATTTGATAAATAAAGCAAAGGAAAGTGCTTTTTTTAAAGAAGAGTTTTCAGATTTAGAGAATGATTTGTCTAATATTTTTCTTAGAAATCTGTATTATCAAATATTGCAGTAACAACAATGATAAACTTTGTATTTAACAAATTATTGCAAATGCCATTTAATACTGAAGGTGACATTTCAGTATTAAATGAATTTAATTCTGTAATTAAAATTCAATCAGTTTTGTTTTATCCAAGTTCCGGAGCTGACATCAATGATCTTTTCTATGTAAATAGTAAAAGAATAGAAGAAATTAATGAATGTAGTCCAAATATTTTCGTACATACTGACTTTATGTTCCGAAGAGATTATGGATTGCCGACATTCGATCAATTATTAGAGTATCCTAATTTCTATATATCCAAGTTCAAATATTTAAATGATGACAAGTCCATAAACATATATAAACTAAGGCGCCCAAATTCCAATGAAATAAAATGGCTTATTTTTTTTCGTGGGTATTATAATGAAGATATTATTAAAGAATTAATAATTAATAAAATAAAGATACCTGTAGTTTATGCAATATGTGATGGAATTACCCACGGAATGGGCGCTTGTAATGAAAAAAATATTCCGACCATTTTATATCCACTCCTAGCCTCCGATTTAGGCATTAAATTTATAATAACGGAGCAAGGCTGGGATACTGTTAAAAAGAGATTAGAAGATGCAAGTTATACGTTGGGAGAAGATGAGTTCAGATTATGGCTGAAAAATATATTACTAATCTCAGATAACCTTTTTATCAAACACCTACTTAATTTATCTAATGAAGATTTAAGAAATATTTTAAGACGAGAGCTTGGTGCAATTAATGAAAAAAGTTTAAATGAAGATGGAAAATTGAGATGTTATCATGTTACATATACTAAAGAGATGAAATTAAAAAAAATGAATTTATAAATTGCATATGGGATAACACGTTTTTTGGATCAGGAATGTGACGTACAAACTTGGAACCTTGTGCTATTATTCAAGTGTAGTGCTGATTGAGAGTTTTGTGCACCGAAACCCGCCTGGACGTAAAGCCAGAAAATCTTATATGGGATTTTAAAAACTATCGACTATGAGAAATACTGAAAGACTGATATTTATATACGATAAAACTGAAAACGATTTAAATGAGCTTTGGCAAAATTGCTTTGCCGGACAAGATAACCTCAACCACATGAATTCATATGTTCCTTTCCCAATTGCACAACAGTGGCAACTAAATGGATTTTTGACAACAGAAAACGGTTATCGGTCATGGTTGGTAAAAAGAATATCAGAGCAAGACATCATCGGCTTTGCAATTCATGGGAATTTTTTTCCAGGTCTTTCAAATAATATAGGTTTTAATATTGGAATTAATTACACAAGAAATGGTTATGCAACTGAAACTCTAAAAGCACTTATTGAATATATCAGAGGAGTAGGATTAGATGAAACTTTCGGACACTGTTTTGAGACCAATTTTGCCTCAATAAAAACCATGGAGAATTGTGGATTAATTAATCTGGGAAGAACGGGTCGACAATTTAACCATAACTATGAACTTAAATTCAAAATACAACTATGAATTGGCTTGAAAACATTACTCAAGAACAAATTGAGACAGGTGTGTTTCCGTTAAATGAAGTTTTGCAAAACTCGTTTTACTATCCTTCGTGCGGCTTTGACGGTGGTATAGTAAAGGACTGCAATACAATTGGACGAGATTTGAACATTTTCAGTTTTGTTTATTGTGATTACGCCACAGGGGAGCAAGAATTTAAACACGAACAGAATACTTTTTTGGGCTATCATGTCTTAGGAAGTAGAAGTGTTTCTCACTCTGAACTTACTCCAAATGGTTGGCGACCGAAATTTCCACCTACTTTTAATTTGCAGGACTATCAGCGTTACAGAGATACATGGAAACCATTTATCAATTGGACAGTATATGAAAGAGATGATAACCGAGATAATAATCATGGACAAAAACGATTTTCTCTTTTATATCTAGGAGGTGAAGGTGTTGCGACCTATCAAGCTTTATATTGGACAAACATGATTTTACCCCGAGCACTTGCAATTATTCAGCCAGGAACTGGCTTTGGGCTTAACTGGACAGACTTTAGAGATAGAAACGGAGCATTGGCGTGGGTAATTAGTAATAATCCTGTTGGACAACCAGAACTTGTATACTATGGAGGTTACGGGAACGGTTATTCCAACTTTAACTGGCATGGATATGTTCAATCAAGAATTATAAGACCATATTATAATGGAGGTGGCGAAGTGCGAATATGGTCAAAACAAAACCCCGAATAACAGCGTGTAATTAATATTGCCTTGCGGTAGGTGCAACACAAGGCAATATCGTCAACACGCAATCCGTTACTGTCCAATATTGGTCAACTCAGTATTTTGTTTGTAAATCCAATCCTTTTGATCATGAGAGCATTATTTTTATCATTCTTAGCAGTAATTATGTCAATTTCAACATTTGCCCAGACGTCGGAGCATATGTCATTCAAGGGTGTTCCAATTGATGGTACACTAAATGAATATGTTGCAAAAATGAAGCAAAGCGGTTTTCAGTATTTAGGGACCGAAGATGGTACTGCCATGCTAAAAGGGGATTTTGCTGGATATAAGAATTGCCACGTTGGTGTTACCACCCTCAATAAAATGGACCTTGTTCATAAAATAGGCGTGATTTTCCCCAAACAAGAGACCTGGTCAAGGCTTTTTTCAAACTATTCGGACTTGAAGCAAATGTTGACCGAGAAATATGGTAATCCCAATGATGAAGTTGAATTATTTGATGTCGAGTCTTTTCAGTTACCTTTAGATGACCATATGAAAATGCATGAGGTAGGAATGGATAATTGCAAGTTTTACACTGTTTGGAAAACAGATAAAGGTGAAATTCAGCTATCCATTGACCACAATGGTTTTACATCCAGTTTTGTCGAA
>Ga0194123_10005910_pt1 | contig 12888 bp, 12 predicted proteins | sample TA2MahsurfametaG_5_FD_155479 | JGI IMG/M metagenome (GOLD analysis project Ga0194123, IMG submission 155479) | Freshwater microbial communities from Lake Tanganyika, Tanzania - TA2015023 Mahale A surface | ecosystem: Environmental > Aquatic > Freshwater > Lake | place: Tanzania: Lake Tanganyika... | reverse complement strand
TGATTGAGCACAACCTCGACGTGATCCGCTGTGCCGACTGGATCGTTGATCTGGGCCCGGTAGGTGGCGACAAGGGCAGCGAGATCGTGGTGACGGGAACCCCTGAAACCGTTTCAGCACACACCACTTCACACACGGGGCGCTACCCAGGGCAGGTGTTGGCGCAGCTTTCGCCTATAGTTCAAAAAATTCTCGACCAACATGAAAAAGTATTCGGAACTACGAACCTCCCCGAGAATAGACTTAGTAGAGAGTATCCCACTACGAGGTCCACTGTCTATCTATGTTGAGCCTACTAACAAGTGCAATTTTCGATGCATATTCTGTCCAGAATCTTTTTCAGACTATCACGAGAAGGCTGGAGGATTTCATGAGATGACGTATGCTCACTGGGAGCAGATAGCAACACAAATAAAAGAGCTCGAAACAGTCAAAACAGTAAACTTTTACATGATGGGGGAGCCATTTCTAAATAAAAGCTTATGCAGGATGATATTAGATGCTAAGCAGAGATCGTTAGCCGACAAGCTAATTGTTACTTCAAATGGAAGTCTGGTAAATCCATCTATCTATAAACAACTGATTGACAGTAAGCTTGATTTTCTCAGAATAAGTATTTACGGTTCAAGCGAATTTACTCAACAAAGAAACTCACAGACAAGAATTAGCCTGGCAAAAATAAGGAATAACATTATAGGATTGAAAGAATTTAGGGACAAACAGCATTGCATTAGCCCGCATATCTATATAAAGATGATCGATAGTCTTGATGATGATCTTAATAAAGAATTTATAGACTACTTTTCCGGCGTAGGTGACGAGATTGCTATTGAGCCGAGAATGGATTGGGATTCTCCCAAAGAAAAAAACTTGTCACAGCTTAACAAGGATCACTTACTTACGACTAACTACTTTCAATACAAGAAAGATGTATGCCCTTTTCCTTTTTACACACTAGTAATACATTCTGATCTTAGGGTTAGTGTCTGTTGTGTTGATTGGTCTAAGAACTTAGAGATTGGAAATCTCAGGGAGGAATCGCTATTGCAGATTTGGCAAGGACATAAGCTCAGAAGAATACAGGAATTACACCTTTTACGAAAAAAAGAAGAGTTAGACTCTTGCAGAAACTGCATGTATTTATACACAGCACCTGATAATATTGATGCGCTGCCATACGAGAAATTTAAAAAAACTTTTAAGAGCCAGTGATCTCATGCAAAATACTAGACAATTTTCAAAAACAAGCCATTAGATCTTCAATCCTAGGAGGTAACACAAGGATAGGACAGCTGATGTTTTTGGCAGCCAACTTATCATAGCCCCAAGAAGCTAATGCAAAACGCATATTGTTTACTCCAGCGGCCATAAAATCGTTCGTAGTATCCCCAATGTAAAGACAATTTGAAGGAACAATATTTAAGTCATTAGTAATCAAATGCAGCAAATCAGATTTATCCTTGGCGGCAAGATATGGACTATCCAAGGAATAAACCTGGTCAAATATTTTTTCCCAACCCAACCTTTTGACGATCTGTAGGGTTGGTGAATACCTTTTATTTGTTGCTATATACATTGGAGTATTCTCTGAAAAGAGATCTTCAATAAGTTTTTGTATTCCGACGTAGGGATCAGCATCTAAATGTCCATACTGATCATACCGCTCAATAAATGTATCTTCGATTATAGAAAGAGTCGAGGCACTTAAACTATTAGTTACCGAGCCAATAAGCTCAGGCAGACAAGGACCAATTATTGTTCGATCTAATCGAACACATGGAGCTATACCAGCCTTTTTAAATGCATATCTAAGGCAGGATAAAACTCCGTAGGCCGAGTCAATTAGCGTTCCATCAAGATCAAAAATGATTGCCTTTTGGAGACGAGAATACTCCGACATAATATTATTCAACATGCGCTTTTGCTGTTGCGATGACTGAATCTAGGAGGCTAAGCGAAAGCTCAAGCCCAAGTTTAGTTGCAGCCTTGTTAGTGTCCGGAATATATATTGTCGAGGGAACCGAGGGATCGTTTTGAATTATAACATCACTGGAAGGACATATGTTGTCGCGAATAAGGCAGGCCAAGTCCCTAATAGAGATAGGAATATCAGAACCAACATTGTATGCTTCCCCATGTTTGCCATTGATCAGTATTTCGATCAGCCATCTTGCGAGATCGTCTTCATACATATAACTTCTTATCCCAGTACCATCTCCTTTTATGATAATGTCCTTGTTTTGCAAGGCATCATAAATAAAGTTTCCTATAGCAAAGTGAGCACGTAAAGGTAGTGAGGGGCCTACAAAGCTAAAGCATCTTGCCACAGTATAGTCTAGGTTATGAACCTTGGAATAGTATTGACATAGTCTTTCGGCAGCTAACTTACCAAATGCATAAGGTGATGCAACATAACATAGCCTATTGGCATCAACTAACTCCTCTGCTAGTGGTAAGTTAGTGCTTGAACCATTGCCATAGACTGCACCAGAACTAATGAATAAAAGTCTAGTTTGACCGGCAGGTTCCATTCGGTCTAGGAGATTCCGCGTTCCAATTAAAATCTGCTCAAACCGATCTATGTCGGATAGGGTCGTACCCTTTGTAGAATCTGCAGCAGCGTGAATTATATAGTCGTAGCTAGATAAGCTCGGAATGGTATCTATTTGCAGTATATTGCCAATACGAAAATCTAGCCAAGGCAGTTCGTTCAGGTGTGGATTATTACGAAGGAATGTATTTGGGCTTCGACTCAATACATGCAACGAAAGGGATCCCGTAATTGGTAAATAATAATTTCCAAGATACTTAATTAAGGCAGAACCAAAGAAACCTGTACCACCTGTCAGGAAAATGCGCATAGTTATTGCTCATTTATCTTGTCAATAGTTATACCGCGATCAAGGATAAACTGTCGTAAATGGGGGTTCTCACTGTATGGACCATCTATATGGTTTATAGATAGTATTTCGTCTCTTTTTATTGACATAATAAGCTTCTCGCCGTTGATCACCTCACGACATGAAAGCTGGCCTTTATGTAGTGGTATTGCAAGGTAAAAATCTCTATCAAATGTAGAAGAACTAAAAGTATAACCAGCAGGAAGATCTGTCCTAGCATAAACACCGCGAACCAGCTCATCTAAGTACTGTTTCTCTCTTTTACTTATGTTGCGACGCACATCAACTGAGGAACCACACATCTCAACGGCCTTGTGAAATGCCTTGAACCATGTATCTATTTGATGTGGCACAGAGCAATAGGGGCTGACAGGAATGCCGTCTTCATCAATATCAATATGTCTTTCCCAGGTTCGAGCACCTTTTGCATAACTAATAAGAAGAGAATTATGCCAGTCAGATTTTTCGTGAGTCGAAAAGCCTATTATATTGTCAGGATAACGTCTGCGCAAATAGTCTATCTGATTCAGCTCCAGTTCGCTATCTTCAGATGGATAAAGAGAGACACAATGATTGATTGCAAGTGGAATATTTCTGTTTTTGAAAAAAAGGACACAGTCGTCTATAGATTTCTCGCTTGCACCACCAGTTGATATTATAACTGGCTTTTTAAGCTTAGCGATCCGCTCAAGCAATGGCCATGTTGATATGTCTGAACTGGCTACCTTAATTAGTGGTAGATTAAAGCTACCACATAGATCAACAGATACTTCGTCAAACGGTGTTGCCATAGGGATGCATCCGCAGCTAACTATCTCGTCGATTAGTTCCTTAAAGTCGTCTACATTTAGCTTTGTGGACTCTGTCTTACTGATATACCTTGAAGATGTGTATCCTTTGAAGTTGGGATGAATAAAGCTATCAACATCACGGAGCTGGAGCTTAATAGCAGTTTTAACTGAGTTAACCCTTGCGACTGTCGCAAAGTCTCTGATTATTTTGATTCCTCTCTTCTTGTCTCCCCAGTGATTATTTGCTAATTCTAAGACGAAGAGATTTTCAAATTGTTTGTTGCCGACGCTGGAGTGGGACATGGCTCATTCTTGATGACTAATTCTACGATATGGACGATCTGGCAGCATTGGCTACAACTAGACCTACTCAGTAGGAATCAAAGATTGAAAATAGTTTACTTTTCATATCGAGCTATAACAGCTTTTTATCCGATCAAGTATTGCCTGATGTCCTGTAGCTCGCCGTCATCTATGTGTGGGAACATATCATCCAAGTCTGGAGTCTTGAATTTTCCTTCTACAAGCCTCGACTTAAGCCTTGGCTCAAACTCCTGCTTTGCAGAAAGCCTCACAATACATAATCTTGGAGTATCAGAAGGACCACAAAGTGCTTTTTGAAGAATTTCACCAATATTATACATCGAAATTATTTCATATACTGGTAAGTCGAAGGCCGTGCACAGTCTTCTGAAATCTGGAAATGTAAGTCCAGAATCAGGAGAAGCACCATATTCATTACCAAAAAAGTTAGATTGAGTCTGCTTGATTGACAGATAACCATTGTTGTCTAGCAGAAATAAGACAATGTCTAGCTTGGATGCGGACAATGTTTGAAGCTCTTGTAGATTCATCATTATTGATCCATCACCTGCCAGTATAATTGTTGGACATATAGTATCGCGCTCTCTAGCGGCTATAGCCGCGCCAATTCCTGCAGGCAAATCGTAACCCATGGAGGCACACCCACTATTGCTGAACATACGTTGCTTACCATTGAGAGAGAGTATTTGAAATGGCACTATACACGCAGTCGCATCTCCACATACTATTTGATGATTTGGCCTTAGGTATTTGTTCAGCTCAAACATAAAGTGATATGGATTAATAGAGTCTTCGCGAGAATCATGAATATAGTCTTCGTATTTCGGCTCAAACCTATTCTTGATCTCCAACAGACGCTGTATCCAAGGCTTGAATACGCTTGCTTTTGTCACCCAATCTTGATTGTTAAAGTGCTCCAGCATATAGCTTGTTAAACCTTCTATGAACTGCTTTATGTCCAAACAGATGCCCAGCCTGAGATCAAGGTATGGCTTGTCAAGCTCAGCGCTATCAATGTCTACCATAATGACATTGGCATTCTTTGCAAAAGAATCCCAACTATAACTGACTTGGCGTATGTTGAGCCGTGATCCGAGTACAATAAGAAGGTCACATGACTGAACTGCAAAGTTGCCAGGGCGCGTACCTATGGTACCCGGTCTACCTATAAACAGTGGATCATTATTATCAATGGTGTCATGTGTCCAGGCAGTCACAATTGGTATCTGAAGTCTACGAGCAAACATCAGAACACTTGACTCTGCATTAGCTATTCGCACCCCTGTGCCCATTAAAATCAGTGGCCTCTTGCATGCTCTGATTAAATCAGTACAGGCCTGAAATATCTCTCCTTTAGGATTTGCGCTTATATGAATGCATGTCTTCTTAAGAGGTCTGTAGAGGTCATGGTCTTTTAACTCAACCCATTCGCCCTGAATATCTATAGGAATCTCAATCCAAGATGGACCGGGTCTACCTGATGTGCACAAACTTATGGCGTTATCTATTATCTCCAAACATTTGGACGCATCAGTTACACACACATAGTATTTGACAAAGGCAGGTATGAATTCCTGCGACCGTGCTTCTTGATCTCCCAGCTGCCTCAGACCTCTAGCCTTCTGGAAAAATATTGATGTTTCACGTTTAACTTGCCCCGAAATAATAATCATAGGAACCGAATCTGTATACGCCCCGAAAACGCCATTTAATGCATTGATGGCTCCTGGACCAGACGTGACACTCACTACCGCTGGTCTCCCAGCGATACGTGCATATCCCTCTGCGGCAATCGCACAGGCCTGTTCATGATGCATGTAAGTACAAGACAGTTCCGCATTTCTCCCAAAACTATCGTTCAGATGCATTGACCCCCCTCCTGCAACGCTAAAGCACCTCACAACCCCTAGTGCTGTCAACCTTCTTGATACAAGTTCCGCTACTTTTAGCTTCATGTAATACCCGATGATTTGAGTATCACATTAACACAGGCAGGCAACTATTGCTGATTGGCTCATATGTAGAGATCCAGTGCCCAGCAGGTTTAGCGTGAGAATACCACCTCTACTGATATCAATTACTTGTTATCTAGGAGACGCACTTCTGGATTCCACAACACTGGAAATAACATCTATCTGATGATTTATCATCTCGGCAGTTAGACCAGGATAATTACCGATGAACAAATAGTTGTTCATAATCTGATCTGATCCACTCATTTTGCCCACTGCTCTGTACGCCGAAGGATTTGCCTTTTTAAGCTCAACAAATGCGGGCTGCTTTAGAAGATTGCCACCAAATGGCATTCTGAAGCCTATACTTTCATTATTTAATGCTCTCATAATATCTGAGCGTGTGAACATGGCCTCGGGCCCAACTCCAATGCTGAAGCCGAACCATGAACAGTTCACCATACATTCAGAATCATCCCATATAAAGCCATTTTCGTTGTCCCATCCAACAGCGTGTGTTGGCAGAGCAAATTTGAGATGCTCGCAATATTTATCAAGTCCTTGTCTTAGTGCTAACCAATTGTTAGACCTAGATCTAATAAACTCCGTCAGTTTGCGAAGCTGAACTCTCCCAATCGCAGCTTGTAGATCAAGTGGTTTTAGATTGTAGCCTAAATGACTATAAATATATTTATGATCATATCCTTCAGGGAGATCACCTAGTTTCCATTCAAACCTTTTTTGGCATGTGTTGTCAATTCCACTAGGACACCAGCAGTCACGTCCCCAATCTCTGAAACTTTCCGCTATGCGTCTTAGCTTCTGGCTACTTACGATATTGACACACCCACCTTCTCCCATTGTAATGTGATGTGGCGGATAGAAGCTCTGTGTACTGATATCCCCCCACGTACCTGTCCATCTTGCAATTCTTTCAGGCCCTTCGTCAAGTCCGGGGCTGTTTTGATATATACCAAGTCTGTTAGCTGTCTTCTTAGGCATAGAATATGAACTACCCAAGGCATCGCAATTATCTTCTATTAACCAGAGGCCTTTGTCTCTGCAGAATTCAAGCGTAGTTCGTATGTCAAATGGATTTCCAAGTGCGTGCGCCAGTATTACAGCCTTAGTTTTGCCGGGGATGTAAGCCTCATTTAATTTGCCGCAGACTGCGTTTCCAGTGAGCGGATTTGCGTCTATAAAGACAGGAACGGCACCCACTTGTACTATTGGACTTACTGTAGTTGGAAAACCAGATGCAACAGTTATTACCTCATCACCAACCTCAATCCTCCTCTCTCTAGGCAGTTTCCATGAAGTAAGAGTAGCCAATGCGACCAGATTCGCACTTGATCCTGAATTAACCAGTACGCTACTTCTCACTCCTAGGAATGTTGCAATCTCGTGCTCAAACTCTTGCCCTTCCGAACCTAGAGTGAGCCAAAACTCAAGCATGTTGGAAACACCGGCTACTAGCTCTTCGTCATCAAACACTCGCCCCGAATATTGGATTCCATCTGACTTTTGCCAGGCAGGCCTATTTAAATCATAGCCTGGTCTGAATCTCCCATGCTTCAACTTTGAATACTCGCGAACTAAGCCGAGTATATCTTTTTTAATTTTGTCAGCTCGACTGACCATCTTATTTTCCCTCCAGGAAAGAGTTAATGTCTGACATAGTCTTTAGTCTAGGATCAATGCCTGATTCAACTTCTCTATACCACTTAATTGTTTTCTCGACAGCTTCTGTAAAACCCCAGCGAGGTTTCCATCCCAGCTCGTCTTTGGCTCTTGTTATAGACAATAGCAATGTTCTCGCCTCATGCGGTTGTGAAGGGTCTTCACTACTGACCCACATTCCGGGCCAGAACTTTAGCATAGTCTCAACCAATTCTTTCACACTCTTCTGGCATTCGCTCTCTGGACCAAAATTGTAGGACGCACTTATATTGTGATTACCTTGATAAAGTCTTTCGGCAAGAAGAAGGTATCCATACAGAGGATCGAGTACATGTTGCCATGGCCTAATAGATTCTGGATTCCTAACTCGTATTGGCCTTTTTTTCGTTAACGCCCTTATGGCATCTGGAACAATACGGTCATTTGCCCAGTCTCCCCCACCTATTACGTTACCTGAACGTGCTGTAGCTATCCGTATTGTATTTCCGCATAATTGATTCGTATTATAATAACTATTTCGCCAGCAGCTAACGGCAAGCTCAGTGGCTGACTTGCTCGCACTGTATGGATCGTTACTGCCAAGACGATCTGTCTCTCGGTAAGCGTAGCACCACTCGTTGTTACCATATACCTTGTCAGTGGTGGCAACAACCACTGCGCAAGCTTTTTTTAGCTTCCTGAGACCCTCTAGGACTGAGATAGTACCCATCACATTGGTTTCCCATGTTTCATATGGACTCACATAGCCTTCTCGTACCAATGCTTGTGCGGCCAGATGAATGATGATGTCGGGATTCGCACGTTGAATTGCGATTTCAATGGTATTCCTATTTCGGATATCTATTTCTAAATGGATCAGATTATGTAATTTAAGCATATTGGCCTGTTTAAAGTGATTTGGTCTGCTCTCCGGCTCGAGCGCAATTCCGTAAACGTTGGCACCCAGTTTTTCTAATAACATCAAGAGCCACGAGCCTTTGAACCCGGTGTGACCTGTTACCAAAACAGTCTTATTGCTCCAAAAGCGCCTATCTAAATTCACCATTTAATCCAGGGAGCTTTTGCTTGTTTGTACATTTCTTCGAGTATCTGCCTATCTCTAAGAGTGTCCATGGGTTGCCAAAATCCTTTGTGCTCGTATGCAGATAACTCTCCACTGTCGGCAAGTAACTTCAAAGGCATATCTTCCCAGACAGTGTCATCACCACTGATTAGGTCTATGACATCAGGCTCAAGCACGAAATATCCACCGTTAATCCACTGTCCATCACCCTGGGGCTTTTCAATGAACTTCAAAACTTGGCCCCTTTCGTATGCAAGCGCCCCAAATCTTCCAGGCGGCTGAACAGCTGTAAGTGTTGCTTTAGTTCCTCTGTCCTTATGAAACCGTACAAGCTCTGAAATATTAACATCCGATAGACCATCCCCGTATGTAAAACAAAAGGTCTCAAGTCCGATGTATTCTCTGACCCTCGCGAGTCTACCACCAGTCATCGTGCACTCACCAGTATCTACCAGTGTTATTCTCCACGGCTCGGCAGACTTCTCATGAACCTCCATACTGTTGTCTTTCATATCTATGGTTATATTGCTGGTATGCAAGAAATAATTCGCGAAGAACTCTTTGATTAAATACCCTTTGTAACCGCAACATATAATGAAATCGTTTATCCCATGATGGCTATAGATCTTCAGAATATGCCAAAGTATTGGCCTTTCCCCGATCATTACCATTGGTTTTGGTTTGAGATGTGTTTCTTCGCTGATCCTTGTACCAAGTCCACCAGCAAGTATAACTGCTTTCATGTGGCTCTGCAGAATTAATACACTTTAAATTTTACACCAAGCTAAGCCCGACGCTTACGCATCGTAAAATACACAGTCTCATTCTTCGTGACCATTCCTTCTGATGATTATAAGTAGCATTGGTCTTAATCTAAATCAGCTAGCCCACCATGGCCAAATTATACACCGTTTTGATGGTGTCTATGACCGAGGGCTCTCATTATATCTACAAGGAATTGATAATTACCCGTTATCCCCACCCCAGAAGAAGTTTCTTATGCAAAGACTGCAAACAACGGAAGACGTGGCATTCTTGCTGCGTCTTTACAACCCAACTATTATACTTTATCGATGGAGCAATGGCCAGCTTCGTTATTTTCTTATTACACAACGGCATCATCTGGTTGAAGATCCAAGTCAATTTGCTTTTTACCGTTATTTCCCCTTTCTACGATTTGAGAAAAATTCGCTCCTGTTTGATGTTGAGCACCTAACCACAACTTCACTTCCTGTCAAACTTGCTTGGCTACCACAAAGTTTCAATTACACACACTTCCTGTCAGACTCCTTGGGACCATGGTCAATTTTTGCCGACCTACTGCTTCCACATGTTGATTCAGCTTTTGTGCCACTTTTCGATTCCATTCCCAATTGGCAGAAGCAAATTTTACAGTTTTTTCCTTTTGCATATCTACCTCTTATTGGTCCACAACCATCAAAGCTAGCAATTATTAAGCCTAGGGAATTACTAGTGCCGATCGCTTCCAGCACAATTCATTCCCAACTCTCTCTTAGGAAGTACCTACATCAGTCTCTTCCTGGACTATTTGAGAACGACTTGCTTGCTCGCCAGCCTTTATTCATGACTCGTTCTGGTCTTTCTGCTTGTAGAATACGAAATTCTGGTGAGTTAGAGGAAGTCGTTCGGGCAAGAGGAGGCCAATCCTTCGACCCAAGCAGACTTAGCCTTGTAGATAAAATCTCAGTCTTCCGTTCTGCTTCACTATCTATCGGAGATGGCAGCGCGAGCATGAACCATATTTTATTTGCACCATTAGATAGCCAATACATCGGACTAACAGACCCTGAGTCAATCGCTAATCCCGACTATCTCGTTGGTGGATGGCCTTATACCCACTCAATATGCCACAGGTACCACCCTTTAATAGGGACTAATCCCGTGCATTTACAACACTCCCCTTTATGCTCATCAGTGTATTCCCCTATTGAACTGGCCTCTCTGCTTGACAGAATGATGGATTCTTTTGTGTAAACACTCTACCTTACCAACTTTAGCGTCCTACAAGCTTATGCACTCTAGACATATTTGCCACTTCCTCTTTTCACGTTATTTAGTGATTCATTAGTATCTTCTGCCTTTCCTCTTTTCTCCACATCAGGTATGCCACCTTCATTGATTTTAACCAGTACTATCTTTCGCTTTCGCCTTCTCCGGAATGGAGAGCACCTTCTCATTCCGCCCGTCGCTTTTTTGCTAATTGGTAAGCACGCAGCGCCCGCCATTAATCTATCTGATCCAACTACATTTAGCATGATTCTCACCTGAGCACATATTGCCAAGTGCAGTAATCTTGCTATAGGTTCTTCTTGACTTCGATAATATAACACCTTTACTCCGTAGGTTGATTATTTGCTAATTCGTTTTGAGATCCTTACCAGCTGACGTGATACCGCCTAACCGGCACCCTGCGCCTTATCTTTCAAACGCGAAAATACCTATAATGCTGAGTGTACTAATGCGTCTTGTATCTAACAACATCTTCTCGACCACTGCCCCACGGATTGACACTTCGCAGGAATAGCGGTTTTCGCGGTCTTCTCCATTAATGGCTCCCCCAACCGCTCACATGAATACTTCTTTGCTGTACTTACTGAGGTTTAGCCGCACACAGGAGCTAATTCCTGATCAGTTGTACTACAAGCATCTAGCTCAGTTTTTATAAAACCGTCTCTTATCTCGAAAAAACATGTCAACTTGTGTAATTCTTTTCTACCGTGCTTATTGCGTGGCAACGCCTGTGTAACTGTGCCCAAACCATGAAACGTTGCCACCAGATCAGCGCCCTACCTACAACATTGCACTGACCTAATTCACATCGAAATTATGAGTCTCGACTCACTTCTGCAAGTTAGATCATATCCTACCTAGTTATTATGCACTGTTCCTCTCGCACTTGGCTGGTAACACCGACTCACCCGTCGAAAAACAGCTTGTTGGGTCTCTTACTAGCAAGCCATGTCACTTGAGTGGCATGTCACGTCTATCCTTTTGATCTGTTTGCCCTTTTCTTGGTTCCACGCCTCAGGCAACGAATCTTTTCAGTTGTTGTTCAAAAGTGCATCGAGTTATACCTTTATGGATTATTCAACGCCTACACTAAACTCATGCACAGATTGATACGCACTACAACTTTGCAGCGGGCTATTGTAATGGCTTGGGCTTACCCTCATATTCTACTAGAAAGGTCTTACAATGTGTTTTTCTTGTGACCATATCAGCTATGTCTCTAGCTTCCCCGATACCTGCTGATTACTCACCGCAATAGATTCACGCCGCCTGATTTTGTACTCCTCATCAGTTTCTGCATGAGCTTCCCAACTACCTAACCTAGCGACACTTAAACATTTGGCGATGCACAGCCCCCACGTACTGACTTTCCTAGAGGGCTGTCAGCAGGTAGCTGCTTCAATTCCATACTTAATTACTCTCGTCCGGTTTGGATCAAGTATTTTGTTAGCGTTAGTAAGTTGTCATATGCAAGTAACCGCGCGGTTAGCCTTTGACTTGTTTCTATAGCGTTTAGCCGTACGTTCCACTATACAGCCCTATGGTATTCCTAAACTTGGTCACATCTTGTAGAGCAGCTAATCTAGTTTAATATTGAGTCATAATTACACAAAGCGACGCGATGGCGAATCGTAATTCTCCACAATGATTTCATGCTATTGTTAGCAGTATCTGTTAATCAAACATGCGGATCGAAAAGCCATGGGGTCACGAGCAGGTGCTTACGAGGAATGCCAGTTATATGGTGAAGGAGCTATTCATGAAAAAAGGTAATAGGTGCAGCCTACAAAGTCATCAAACGAAATTAGAGACAATCTATGTAGTAACTGGAAAGATGCGGTACTTTGAGGGTACATCCCCATCTACACTTGAGGAGCGTATTCATATTAAAGGAGATTGTTTCACTGTGGCACCTGGTCTCATCCATAGAATGGAAGCACTAGAGGATTGCTTATACCTTGAGGCAAGTACGCCGGAGCTTGACGACGTTATCAGACTAGAAGACGATTATAATCGAAAATAACGTAAATGACATTCAAAACATTCATTCCTACCTGTGGATTAGGATCAAGATTAGGTGCAGAAACTCTTAATCGAAACAAGTCACTAGTAACCATAGGGTCCGAAAATGCGATTTCAAAGCTGAT
>Ga0194123_10005909_pt1 | contig 12890 bp, 11 predicted proteins | sample TA2MahsurfametaG_5_FD_155479 | JGI IMG/M metagenome (GOLD analysis project Ga0194123, IMG submission 155479) | Freshwater microbial communities from Lake Tanganyika, Tanzania - TA2015023 Mahale A surface | ecosystem: Environmental > Aquatic > Freshwater > Lake | place: Tanzania: Lake Tanganyika... | reverse complement strand
CGTGCTGGGGGCGAAGTGGTTGTGCTCGCGGATCCAGCCTTGGTCGGTGCTGCCGTACACCTCGGGGGTGGTGACATGCACGTATTTCTGCAGGAAGGGCCGCTGACGCAGCGCATCGTGCAGCGCCACCTGGCTCACCACATTGGTCTGGTACCAGTGGGTGGGATTCAGCCAGCTCTCGGCCACCATGCCCTGGGCCGCGAAGTTTACCACCACCGCCGGCTGCACTTGATCGATCAGCTGCAGCAGCTCGGGCAGCTGGCTGTTGAGATCGATGGCCTGGAAGTGGAAGTTGTCTGCAGTGGCGAGTGGGGATCCCGTTGTGGGCTTTGGCCAGCGGTAGGGCAGGAAGACGGGATCGGGCTCCGGAGAGCGGCTGACTCCCCACAGTTGATGGCCCGCCTGCAGCGCCTCGAAAACAAAGTGGGAGCCGCTGAAGCTGTTGCTGGCGATCACCAGGATCTTCAAGCTCGTCATGAAGCAAGCACCTCCTCCAGGCTGTTACGCAGGGTGTCGCCGCTGATTGGCGTGTTGCCCATGGTTTCCACCGCCAGGGCCGCCATGCAGCAGGCCAGCGCAGCTGTAGGCATCATCGCCTGGCGGCTGGCCAGGCCCGTGGCCATCACCGCCAGCACCGAATCGCCCGCTCCTGCTACGTCCAGGGGATTCACGCTCAGAGCAGGGAACGGCTGGCTGAGGATTCGGCCGTCGCTGCCTCTGTCGTAGACGATGAAGCCCTCAGCCGCCAGCTTCACGATCAACCGCTCGCAGTTGGTGTCAGCCAGCAGCTGCTGGCTGAGGCTCTCCAGGCCGTTGTCCTTGTCCTGCAGCGCTAATCGCAGCTCCCGCTCATTCGGGCTCAACAGCGAGAAATTCTGAAAGCGGGTGATCGAGCCCACCTGGCTGCTGCACTGCAGATCGCCGAACAGCAGCAGCCCATGGCGCTGGGCCAGCTCCTGCACCACCGCCAGCACCCGCGGCGTCACCACCCCATAGACGAAATCAGACACCACGATCCCCTGGGCCTGGGGCGCCAGCGCCTCCAGCCGGGCGATCAGCTGCTCTTCGATCGGGCCATCGATGTTGTGCTGCTCCAGCCGGCTCACCCGGAACAGCTTCTGGTTGTCCACCAAATAGCGCTTCTTGAAGGTGGTGGGCCGTGAGGGATCGCGCGTCAGCGCATCGCCGATACCCTGAGCCTGCAGCTCCTGCTGCACCAGATCGGCCGTGCTGTCGTTGCCCACCACAGACACCAGATCCACCTGGGCCCCCAGCGCCCGGATGTGGGCCGCCACCACCGCCGCCGCACCGATGAAGTTGCGCCGGGCCAGCTCGCGCACCACCACCACCGGCGCCTCGGCGCTCATGCCGATCGCTTCGCAGGCGGCGTACTGGTCCACGATCGTGTCGCCCAGCAGGATCAGCCGTGCCTCGCGCCAGGCCTGCATCGAGTCCACCAGATCGGCCCGAGTCAGGCCCTGGCGCTTGCAGGCGGCCGCAAACTGCAGGCGCCGCTGCTGGCGCAGATCGCACTCGCTGCGGGTGAGCAGATCGGCGCTGGTATAGCTCACCTCGCCGGCGTGGAACTGCACGCTGGCGCCCTGGGCCTTGAGCAGCGCCAAGGGTTGCTCCAGCCACAGGGCGCCCTGGAGGTCGGTGCCGAGCACCAACACCTCAGGACTGAGGGTTTGGATCGCTTCGCCCAGCTCATCGGCCTGCAGCAGCACGATCGCATCGGCGATGCCGAGCAGGCTTAGCGCCTCAGCCCGCTCCGGCTGGCGGAAGGGATAGGGCGGCGGCTGATCCGGTGGCCCGTCGCCAATCAGCGCCACCGCGAGCGAAGCGCCGAGGCTGCGGGCATGGCGCAGGTAGCGGATATGGCCCGGATGGATGGTGGTGAAGTGGCCGTAGGTCAGCACACAGCCCTGCAAGCTGGCGGCCTGCTCGAGTGTCAACAGCATCTGGCTCACAGGTCGATCATCACGCGGCCGGCGGTGGTGCCATCGCGCATCGCGGCGATGGCGTTGTTGATCTGCTCCAGCGGAAAGCGGACGCTCACCAAGCGATCTACCTGCAGGCGGCCCCGCTGCAACAGGCGCAGATAGCGAGGGATGTCGTGCGCCGGACGGCTTTCACCGCCGTGGGAGCCGGTGAGCAGCTTGCCGAAATGCAGCGGCAACGTGTGCAGGCTCACGTTGTTGCCCTTGCGCGGCACCCCCACCAGGATCACCCGCCCCTGGCTGTGGGTGAGCCGGTAGCCCTGCTCGATCACGGCCGGCACGCCGGTGTTGTCGATGAACACATCCAGCGGTTGTCCATTTAAGGCCTCCTTGATGGAGGCTTCCGCGTCGTCGCGGCTGCTGTTGATGGTGTTGGTGGCCCCCAATGTGCGGGCCAGCTCGAGGCGGCTGTCGAACAGATCCACGGCGATGATCACCGAGGCCGAAAGCAAGGCGGCGGCCTGGATGATGTTGAGGCCGATGCCGCCGGCACCGAACACCACCACAGCCTCGCCCATGCGCAGGCCGGCGTTGTTTTCCACCACCCCGAAGCCGGTGGTGATCGCGCAGCCGAACAGGGCGGCGGCATCGGGATCGGTGCCTGCCGGCACCCTGGTGCAGCGGTTTTCGCTCACCACGGCGTGACGGTTAAAGGTGGTGACCCAGCCGGCATTGAGCGGCTCACCCCGCCAGCGGTACTGCGGAGGATCCGCCTGGATGCCGGCACCGGTGCGCCAGTGCAGCACCACGCTGTCGCCGGGTTGCACGTGCTTCACGCCGGGGCCGATGTCCAGCACCGTGGCGAAGCCCTCGTGACCCATCAGGTGCGGCAAATAGCGATCAGGGCCCTTCACCCCGTCGATCTCACCTAGCTGGGAACCGCAGATGCCGCTCACCTTCAGCTGCACCAGCACCTGGCCCACGCCCAGTTCGGCGGGGAGTTCGATCGTGTCGACCACCAGGGGCTGCTGCTGGGCCACGAGGATCGCGGCCTGGGTGGTGCTGGGGCGATGAATAAGGGGGGTATTGCTCATTCGAAATAAATGAAGGAGTAATCACCGCTGTAGCCGGTGTGCTCAAACCACCACTGCCAGGCTTCCGGTGTATGGAAGGCCTCGCAAGTGACCTGCCAGTACAGCAGATTCGCCTTCTCGGCCTGGTTGCGCCAACTCTCCACACACAGGTATTTGTTGGCCTTGCCCACTCGCTCCATCTCCCGCAACGCTGGATCCAGCTCCTGGGCGTGCAGGCAATGCAGGGTGTTGATCGAGATCACCAGATCGAAGTGATCATCGGGCCAGGGCAGCGCTGTAGCTGATCCAACCTGCAGCCGATCGCGGATCTCCTCCTTGCTGTTGGCGATCGCATAGGCGGAGAGATCGATGCCAAGGATCTCGGCATCGGGAATCACCTTGAGGAGGTCGTAGAGCAGAAAGCCCTTACCGCAGCCGATGTCGAGAATCTTCGGTTTTGCGGGCAGCTCGTAGTGCTCGGCCATGGCCCGCGCCACCTTTTCCCAGCGGCCCTCCATGTAGCGGTAGCCGCCGTAGCAGATGCGGCGGTCGCCATCCCAGTAGTCGAAGTCAAACTGTTTGGCCAGCTCGGCGGACTTGGCCTTGGGAAACTCCGGATCATTCACCCGAGCCAGATAGTCGCGCTGCGTGCTCTTGTGCAGCACGCTCATGAAATCAACTTCAGCCATTCCGGTCTGTGTTCTCAGCGAAGGGGGTTGAGCTCGGTGGGTTTGTTGCTGTTCAGCCACTGCATGCACAGATGGCCCACCACCAGCTGAGTGTCTTCAGCGATCTGCATGTCGTCGATGGCGAAATGGATCGGCACCTCGGCCAGCTCGCGGCAGCGGCCGCCCGAGTAGGCCAGGATCGCGAAGGTTTTCAACCCCAGGGCGTTCGCCGTTTCCAGCGCCTGCACCACATTGGCGGAATTGCCGCTGCCCGAGAGCACGATCAGCAGATCACCCGGCCGGCCCTTCACCTGCAGCTGATGGGCGTAAATGTTGGCATAGCCGGTGTCGTTCGCCAGGCAGGTGATGATGCCCGCATTGGCCGGTAGCGCCTCCACCCGCAAGCCCGGCAGGCTCGGCCCCGGCCCACAGGCGCCGATGCCGTAATGCAGATCATTGGCTATGTGGATGGCATTCGCCGCACTGCCGCCGTTGCCGCAGATATACACATGGCGCCCCTCGATCCAGGCGAGGCCGAGCTCCTCGGTCAGGGTTTCCACTGCCGCCAGCACCTCGGCGCTGAAGCAGCTCTGCAGGCGCTGGAGGTAAGCGCCGGCGGCGAGCGCGAAGCTGCTCTGGGTAAGGGTCATTGGGCGGGAGCAAGCAGGATCTGGGCGTTGGCTAGGGCAGCAGGAGTACCGATATCGAGATAGGGCTGGTTGGTGTGCCAGGTCTGAATTCGTCCGATCAATGCAGGGATGACTTCGGTGCTGAAGTCGCTTGGCTGGGGGTTCATGCCGGCAAGGCAATCAAGGAATGGCGCATCAAAGGCGTACAGAGCCCCATTGGCGCAGTTGCCCGGGGGATACGCAACCTTTTCATGGAAAGCGGTCAGCACGCCCTGGGAATCGGTGACCACAATTCCGCAGCTGCGCGGCTGATCGGTGCGAAAGGTGAGCATCGTGAGCAGGCAGAGGGCGGGGCGGGCTTCATGGGCCGCCAGGAAACCACCGAGATTCTCTCCCATGGCGTTGTCGGCATGGATCAACAGGCCGGTTGAGTCTTCGAAAAACGCATGGTTGGACAGCAGGGTGCCGGCGGTGCCAAGCAGTTCGGACTCATGGATAGTGTGCACGCCCATGGGCCCTGGGGGACGTTGCTGCAGAAACGCTTCCACCTGATCCGCCAGGTAGTGGGTGTTAATCAGCACGGCCTCGCAGCCGGCCGCCTCCAGCTGGCGCAGCCAACGGCCCAACAACGGCTCGCCGGCCACCTGCACCAGGCACTTGGGCGTGTGCAGGGTGATCGGCCGCAGGCGGGTGCCGAGCCCAGCCGCCAACAGCAGGGCGCGCAGGGGGCGGCTCATGCCAGGGCTATCCGAGGGGCGGCCTCATCGAGGATCAGATCTGCCAAGGCGAAGCTGGCCGTAAAAGCAGGCGAGATGGCGTTGAGCACGTGGGTACTGGAGGGGCCCGGCAGGCAAAGGAAGTCGTCTTCCAGGCGCTGGGTGTGGCGGTTGAAGAGCTGGGAGCGAATGCCCACCTTCTGGCTCAGTTCTAGGTGCTCGGCCTGCACCGCCGGGATCAGCTGCTGAGCCGCCCGCAGCAACAGCGGAGGCAGAGCCAGGAACGCCTGCTCATGCACATAGCGGCGGAAGCCGCCGCGGTTGGCTAGGTACTGACGGGCCAGCACAGAGAGGTTTGCTGCCGCCATCGCCAGCTCCAGCTCCTGCAGGCCGCGGTAATTCTCGCGGCCCCAGGCGGGGGTGGCCGTGGGACCGATGCTCACCACCGGGTTGGGATCGGCGCTCGGCGTGAAGTGCACCCCTAGGAACGGCACGTTGAGATCCGGCACCGGATACAGGTTGGCGCGGGGCTGGATCGGACAGCTCGGCCTGAGCTGCCAGTACAGACCCTTGAACGGCAGGAGCGTGTATTCATGCCCCACCCCGAACGGACGGGCCACCCGGTCGGCCTGCAGGCCGGCACAGTTGATCAGGTGGCCGTAGGCGATCGTGTCGCCATCCGCGAGCCGCAGCTGGCGGCGCTCCGGCTCGGCCGTCCAGCCCGCCCGGCCCGTGAGGAAGGAAACGCCCCGCTCCTGCAGCTCCTGCTGCAGCCGACGTACCACCGTAATCGGTTTCACCACGGCAGTGTTGGGGCTCCAGAGGGCGCGGCCGCTGGCGCAGCGGGCCTCCGGAATCAGCTCGCGCAGCTGCGCCTCATCCCAGAACTCCACCGTGGCGCCGTTGGCCCTGCCGCGCTCGGCCAGCACATCCAGCTGGCCGTCTAAGTCCGGCTGGGGCGGCACGATCACCTTGCCGCAGGCATTCAGGGGCAGGCCCCTTTCCTCTACCCAGCCCCGCAACCGCCGGGCGCCGCCCACGCACACCTGCGCCTTGATGCTGCCGGGCTTGTAATAGAGCCCCGCATGCAGCACGCCGCTGTTGCGTCCGGAGCTGTGGCGCCCCAGCTCGGGCTCCTTGTCGAGCACGGTGATGCGGGTTGTGATGCCGCGCTCCAGCAACTGGTGGACTAAGCACAGACCCACCATGCCGCCGCCCACAATAAGCACATCGCAGTTGTGGGGGCTCATCGCGGCGTCGGCTTGCACTGCTTCAAAAGTTGAAAAGGAAAATCTTCAAGGGTCTCCAACAGCGCCAATGCTGACATTCGTTGAGCTGATGCTTCGGCGCTGTCTTGAGACTCAAGGCGTTGTTTTTGCCACTGCAAGACGGATGCGCGGGCGTTGTGTCCATGGCCGCTCAGCACGTGGAACAGCATGGCCACACCCGCAGCGGCGCCAGCCTGCAGATCACTGAGGCGATCGCCGATTAGCAGCGAGCGATGCAGGTCAAGGTTGAGAGCTTTTGCCGCGTGCAAGAGCATCTGCGGACTTGGCTTGCGCCAACTGCTGGCGAGCGCATCTGGACCGTGGCCATTCGCATAGATGGCAGCCAACGGTGCATCAGAGGCAAGTAGCTGCTGCATACGATCATTGACCATTTCAAAATGGCGCCACTGAAATAAACCCCGCGCAATCCCCGACTGGTTGGTGATCAACACCACCGGCCAACCCTGGCGATTAGCCGATACAATCAGCTGCCGCGCTCCACGGCAAAGCCGCACTTGGGCGGGATCACTGAGGTGATGACAATCTTCGATCACCACACCGTCGCGATCGAGAAACAACGCCGGCGCTTCCTGGCGAAGGGGCGTGATCAACAGGCGGTGGCGTTCAAGAATGATCGTCAACTGTGTGAATGATCAGCCTATGTAAAAAATCGATGCGTGGGATGAGGTAGTTACCTGGGCAGCCCACCCATCACATCAACAGGACGGCCGTGGTCCACCACTGCCCCGTGTTCAAGTCGAATGATTCGATCACAACGTTGAACTGTGCTCAGCCGGTGGGCAATCATCACAACCGTGATCTCCTCGCTCAACGTGTTCACCGCCTCCATCAAGGCCTGCTCGGTGGCGGTATCGAGCGCACTGGTGGCCTCATCCAACACCAGCACCCGCGCCCGTTTGTACAGGGCCCGGGCCATGCCGATCCGCTGCCGTTGGCCGCCACTCAGCCGGATGCCCCGCTCGCCCACAAAGCTGCCGTAGCCCTCCGGGCTGGCCTCAATGAAGCTGGCGATCTGGGCCTGCGCCGCCGCCTGCTGCACGCGGGCCAGGTCGATCTGTTCCCTGGGCACGCCAAAGGCGATGTTCTCGACAATCGAGCTATCGGCCAGGTAGATGGTCTGCGGCACATGGGCAATCGCCGCCCGCCAGGCCGCCAGCCGCGCCGGATGCGCTGGATCATGCAGATCCATCCCATCCACCAGCACCCGCCCGGCTGTGGGCGCCAGCAGGCCCATCAGCAGGTCTACCGTGGAGCTCTTGCCACTGCCGGTGCTGCCAATCAGGCCGATACGCTCACCGCGGCGGATCTCCAGATCCAGCCCCTGCAGCACCTCCGGCTGCTCCGGCCCATAGCGGAAGTGCACCGCCGCCAGGCGGATGCCCTCGCGCAGCGGCAGCGGTGCGGGCACCTGCACCAACGGCGGCAGCGGCTGGTTGAGCATCACCAGCACCCCGGCCAGGTCGGCATCGTACCCCTTCAAGCTCGACCAACCGCTATACACCAGCTGCAGCGCCGGCAGCAGACGCTGGGCACCGAGCGCCAGCGCCCCCAGCAGCGGAATCACGGCGCCGCCCGAGCCCTGCTGCTGCACCAGCAGCCCGCCCAGCAGCGCAATCGCCACCATCCCCAGCGCTTCCACCGCATAGCGCGGAAAGGCACCGAGGAACTGGTTCTTGGCCTGCAGCTGCCGCTGCGGCCGGTCGGCCTGACGGTAGATCGCTACATAGGTGGCCTGGTTGCCATCCAGCAGCACATCGCGGATCGCCCCAAGCCCCTCCTGCAGCGCCTTGATCTGCTGCTTGGCCGCCGCCGTAATCCGCTGGCTGTTGCGGCGCAGCTCCTGCTGCGCCGTGATCGCCAGCAGGCCATACACACTGCCAAACAGCGCCGCCGCCCCAAGCGCCACCGCCCAGTCGATCAGCAGCAGGCCTGTCAGCAGCCCGGCAGCCACCACTGCCGCCGTGATCAGCTGCAGCAGCGATGTGAGTGCCACCACCGTGCGGGCGATCTGGGTGGTGGTGCCCGTGATCACCGCCGCGCTGTTGCGCTGCACATGCACCCCATAGGGCTGATAAAGCGTGCGCCGGTAGGCCTCACAGCTCAGGTCAGACCCCACCTCTGCCGCCAGCCGGCCGTTTAGCCACAGGTTCGCCAGCCGGATCAGCGCCGCCAGCACCGCCGCCGCCGCAAACGCCAGCGTCGCAGGCAACAAGAGGTCGCTTGCTTGGCTGAAGCCCACCCGCGCAGCCAGCGCCTGCACCAGCGGTTGCTGCCAAAGCCGCTGCGGGTCGCTCAGCACCGCCAGAAACGGCAGCACCGCCCCCAGCGACACCAGCTCCGCCACACCACTGGCCAGCATCACCAGCAGCAGCAGCCCCAGCTGGATGCGGCGGCGGCGGCTGAGGTGGCCCCAGATACCCAGGAGGAGGGTGCGGGTGGATGGGGGTGAACTGGCTGCGGGGGTGATGGGCCTCAAAGCTCAAACATCAGGGTTGGTCAATCGGATCGGATCGGAATGGATCAAAGGCGCAATGGCTGCAGAGCGCGTGGCATCACGCCCTTGAGATCCAGCAACACCCCCTCAGCCAGCAGCAATTCTCTCCAGCTGGCCTCCGGGATGTCTACAAACTGTCTGTGGGCTACGGCGGCAATCACGGCACCGTAGCGATTGTTAACTGGAATAGTTGCCAGTACCTTGATTCCATACTCCAAACGGGCCTCTTCTGCATCAACCCAGGGATCCACCAGAATCGGCTCCATGCCATAGCGCTCCAGTGCTGCGATCACATCCACTACCCGCGTGTTGCGCAGATCAGGGCAGTTCTCCTTGAAGCTCAGGCCCAGCACCAACACCCTCGAGCCAGCGATCAGCTGGCCGCGCCGAGCCATCTCCAGCACCAGCTGCTCCACGACCCAGCGACCCATGCCGTCATTAATTCGCCGGCCCGCAAGCACCACCTGTGGGTGGTAGCCCAGCTGCTCCGCCTTGTGGGTGAGGTAGTAGGGGTCAACGCCAATGCAGTGGCCGCCCACCAGCCCCGGCCGGAACGGCAGGAAGTTCCACTTGGTGCCCGCAGCCTCCAGCACATCCAGCGTGTCGATGCCCATCTGGCGGAAAATGATCGCCAGCTCGTTCACCAGGGCGATGTTCAGATCGCGCTGGGTGTTCTCGATCACCTTGGCCGCTTCCGCCACCTTCAGGCTCGGGGCATGGTGGGTGCCGGCCGCGATGATCGATCCGTAGAAGCCATCCACCCAGGCTGCGGCCTGGGTTGTGCTTCCGCTGGTCACCTTGGTGATCGTGGTGAGCTTGTGCTCGCTATCGCCGGGGTTGATCCGCTCGGGGCTGTAACCGCAACAAAAGCCCTCGTTGAAAGCCAGACCAGATTCATTCTCTAGGATCGGCACACAGACCTCTTCCGTAGCCCCCGGATAGACCGTGCTTTCGTAGATCACTACTCGCGTGCTGGCCGTGAGGCGTTGCTTCAGGGCACGGCCCACCGTGGCGCTGGCCTTCTCCAGCGGCGTCAGGTCTGGTCGCTTCGCACTGTCGATCGGCGTGGGCACCGTGACCACGAACACGTCGGCTTGCGCCAAATGATCCGGATCGTTGGTGAATTCCAACAGCTGTGCCGCCTGCAGCTCCTCAGCACTGGTTTCGTTGGTGCGATCAATTCCCTTACGCAGCTCTTCTAGCCGCTGACTATTGATATCAAAGCCGATTACCCTTCGTTGCAATGGTGTGCCCGTGCGCTGGCAGGACTGAGGCTTGGCAAACTCCACCGCGAGCGGCAGGCCGACATATCCCAGGCCGATCACGGCCACCGTACAGGTGCTGATTTCAGGAAATTGATGATTCATTGTCCAACTTCACACCCCATAAAACTGCCGGTACCAGGCCACAAACCGCGCCACGCCCTCGCGCACCGGCGTATTGGGCTTGAACCCCGTCCAGGCTTCCAGCGCAGCGGTGTCGGCGGCGGTGGCGGGCACATCGCCGGGCTGCATCGGCAGCAGCTCCTTTCTGGCGGTGAGGCCCAGGGCCGCCTCGATCGCCTCGATGTAGTCCATCAAGGGTGTGGGGTTGGAGTTGCCGATGTTGAACACCCGGTGCGGCGCCCAACTGGTCGCCGGGTCGGGAGCCTTGGCATCAAAGGCCGCATCGGGGCTGGCCGGCTTGTCGAGCACCCGCAGCAGGCTTTCGACGATGTCATCGACATAGGTGAAATCGCGCACCATCTGGCCGTTGTTGAACACCTGAATCGGCCGACCTTCGAGCATCGCCTTGGTAAACAAAAACAGGGCCATGTCGGGCCGGCCCCAGGGCCCGTAGACGGTGAAAAAGCGCAGTCCGGTCGCCGGCAGCCCATACAGATGGCTGTAGGTGTGGGCCATCAGCTCGTTGGCCTTCTTGCTGGCGGCATACAGGCTGACCGGATGGTCCACGCTGTGGTGCTCCGAAAACGGCAGGTTGGTGTTGCCGCCATAGACCGAGCTGCTGCTGGCATACACCAGATGGGCGACGCCGTGGTGCCGGCACCCCTCCAGGATGTGGCCAAACCCCACCAAGTTGGCCTGGATGTAGGCCGCCGGGTTCTCGATCGAGTAGCGCACCCCCGCCTGGGCCGCCAAATTGACCACCCCGGCCGGCTGGTGGGCGGCAAAGGCCGCCTCCACAGCGGCGCGGTCTTCAAGGTCGGCTTCGATCAGCGCAAAGGCGGTGCCTGTGCGGGCCGCCGTGGCCTGCAGCTGCTGCAGCCGCGCCCGTTTCAGGGCCGGGTCGTAATAGGGATTGAGGTTGTCGAAGCCCACCACCGGGGTGCCGCGCTCGAGCAGCCGGGTGCTGAGGTGAAAGCCGATGAAGCCGGCGGCACCGGTGACAAGAACGGTCATTTAGGGCGGAGGATGAGCGAGGAGTGGGGACTCGTTCGGCCAGAACGTGCTTCGTTAGTGTTCAGAAATAGAACTGAGCACGCAGCCCTACTCAGGACAGGAGCAGAGCTCAACTGTCTCATGCAGCACACTGCATCAACATCGCATGCCCCTTCACCTGACTCAAGCCGCTGATGCGGCCTGCGCATCCGGCCAGTCGCGATAAGTTGGGCCGAGCCATGGATGCAGCGCAGTTGCGGTAGAGCCGATTTCGAGTGCAGGACCGCCTTGAGCATTCGCGAAGGCGTCTCGCCGCTCGACACCCGCCGCCAGACCACCTCGTTGCAAGACTTTGGAGCGGCCCGGGTGCGGCTGCAGCGCAACGCCCCCGACGACATCACCACCCTGCAGGGCGTCAGCGCCCAGCCGCTGCGCTGGCCCACCCTGTTTGACGCGCTGCGGGCTGCCCAGGGGGTCACGCCTTACTCAAACCTGGGCGCGGTGCAGGTGGTGCGCAAGCAGCCGCTCAGCGCCGGCGGCGGCTAGATCTTGCGGGGGCAGGTGGAGTTGGTTTCTTGACGACTGGGTAGAAGAACGACTGCGCAGAAGAACCTTGATGGCAATCAAACCCTGGAGCGCCGCCGCCAGAGTTTGGGATCGCGGCCACCTCCCAGATGCTGGCAACGGACACCACGCATGGGCTTGCACACAACAACCCTCGGGTATCGGTGCGCAGCCTTGGATCGTCCAGGAGCCACCAGAGCATCTCCTGGGTGTCGAGCAATAGGCGCATCAGCTGTTGAACAGCTGAGCCACCTGCTGATCCACAGCCTCGCTGAAGGCCGCATCAACACGTGCCGCAAGCCCATCGGGCAAGGCCGCTGCCAGAGCTCCAGGCTGCTTCAAACCACCCGCGGCAGCACAGGGCACCAACTTCACCTGGGGGCTGCCGTAGCTGGCAATGATCACCTCCTCACCGGCCAGGGCCGCCTTGACGAGCCGCGACAGCTGACTCTTGGCATCGAGCATGTTGACCTGCAAGACCATCAACCGCGACCCTGGTCAGCCTAGCCAAAGGGCTGCGCGTGCATCAGCTCAGGCGTTGGCGGCCGGGCCCTGGAAGTCGAGCAGAGCGTCGGCCAGGGTCTCGAGCTGCTCCAGCGGCAGGGCCTGGATCTGGGTGGTGGTTCAGCTCTTTGAGCTCCAGGGCTTCAAACCGGTAAAGACGATCGCCCGGGGCGGCCGGGTCGAGACCCAGCGTGTTGGCGTTTGCGGCAGCTGAACCGGGCAGGAGTGAGCGGATCAGGTCGGGAGCGCTCTGGAAAACGCGGTAGTACCAACGATCGGTGTTCAAACGGAGCGTGGCACTGGCTGGGCGGCACGGTCGTCAGGGCTGCAACAGGAGGCCCAGTGACTGGTTCTGGCGGCTCAGGCTGGGATCAGCCTGCGCACCGCCTACAAGTGGCTGGCTCGCTATCGCTCTGTCGGCCGCGCTGCCTTGGTGGATCGACGCAGCAACTGCAGCAAGCCGTGGACCTGCGTCATCAGTGCTGCACCCTCAGACGTATCGCCAGGCTTCTGGCGGCACCGCTCTCCACCGTGGGGCGAACCCTCAAGGGCATGGGCCTGGGACGTCTCAAAGATCTACAGCCGCCTGTGCCGGTACGCCGATACCAGTGGGACCAACCCGGCGACATGATCCA
>Ga0194123_10005902_pt1 | contig 12901 bp, 13 predicted proteins | sample TA2MahsurfametaG_5_FD_155479 | JGI IMG/M metagenome (GOLD analysis project Ga0194123, IMG submission 155479) | Freshwater microbial communities from Lake Tanganyika, Tanzania - TA2015023 Mahale A surface | ecosystem: Environmental > Aquatic > Freshwater > Lake | place: Tanzania: Lake Tanganyika... | reverse complement strand
GCGCTGAAGCCGGTGGCTGGCCGCGCGCGTCCAAACCAGGCGCCGACATTGTCGTAGCGTCCGCCCCAGGCAATCGCGCGTCCGAGGCTGGGAGTATAGGCGCCGAACATGATACCCGTGTGGTAGTGGTAACCGCGCAGCTCGGCGAGATCCACATGGACATCCACGGAGGGCGTGCGCCTCTCGATCTGGCCCACCAGTGCCGACAAGGTCTCCACCGCAGCGGTGACCTCGGCGGGTGCCTCACGCAAAGCCTGCCTTGCCTGAGCGATGACCTCGGTACCGCCGTGCAACCGGAGCAGTGCACGAAACATCTCGGCTCGCACGGGCGGCATGTCGACTGTCGCCACCACTTCATCGACCTCAGCGCGATCCTTGCGCAGTAACGCGTCGAGCAGCGCGGACTCCGCCGCAGGGTCCAGTGCCGCCGCGCGGCTCAGGCCGCGAAAGATTTCCATGTGACACAGTTCGAGTGTCACTTCCCGTATGCCAAATTCCGCCAGCAGGGCGAGCATCAGGCTCTGGACTTCCGCATCCGCCTCGATACCGGCATATCCGTAGAGTTCGGCCCCGACCTGCAGCGGGTTGCGGGAGCCGGCGAACTTCTCGGGCAAGGTGTGCAGGATGGGTCCGAGATAGCACAGGCGCTGGGGGCCTTCGACAGGCAGGCGATGCGCATCGATACGGGCAATCTGCGGCGTGATGTCGGCCGGGATCCCCAGCATCCGGCCGCTGATCTGGTCGGTCAGCTTGAAGGTCTGGGTCTCGAGGTCTTCCCCCACGCCCGACAGCAGCGAGTCCAGAAACTCGACCAGCGGGGGCATGCAGAGCTGGTAACCCCAGCGCGCGAACAGGGACAGGGCCGCGGCACGCATCTGTTCCATGCGTGCCGCCTCTGGTGGCAGTTGTTCATCCACGCCATCAGGCAACAGCCAGCGACTCTGCGACGTCAGCATCAGGACCTCACGATAAACAGCAGCACCAACCCGGCCAGCATACTGGCAGCGCCTACCGTGCGCAGGGTTCGGTCGTCGCAATTCCCCAGGTTGCGCATGGCCTCACGCCATCGTCCCGGATTGAGAAAAGGCAGGATGCCCTCCAGTACCAGCACCAGGGCCAGTGCGGCCCAGAGATCATTCCACATCACATCCTGCTTCCGGGTTGCCGGGCGGAAAATCTGTGACACCTGCGGGAGTCACACCGCCCGACCCTCGTTCACCTGGCCGTCGGGTTCCGGAAGTACTTGAAGAATTCCGAATCCGGCTGCATGAGCATCAGGTCGCGCTCACCCTTGAAGCTGGCTCGGTAGGCACTGAGACTGCGGTGGAAATCGTAGAACTCCGGGTTGCGACCGTAGGCTTTGGCATAGGTGGCGGCGGCGATGGCATCACCTTCACCACGCAGGATTTCCGAATCCCGGTAGGCCTTGGCACTGATCACCGCGCGCTGGCGGTCCGCATCGGCGCGGATGGTGGTGGCTTCGCGTTCACCGCTTGCCCGGTTCTGCCGTGCAACCCTGGCACGTTCCGAACGCATGCGCTCATAGACCGAATTGTTCACTTCCGTGGGTAGATCGATTCGCTTCAATCGCACATCAACGATTTCAATGCCGAGCTCCTCGCCCAGGTCCTTGGTGCCGGTCACGATTCCGCGGATCGCGCCGCGGTCACCCGCCACGACTTCCTGCAGGGTGCGTTTGCCGAATTCGTTGCGCAGTCCGTCGTTGACCTTCTGGTAGACGAGGATTTGCGCGCGCCTCGGGTCGCCGCCCGCGGCCAGATAGAAGCGAACCACGTCGTTGATACGCCAGCGCACGAAGGAGTCGACGATCACGTCTTTCTTTTCGCCGGTGAGAAAGCGCTGAGGCTCGAATTCGATGGTCTGCAGTCGAGCGTCGAATTTGGCGACATTCTGGTAGAACGGGATCATGAAATGCAGGCCAGGCTCATAGTCCGCCCGCTTGATTTCACCGAGCTGGAACAGGATGACCTTTTCCGCCTCGAATACACGGAAGAGGCTCATGGACAAGCCCGCGACCACCAGAGCCACAACCAGCAGGATACGGGGCAGCATCAGCGGGTTCCTCGCAGACGGTTGTTCTCACGCAGACGGGCCAGCGCATCCTCGCGCGCGGGGTAGACATCGGGGTCAGCAACCGCGCCTCCCGCCTGAGGCTGTCCTTGCGGGGCGGTTTCAGCATTGGATCCGGCCGGTGTCTGCTTGAGCAGACGATCGAGCGGCAGGTAGGTCACGTTGTTGCTTGCGCCCTGCTCCATCAGGACTTTGCCGGTATTCCCGAGCACCGATTCCACGGTTTCCAGATAGAGGCGCTGGCGCGTAACCCCCGGCGCCTTCTCGTAGGCCGTAAGCAGCTCCTCGAAACGTTGTGCTTCACCTTCCGCCCGCGAGACAACTTCGGATTTGTACGCTTCGGACTCCAGCCGGATGCGCGCCGCCTCACCTTGCGCCCGCTCGACGATTTCGTTGCGATAGGCCTCTGCCTCGTTGATCTTGCGTTGCTTGTCCTCGCGCGACTTGATGGCGTCATCAAAAGAAGACTTGACGTCTTCCGGTGCGGTGGCGCTCAGCATGTTGACGCTCGTGATTTCGATACCGCTCTGGTAGGCATCCAGCATTTCCTGCATGAGCTTGCCAGCATCAGCGCCAACTTGCGCACGCCCTTCATTGATCACGAAGTCGAAGGTGTTGCCGCCGATCGTCTCGCGGATGGCGCTCTCAGCCGCCCGCTGGACGCTCTGGTCCGGGTCGGCAATACGCAGGAGGTATTTGAATTCATCCTTGATGCGGTATTGGACCGCGAGTTCGAGCTGGGCGATGTTCTCGTCCTTGGTGAGCATGGAGGCATTGACCGTGAAGCCGCGGATCTGCTCCACATTGAGCTTAATCACCCGCTCGAATGGACGCGGCAATCGAAAATGCGGGCCCGGCTGCAGGGTGGTGATGTATTTGCCGAAGCGCAGCACCACGCCGCGCTCGGCGGAATCGATGCGCCAGAACATCTCGTAGACGAGGCCCAGCACCACGATGATTCCGATCAACGCAAGGGTGGACTTGGGGATCGGACCCGCCGGGCGCTCACCACCGCCGCCGGGACGGCGGCCCTTGCCGCCGAACAGGGCGCTGAGCTTGTCCTGCAGCTTGCGCACCACTTCATCCAGGTCAGGTGGGCCCTGCTCGTTGCGGCGGCCGCCCCAAGGGTCACGGTTGCCGTCGTTAGGTTCATTCCAACCCATTAAATTCTTTCTCGTTTTTTGCCCGGGAGCGGTCAGGGCGGGCGTTCGATTGTAGGGACTCGCCCCCCTCACTTCAATTCACGGAGGCGGTGGTGGCCTGCAGTTGCGCCCAACGTGCGTCACTCAGCGTCACGTCCAGCAGCCAGCCGCCCTCGGGAAGGGCTTCCTCGGCAAGGACCGCGCCGGCTGCGTAAAGTTGCGCGCGCAGACGCCCGGCGCTCGCCGGCAGTTCCAGACGGCGACGGGCTTTGGCCAGATCGAGATGGGAAGAGACGGCTTCCCGCAGGAGTTCGAGGCCCAGCCCTGCCTGCGCCGAGACCCAGACCCGAGCGGGGCTGTCTTCTGTGGCGGCTTCCATCCTGGGTTCGGGATTGGTGGTGAGATCGATCTTGTTGTAGACCTCGATGACTGGTGTCTCGCCGGCGCCGATACGCTCGAGCACGCGGCGGACCTCTGCACGGCGGGCATCCAGATCCTCGGCATTGGCATCAATCACATGCAGCAGCAGGGTGGCTTCCTTGGTTTCGTCAAGGGTGGCCTGGAAAGCCGCGACCAGCTCCGGTGGGAGATCCCTGATGAAGCCCACGGTGTCGCTGACCAGTACGGGGCGCTCCCCCGGCACATTCATCTGGCGCAGCGTGGTGTCCAAAGTGGCGAAGAGCTGGTCCGCAGCATAGGTCTCGCTGGTAGTCAGCCGGTTGAAGAGCGTCGATTTGCCCGCGTTGGTGTAGCCGACCAGCGCCGCAGTGGAGAGAGCCGCGCGTTTCCTGGCGCGTGTGCCCTGCGCGCGCTGGCGACGGACTTTTTCGAGCCGGTCGGACAATTGCTTGATGCGCCGGCCGATCAACCTGCGATCGGTTTCAAGCTGGGTCTCCCCGGGCCCGCGCAAGCCGATGCCACCACGCTGGCGCTCGAGGTGAGTCCAGCCACGGACGAGGCGCGTGGACAGATGCGTGAGCTGGGCCATTTCCACCTGCAGCTTGCCTTCGAAGGAGCGGGCACGCTGGGCGAAGATGTCCAGGATGACGCCAGTGCGGTCGAGCACCCGGCAGGAAAACAAGCGCTCGAGGTTGCGTTCCTGGGCTGGCGTCAGGCTGCGATCGAACAGCACCACGTCTGCCGCGTGCAGCGTCACAATCTCCTGAATTTCCTTGGCCTTTCCCTCCCCGACGAAGTACCGGGGGTCGGGCCGATCCCGGCGCGCGTGGACGGAGGCGACGGGTGTCACCCCAGCCGAGCGTGCGAGCTCCAGAAATTCCCCGGAATCGCCTGCCGCGGCCGGTGCGGCCAGTTCCACATGGACGAGCACAGCGCGCTCGCCACCGCCTGGACGGTCAAGCAAGCGCGGGCTGCCCGTGACGGGGTGTGCTTATTCCTCGTCCTCCGGTTCGCCATCGGCACGCGGCAACTTGACGTTGCGGGCCGGCACGACAGTGGAGATGGCATGTTTGTACACCATCTGGCTGACGGAGTTCTTCAGCAGGATCACGAATTGGTCGAAGGATTCGATCTGGCCCTGCAACTTGATGCCGTTGACCAGGTAGATCGAGACCGGAATGCGTTCCTTGCGCAAGGCATTGAGGTAAGGCTCCTGCAGTGATTGCCCTTTGCTCACGGAGTTTCTCCTTGTTCTTATGGATGTGCCGGACCTGTGTCGCTCCACACGCAGCTTCCCGCCACGGGGCGACCAATCGGGCTATGGCGACGAATTTGCGCCACGCCCCCGGAATGGCCGCTGATCCCCAGCAGCCAAGCCCGAGTATAGTCCACAAGAGCGCGCGGAAAAGAGGCCTTAGAGCAACTTTGCAAAAGCTTGTCGCAGACGCTGACCGACGGCCATGTCGGCGCTGTCCCACCATGTGGTATCTGACATGCTGCGGAACCATGTGAACTGGCGCTTGGCGAGCTGACGGGTGGCAACTATGGCCTCGTCGACCATCGCCGCATGGGTGACCCGCCCCTCCAGATACCGCCAGACCGCCCTATAGCCCACGGCGCGCAAGGCGGGCATGTCCGGCGACAGATCCCCCCGCGACCAGAGTGCCATTACCTCATTGACGAACCCGCGTTCCAGCATGGATAGAAAGCGCCGGGCGAGGCGCGCGTGCAAAGCCTCACGTGTGGCTGGTGCGAGCACCCAGATGACTACCGGGAAGGGCAACACCGTGTCGGATGTGCGCTCCAGAAGTGTGCTCATGGGCTGACCAGTCTGGGCATGGACTTCCAGGGCGCGCAGGATGCGTTGCGGGTCATTGGGGTGGATGCGGGCGGCGGCGCGCGGATCGAGGCGGGCAAGGCGTGCATGTAGGGTCTGGCTGCCGGAGCGCTCGAGTTCGGTGCGCAATCCGCTCCGGATGACGGGGTCGGCCGCAGGCAGATCGGAGAGCCCCTGCAGCAGTGCCCGGAAATAGAGGCCCGTACCGCCCACCAGCAGGGGAATTCGTCCTCGTGCCCGGATTTCAGAGATGGTGACGAGCGCGTCCGCCCTGAAGCGGGCGGCCGAGTAGACCTCGGCGGGGTCGCACAGGTCGAGCAGATGGTGGGGCACTGTACGTCTTTCGGCAGGGCTCGCCTTGGCCGTTCCGATGTCCATCCCGCGGTAAACCTGGGCGGAATCCACGTTCACGATCTCGCCCCCAAATTCTTGCGCCAGAGCGAGCGCCATGGCGCTCTTGCCCGCGCCGGTCGGCCCCATGAGCATCACCACCGGGAGTCGCGTCAGGTCCGTGTCTTCCGTCATGGGAGCTTGCACCGCAGGCGACAGGTCACCGCTCGCGCCGCGGTCGTGGAAACAGTGCAGCCACGGCATCCGCGGAGGGAGTGCAGGAAAAAGCCGCAGGATCGAGCCCGCGGAGATGCTGCGTCCAGGCTTCGAGCCAGGCCCCGCGAGCGTCCACCGCGGGCGGCACTTCGAGGGCGCCGGCCAGGGCGCGCGCCACTGCCGGATGGGAATCGCCCGGAAAATCCCGGTCCTGCAGCAACGCACGCACGAATGCCTCGCCGTCCACCGCGGGTAACCAGCCCGGAAAGGCACGCAACACCCAGGTGGTCGGTCCAATCGCCGCGAACTCAAGCTCGAATCTCGACAGTTCGGCCAGCGCGAGGCCTGCAGTGGGTCCCGGTGGCGTGGGAACGCGTATCGGAAACGTCAGCACCTGTCGCGGCAGCGGAGTTTGGATTTCAAGCGCCGCCTCGATCAGGGCAACGACATCGTGAATTCGTAGCGCCCCGCCGTATTCGACCACCGGCAGGTAACGCCCGCCCAGGAGCGCCGGTTTTGGCCACGGCTGTTCCGCGCGATCCTGAATCTGCATCTGCGCGGCGAGTGGCTCAGGCACCGTGGGCGCATCGGCAAAGCGGGCTTGGGTGGGGAACGATACCCCTCGCGCCGGCAGACCAGGTTGTGCCGCCACGGCAGGGCGAACGGCAGATTCGGTGACAGCGGTGTGGATGGCAGAGGGCACGCCCGCCAAGGCCTGTCGTGCCGCGGAAAAAAACAGGTCGTGTACTTCGCGCAGATGCCGAAAGCGAACCTCGGTCTTGCCGGGATGCACATTCACGTCCACTTCTGACGGCGGCAGTTCCAGATGCAGGGCAAAACTTGCGTACCGACCTGCCGGTAATGCATCCGCAAAAGCCATGCGAATGCCATGCACCAGCTGGCGGTCGCGCACCAGCCGGCCATTCACCGCAAGAAACTGCAGATCGGCCTGCGCGCGCGCAAGTTCCGGTGGCCCCACCCAGCCATAAACGCGCATGTCACCCGCCATGCGTTCAATGAATTGCGCATCACGCGCAAACTCTGCACCAAACACCGACCGCCAGCGTTGGGCGGCAGAGCGTTCATCGCGCGCCGCTACCGCCTGCCATTGGCGACGCTCATCGAAGTCGAGGCTGAAACCGACCGCCGGCACGCAAAAGGCAAGGCCGCGCAAAAGCTGCTGGATGACGAGCGACTCGGTGGTTGCCCGACGCAGGAACTGCCGACGCGCGGGCACGGTGGCAAAGAGATTGCGCACCACCACGGTCGTGCCTCGCGCACGACTGGCCGGGATCGGCAGAGGGATGGCTTGGCCGGGCTGGGTATGGACGGCCCAGGCGTGATTTGCGTCCTGCACACGCGAGCTCAGGCTCACCTCGGCCACCGCCGCAATGCTCGCCAGCGCCTCGCCTCTGAAGCCCAGCGACAGGATGGCGCCCAAATCCTCGACGCGCGCGATCTTGCTCGTGCAATGTCGGGTCAGCGCCAGCGTCAGTTCATCACGCGGGATGCCATGGCCGTCATCGCTGACGGAAAGTGAATCAGCACCCCCACCGCGGACTTCGACCCGCAGCGCGCTGGCTCCGGCATCGAGACTGTTCTCCAGAAGTTCCTTGACGATGGAGGCCGGTCGCTCGACAACCTCACCGGCCGCAATCTGGTTGATGAGGTGGTCAGGAAGCGCGTGGATGGGGCGGGGAGCGGGCTGCATCCCGTCAGTGTAGCTTGACTGCCGCGCAGGGAGACCGGTCAGGGAATCCGCAGAATCTCCCCGAGATGCACCGTGGGATCCCTCCGGTTGTTGGCGGCCAGGATCTGCTGGGTGCTCACGTCATACCGTTGTGCGATCCGTGTGAGGGTGTCTCCCTGCGCCACCATGTGCCGACGCATGTTGGCGTAGCGCTGGCCGGGGAGTGTTTGTCCCTTGAAATAGGCCTTGATGCCTTCCTTGATTGCACCCGCGATTTTCACGCGGAAGCGCTGGTCGCGCAGCTGCTGCTCTTCCGACGGATTTGAAATGAACGCGGTTTCGACAAGCAGCGAGGGAATGTCGGGTGACTTCAGCACCATGAAGCCTGCGGCCTGGACCTGCTCGCGATGAACTTGGCCGACCTGCTTCAGTGCATGCAGGACGTTCTCCGCCACCTTGAGACTGGCCTCAAGGGAAGCTGTCTGCGAAAGGTCGAGGAGCACGGAACGCAACTGCGGGTCCTTGTTGTCCAGCGTTACCCCGCCGACCAGATCCGCGGCATTTTCACGCTCGGCCAGCCAGCGCGCCGCCTCGCTGGTTGCCCCGCGCGTGGACAGTACGTAAACGGAAGATCCTGTCACCCGGCGGTTCTGGAAGGCATCCGCATGAATCGACACGAACATGTCCGCGCGGTGCCGCCGCGCACGCACCATGCGATCCCGAAGATCGATGAAGTAATCGCCATCCCGAATGAGGACCGCCTTGAAACCGGGCTCGGCATTGATCTGTCGGGCGAGTTCGCGCGCGATGGCGAGCACCACTTCTTTCTCATAGGTCCCGCGCATGCCGATCGCACCCACATCATCGCCTCCGTGACCGGCGTCGATAGCGATGATCTGCGTCCGTGCCGAGGGCGCGGCGCTGGCGGGTGCCGCCGTCCGGACCGGGGTGGCGGAGTGGACAGGCGCCATGGGTGTCGCCACTGGTGTTGGTGCCGCCCGGGCAAGAGCGGCGGCACTCGGGGCCACCTGTGCCGGGTTCGGTACGGGCGTCTGGATTCTCGCCACGGGTTCGGCCTGCAGGGCCGGCGGGGGCGGAAGGGGAATCGGCTTGGCGGTGGGATTGGGCTGCGGTGGACCCGCCGGCGCGGCCTTGCCGGCAGCTCCCCGGTCAATGAGGTCCACTACCAAGCGATGGCCGTAGGGCGGGTGCGGGGGCAACAAGGCCTTGCGCATCTCGAGTGCATGGCTGAGATCGAGCACCAGCCGGAGATCCCGTCCCTGATTGTGCGGGGCATAGCGCAGGTCGCGGATGCGGCTCTTGACCTGGGGCGGGAGTTCGAGAGCACTGGCAACGCTTGCACCCGCGAGGTCGATGACCAGCCGCTCCGGATCCTTGACGGTGAAAACCTCAAAGCGGGTGGCACCCGAAAGGTCCAGCACCAGTCGTGTATGATCCGGCGAATGCCACACACGCAAGTTCTCGACCGTGGCTGCCGAGACCCATTGTGAAAGTAGAATTGAGATTAGAAAAGACCGCCAGAACATGAGCTTGAAGTCGAATTTCAATTTTCAGTCCAGGTTTTTGCAGTCCTGAGCCGGAATCTTGGTAAGCTTCCGAGGTAAGCTCACTATATCCCTGATTGAAATGATTAAAAAGCTCTCTTCATATTTCACTTGAACGTTTTTTGAGCGATGCAAGCAAGCGTCGCCCTGTCGCTGTTCCAGCGCTCAGACTGACCGCACGGCGGTCGCTGTCCAGCGGTTCAAGTGAGAGGTGCAAGTCCGCTGGCGGCAGGCTGCCCGCCCCGCGTTCCGGCCACTCGACCAGACACAGGGTACGGGGAGAGAGGTAATCGTCGAAGCCGATGAAATGGAGTTCGTTTCCATCGGCCAAGCGATAAAGGTCGAAGTGGTGCACGGCGCAGCGCGCCAGCGGGTAGCTCTCGACCAGAGTGAAGGTAGGGCTCTTGACCTTGCCCACATGGCCCAGCGCACCCAGCAGCGCCCGGACCAAGAAGGTCTTGCCGGCGGCCAGTGGACCGGAAAGGGTGATCAGGAGTCCGGGCCCCACCACTTCGGCGAGCAGCCCTGCGAAGGCCCGCGTGGCTGTTTCGTCAGCCAACATCAGGTGCAGGGAATCCTCATCAGGGTCCGCCACCATCCCAGCCTGTGCTCAGTTCACCAATCGTCGCAGGCAGGGCATGAGATCACTGGCGAGCAGTCCACGCGCCCCGGCGCGGGCCGCTTCATCGCCGGCGGCGGCGTGCAGTGCGGCGCCGGCAACCGCCGCCTCTGATGCCGGCAGGCCCTGGGCGATCAGGGCTGCAATCACCCCGGTCAGCACATCCCCCATTCCCCCGGAAGCCATGCCCGGATTCCCACCTGCCACCACGGTCATTCCCGAGGAGGAGCTGACCACCGTACCCGCGCCCTTCAGGACTACTGTTCCGCCGAGACGCGCCTGCAGGCGTGCCGCGCAGGCATAACGATCCCGGGCGACGGTTGCCGTATCCGTTGCCAGCAGGCGGGCCGCTTCACCGGGATGCGGCGTCAGCACCCAGGCCGGGTTGGTGCCGGGCCTTGGGCTTGGATCCGCGGCCAGCAGATTCAGGGCATCCGCATCGACGACGAGAGGCAGCTTGGCGTCGGTCACGGCCGCCCAGAGTTCCAGTGCCCAAGGCGTCTGGCCGAGCCCGGGCCCCACCGCGATGACCGAGGCGCGACGGATGAGCGAACGCAGATCGGCAGCCGACGCGACCGCACGCGCCATGATCTCGGGCCTGCCCGCCATGACGGCCTGCAAAGAGCTTGCAGCGACAGCGGCGCTCACCAGCCCGGCTCCCGTGCGCAACGCAGCCTCGGCCGCGAGGCGCGCCGCGCCGCCCAGACCCTCCCCGCCCCCCACCACCAGCACTTGTCCCGCATCGCCCTTGTGCGCAATGGCTGAGCGCGGACGTCGCGCTTCCTGGAAATCGTGCCAATGCACGAGCCGGGCAAAAGCGGAAGGGCTGTTGGCGACGTCAGCCGCCACACCGAGACTCGCCAGTCTGATTGCACCCGTATGCGCACGCGCTGCGCCGGTATGCAGGCCGGGCTTGTGGGCAATGAATGTCACGGTGGCAGCCGCGTGCACGGCCTCCCCCATCACGGCCCCGGTGAAGGCATTGAGCCCCGAGGGAATATCCAGACTCAGCACGGGGGCCGTCTCGGCATTGATGCGCGAGATCATTGCCCTCACCTCTCCTTCCAGCTCGCGGTTGAGACCGATGCCGAACAAGGCATCGACGATGACGTCCGCCTCCTGCAATACACCCGGCGCATCGCTCACACGTATGCCGGCCGCCTCCAGTGCCTGCCACGCCAGACGGGCGTCGCCCTTGGCTGCGGGCTTGCCCACCTGCAGCACGGTGACATCCAGTCCCTCGCCATGCGCCAAGGTGGCGAGCACGTAACCATCGCCTCCGTTATTGCCCGTGCCGCAGACCACGGCAAGGCGCCGCGCTGCAGGCCAGTGGTCGCGCAGGTAACGAAAGGCCGCAGCGCCTGCGCGACACATCAGTTCGTAGCTCGGGAAACCGCCTTTCGCGCAGGCCTTCTCCTCCAGTGCGCGCACCGTATCGGGTGCATGCAAGGGACGGCCGGATGTGTTCACTGCAGTTCCGGCACGCGCAGGAAGTGCGCGCGGTAATGCTTGAGCTCCGCGATTGAATCTCGAATGTCACCCAGCGCGAGATGGCTGGAGTGCTTGGTGAACCCCGGCAAGCCCGGAGCCCAGCGACGCTGCAATTCCTTCAACGTGCTCACATCCAGGTTGCGGTAGTGGAAGTATTGCTCGAGGCGCGGCATGTGCCGATGCAGGAAACGCCGATCCTGGCAGATGCTGTTGCCGCACATCGGTGAGGTATTCGCAGGCACGTGGAGGGTGAGAAACTTCAGCGCCTCGTTCTCTGCTTCTTCCAGCGTGTATCGGCTGGCGCGTACCCGGTCGCACAGACCAGACTGGCCATGCTGGCGGGTGTTCCACTCATCCATCATCGCGAGCACCACCTCGGGCTGGTGAATCGCGATGACCGGTCCTTCCACGGCGGTATCCAGCGCGGCGGACGTCACGATGAGCGCCATCTCGATGATGGTGTCACGTTCAGGATCCAGACCCGTCATCTCGAGGTCGATCCAGATGAGATTGTGCTCCGAATACTGCATGCCGGATTCCTCGGGTCGGTCAGTAGGCGCGTCGGCTCTGAATGGCGAGCGACAGGGTGGAACTGTCCACGTATTCGAGTTCACCGCCCATGGGCACCCCATAGGCAATGCGGGTGGCGGTCACTCCTGCGCGTTCAGCCAGGAGCTTCAAGTAGTGCGCGGTGGCTTCACCTTCCATGGTGGTACCGGTGGCAACGATGAGTTCGCGTACTTCGCCACCGGCAAGCCGCGCCTCGAGCAGATCGAGGCGCAGGCTCGCGGGCGAGATCCCATCGATCGGCGACAAACGCCCGAGCAGCACGAAGTAACGGCCCTTGAATTCCATGGCCTGCTCGATCGCCGCCACGTCGAGCGGTGACTCCACGACGCACAAGATGGAGGCATCACGCGCGGGCGAGGCGCAGATGCGGCATTCCTCGCTTTCGCTGAACGTACGGCAGTGGACGCAATGTCCCACCCGATCCATCGCATCCTCCAGCGCACGGGCGAGACGTCTGCCACCGTCGCGGTTGCGCTCTAGCAGGTGAAACGCCGCGCGCTGCGCGGACTTGGGGCCGATCCCCGGCAGGCATTGCAGGGCCCGCACCAGATCCTTGAGCACCTCGGTGGTCATAGGAATCCGCTCAGAAGGGCAGCTTGAATCCGGGCGGCAGATTCATGCCCTGCGCCATGCCGGCCATTTTTTCCGAGCTCATCCGCTCAACCTTGCGCACGGCATCGTTGACAGCGGCGGCTACCAGATCTTCCAGCATGGTCACGTCGTCCTGCAGCAGCATCGGATCGATCTTCACGGCCTTCACATCATGTCGCCCGTTCATGGTGATCTTGACCATGCCGGCGCCGGCTTCGCCCGTGATCTCCATCGTGGCGATCTCATCCTGCGCGCGCTTCAGATCCTCCTGCATGCGCTGGGCCTGTTTCATGAGGTTGCTCAAGGGACCTTTCATCTGGCTTGCTCCATTCCTCTTGCTGGGTGACGCGCCTTCATACG
>Ga0194123_10005901_pt1 | contig 12902 bp, 13 predicted proteins | sample TA2MahsurfametaG_5_FD_155479 | JGI IMG/M metagenome (GOLD analysis project Ga0194123, IMG submission 155479) | Freshwater microbial communities from Lake Tanganyika, Tanzania - TA2015023 Mahale A surface | ecosystem: Environmental > Aquatic > Freshwater > Lake | place: Tanzania: Lake Tanganyika... | reverse complement strand
TAATCATCTGCTTCTTTAACCCATAATATGCGATTTTCATTGTCAAATTTGTATAATACGTCTAAATTTTCATCGCCAATAACGTGATAATAAATTAAATAAGATGGTATTTTAGGTAACCAGGTTAGCTTTTGAAATTGTGCTTTTTTTGCGTATTTCTTGCAATTCATTATTAACATAATGTAATCTTGAACGATCATTATTATAAATTATAATAATGATTTTATTATTAAGTATTTATTTAAAATATATTTTAAATGTTAAAAATATAATAAACATTTTATAATTAGCTATATATAGTTAAATGACTGAAATTGACGTTTACTTAGCGCATAGAGATTCTATAAAATTTATAGAACAACAAATTCTTCTTATCAGAAAATATTTTAAATGTAATAATGATAGTAAAATAAATATTTTTTGTTATATTGATGGAAATAATGAAAATATTAAAATGCAAATGAGAGAAATATGTTTAAATAACAATGCAACGCCAATTGAAATACCAAATATAATTAATGGTTTTAATAGAAATTATATTGGTGCAGGAGAATCATTTGGATTAGCTTTTACATATGTATATGAAAATTATATATTAAAAAATAAAAATATTAGTGTATGCATTGAAAATGATGTATTTCCATTTAAAGATATAAATATTGAAGAATATGTAAAAGATTATGAAATATGTGGAGAAGTAAGATTTAATGCTGCACAATTACCAGATAGAAATGTAATGTTTTGGTTAGGATTTATTATATTTAATGGAGAGAAAATGAATGATAGAGAAATGTTTTCTGGACTTTGTAAACCTATTGTAAATATAGAAAGTGGAAGAACACATTGGATTGACTGTGGAGGACAAAGTTATTATTGGATTAAAAAGTCTTATCGAAATATTAGACAAATGGTTACAAATGGAAATGAAAAATATGATGGGTTTACAAGTTTGGAATGTACTCCTCATAATATTACATCAGATGTTTATTTATTACCAGAAGTTTTTCGTGAAAATTATCGAGCAGATTTTAGAGTTCTTTGTATATGACAATTGTTTGATTCATTTGGAACGAATGGGTAAAGAAGAAGACAATATAAAACAAATTTGGTGGAATAATTGTTTTAATAAAATATATAAACAAGAAACAGTTTATATTCCAATAGATTTCAATGCACAAGTGCTGAAATTTTAAAAAAACTTAACAAACGAAATTGTAGTTTACCTTTTGATTGGATAATTAGTAATCCAAAAGCAATTATCGATTTATTATCATTGTTATTAAAAAATTATATTTCAGTTGAAGAATTTGTTAAAGCAGAATTTTTTAAAATTGATAGTTTAATGACGACAAATAAACAAGAAGAATTTACAATTAATCAATATGGAAATATTTTATACAATTCAAAATATAATTTAATATTTCCTCACATAAATATTAGCAATGAAACATTTCAAACATTTGTTAGACGTTTTGAACGTTTAAAAAATATAATTTTAAACACAAACTATAATCTAAATTTTTTATTTATTAATCGTCTTGTAAGTAATAATGAAAATACAAAACAAAATAATCTTATAAATTTTACAATTAATAATAGTTTTATAAATATGAATATTTTTGAAAATATAAATAATTTAAATAATTTATTATCAAGTATAATATCACAAAATAGATTTAATATTATAGTTATAAATGCTGTTGAAAAAATTAATCAATATGATAATTATAAATTTAGTAACAATATTAAATATTATGAAATTGTTCCAAATAACAATAATAATTTAACAGATGATGAAATATTAAAAATTAACATTTAAAGATAATCATAATTATTATTATAATGATAAAATATTTTACGTCAATTAAATCAAGCGACGGATTTGGTGCGCAATATCAAAGAATTATACAAACATATATTTATTGTAAAATGAATAATTTAAATTTCGCTTATAATAAACTTGATTATGTAGAACATAATTATAGTAGCGATAATGATTTTAATAATAAATTAGAAGAACTTATTAATTTAAAGGATAATATAATAAATGTTTCAACAAATATGAATTGTACTTATTTAGATTACGGTAGCATAGTAATGAAATATTTTGAAAATAATATTGATAGTTGTTGTGAAAGCGAGCATATGCAGTTTATTAAAGACTGTTTTTGGAAAAATAAAAGTAAAAATTACTTTAATAATAATAAAATAAATGTTGCAATACATATTAGAAGAGAAAACTCACATGACAAGGGTCTTGCTGGAGAGCGTGCTACAACTCCAAATAGTTATTATTTAAATATTATGAATAAAATTAGGGAAAAGTATAAAAATTCAGAAAAAGAATTATTGTTTCATATTTATTCACAAGGTGAAATAGTGCAATTTCAAGATTTAGCTAATAGTGATGTTAAATTTTACATAAATTATGATATTATTGAAAGTTTTATTGGAATGGTTTCAGCAGAAATATTAGTAACATCACCAAGTAGTTTAAGTTATGTGGCTGCTTTAATTAGTGATGGAGAAATATATTATAAAAGATTCTGGCATAATCCAAGAAGAGAGTGGAATATATGCAATTAAGTTTGTAATATTAACTCTTGAATACTATTTAAATCTGTAAAAGCATTTGGATATTTAAGTTTAAATTCTTTTAACTTTGCAAAACATTCTTCTTTTTTACTTTCCAGTAATTCTTGTGTCACCTCATTCCAATCATTTACAATTAAACAGGGAAAAACATTATATAACTTGTCAAAAGCAGTATTGGTTCGTTTAACAATGGGAATACTATTTAAATATATTGCTTCATAAAAACGGTGACAATCTTCTCCTGCACCTCTAGGTGATAATGTATAATAAGATTTATGTGTTGTTTCATAATTTACCCAAACAGGAACTTTACCACAATGAACGGAAGGTTGTTTTTCATACGAACCATCATTTAAATTTACAACAAAATCCTTATTTTTAAGAGTTTCATAACATCTATTTCTCTCATAATGTGTATATGAAAAGCATAACAAACATAACATATTTTTTTCAACAGTTTTTAAGCCTTCATTAAATAAATAATTATGTGAAAACCCTTTATGATTTGGTACAACTTTTTCGCAATCTCTAATTCCTATTGGCATGCTATGAATTTGAGGATGTTCATAAACATTATTATTTAAAAACATGTGTAATGTTACAGGCATTAGTAAATTTACTATGTTAATTGAAACAATTGGTTCATACATTAAGTAAAAATTTACCTTTATATTTCTAAATTGTAATATAGAAACAAGTTGATGCAAATCAATTGTTAGTTCGTGTGGCAAAACTGATATAAAAATATTATCTCCATGTTTTAAATTATTAACTAAATTAATATCCTGAGTAATTTCAGAAACTCTATTTGTAAATAAAATATCTGAATTTAGAGCATACCCAATTTGAGATAATTTAAATAGTAATCTGCTATTTACTTCATTTTTTGTTAAAATGTAATTATCCATTTTATAATTAAAAATTATTATAAATTATAAAATTAAACTAATATAAATATATTAATTTATTATAATTATGGATAAATTAGTTAATTTTAGTAATATACCAAAAAATGTAACTCACATTAAAATAGATATTGGATTAGGAATGAATAACATTCATTCTCAAGATTGGTTAAAATATGAAAAAGATTTATTTGTTTTTATGTTTGAACCTAATATTGATAGTAAAAATAGCTCATTTGAAAATATGCATAAAATAAAAAATATTATTGATAGCAATAGCAATGCATTTGCAATTATACCAGTTGCATTATCTAATGTTGAAAAAGAGAGTTCAATGGAATTTTATAGTATGTTAAATGATGGGGGAACTTCTAGTTTATATAAACCAACTAATTTAAATAGATTAGGACCTGTTAAAAGTAAAAATTTAGTTCCAGTATTTTCATTAAAACATTTTTTTGACATATTTCCATGGAATCGTTTTGAGTATATTGAATATATTAAAATAGATGCACAAGGTGCCGACTTTGATATAATTCAGTCTGCAGGAGATTATTTAAGTGAAAAAGTTGTTTTTATTACAGCAGAACCTGAAAGCAATGATTATGAAAAATGTAATCATAATACATGTAAAAATATGGAAACATATTTAATAAATAAAAATTTTGTTAGAATAAATCATCCAAATACAGAGGATCCAACATTTATTAATAAAAAATTTATGAATTTATATGATAATATATATATCTATCAAGGACCACAAAAAGACCACAAATAAAACTTAAAAAAAATATTTTTATAAATTATAATATTATTAACAATAATTATTAATATTATTATCAATATTATGATTTAAAATATTATAACAATTTAATTTAAATGATTAATATTTATGAACCAAATATTAAAAAATATACTTTAGAAGCAAAAAAAGCTATAGAATCAGGTTGGATATCTAATCATGGCGAATATGTTAATTTATCAACTAATAAATTATGTGAAATATTAAAATGTAAATATTCTATTTTATTATCAAATGGAACATGTGCTACACATTGTTTATTTTTATCAATTAAATATAAGTATCCAAATATACAAAAAATATATGTTCCTAATAATGCATATGTAGCTGCTTGGAATTCAGCATTAATGGTTTACAACATTGAACAACTAGAAGTAATGAAAATGAATTTAAAAACATGGAATATAGAAACCGATGAAAGCTATATTAAAAATCTAGATAGAAATTCTGCTGTGTTAATTGTTCATAATTTAGGAAATATTATAAATGTACCGCAATTAAAAAAAATACGTCCAGATTTAATTTTTGTGGAGGATAATTGCGAAGGATTATTTGGAAAGTATAATAATATTTATTCTGGAACTAGTGACGATACTTTATGTTCGTCTATTTCATTTTATGGCAATAAAAATATAACAACTGGAGAAGGTGGTGCTTTTTTAACAAATCATCAAGATGTTTATGAACATATAAAAAAAGTATACTCGCAAGGTATGTCATCTATTAGATATTTACATGACGTTCATGCGTATAATTATAGAATGACAAATATCCAAGCAGCTTTTTTATATGAACAATTAAATGATATTGAAAATATTTTAAATAATAAAAAACTAATATTTAACAATTATGAAACTTTATTTAAAACTCTAATTTGTGCGGGTAAAATCGCATTATTTAAAAATGAAGAGAACACAGAAAATGCACATTGGATATTTGCCATTCGTATTATAGGAAATAATAAATCAATTGAAGAAACAACAGAATTTTTTAAATTAAATAATATTGATATTCGACCCTTTTTTTATCCAATTAATAAACACGGACATTTAAATTGTATTCAAAATAATGATGAAGTATCATTTATATTAAATAAGGAAATAATTATGATACCAAGTTCACCAACTATTACAATAGAACAACAAAAACTTGTTGTTAATAGTGTTAATAAGTTTTTAGAAAATTTATAAAAAATAAAAACATATTTTATGTTTTTGTGTAAAGCATTGTAAAATAAGTATCTTTTTCATCAATAATAACAAAATTATATTTTTTATACAAAATAATAGCTATAGTATTTATTTTATCAACAGTTAAATAAATTTTATCAATATTATTAATTTTTTCATTATTAAATATATATTCCATTATTTTTTTTCCATAACCTTTACATTGATATTCATTTAAAATGCAAATACCAAACCAGTATTTATTATTATCAAAATCTACATGGGCGTAACCTATTGGTAATTCTTTATCTAATAATATTATTGTAATTAAATGATTATTTATTACATCAATATTTCTTTTATTAAAATATCTAAATGTATTTGGCAATTCATTATTTAAAATAAAATTGTTTAATATTATTTTATTTTGCTCTGTAATTTCTATAATATCACACATATTATATGTATGATATTATTATATAATTTTTTCTAATTCATTTTTTGTTATATTAAATAAACTGTAAGTTTCATTTTCAGTGTATTCTTTATTTTCAATTATAACTTTAGATTTATAATCAAACATTTCAGTCTCAATAGAAGATTTAAATAAAATGGTGTTATCATATTCAAAATGGTTTTTTAAGTAATCTACATTAAAATCACTTAAAATATTTATTTCATCATAAATAAATGAAAAATATTTTATAATATTAAATAACAATGTTAAGTTATTATTATTATTTATTATGATTACTAAACGGTTTATTTTATAACTTTTTTGTTCTTTTAATAAAGAATTCGATACAAAATTTATTTTATTTTTTACTCTAAATCGAATATCATTAAATTCAATACATTCCTTGCAGATTTTTAAATATAATTTTTCATCAACATTTCCATCTCTTAATATATCCATCATATCCCATATTAGCAAATTAACTTTTTTCATAGTCTGATACAAATTTCTATATTTTATTATAAATTCTTTTAATTTATTATACAATAAATCATATTCTTTTTTAACATCAATTTTTCTATTATCTTTAATCTTATCTATTTTAATATCTAGAATAGTTAATTTATCAATAGCTTCACCTAAAGATACTGGTAAGTATAATAAGTCATTATTTAACATTATATATAATAAATAAAATAATATAAATATTTATTTTAAATGTATTATATATAATGTTAAATATAATATGTCATGCTCATTTAGGTGACAATATAATTAATTTTATATTTTTTTATAAAATTAAAGATTATATTGAATCCAATAATATTTTTATACATTATTATTGTTTAAAACAATATCATAAAAATTTAATAGAATTTAATTGTTCTAAAAATATATCAATTTTAGTTTTAGATTTTGAAGAATATAATAAAGTTGGATATTTACTATGGCAAGGTGGAAATGTTCGCGAAGGTGGTGGCGTTCCTCATCAGCATTTTATAGAAGACAAACTATGCGGGATGTTTAATCTTTTTTTACAAAAATATAGTATTCCAATTTCTGTTAATTCATTTGAATATCAAGACCCAGATCTTTTAACTAGATATAATAATCTTGAAGATAAATATAGAAACCTTGATATTCTTATTGTAAATTCTCCTCCTTTAAGTGGACAATATCATTATAATAAACCAGAATGGGATAAATTTATTATTAATTTAAATAATAAATATGCTATTGCAACAACCCAAAAAGTAAATGATAACATTTTATCTCTTGATAATATAACTGTAAAAAATATTGCTGCAATGGCATTAAATGTAAAAATAATCATAGCAATAAATACGGGTCCTAGTATTCCATTGTATAACACTGATATACTTAATAATGTTAATGTGATTTATTTGTTTGGCGGTTCTGCAAATTGGAAAACAAGAAAAGTTCAATTAGTTAATAATTTAAACGAATTATCTTTTTTGTTATAAATAACTAAAAATCTTTTGATGTTATTAATTTCCAAACATTATTTTTAACTTGTTCGTTTTCTTTTATAAAGTAAAATGTTCCGAAAATAAGACATTTGGTAACATAATGCAAATATTTTATATTTAAACCCATGTTTTTACATTTATCTAAAAAATAGGTTTTCATTATATTAATATATTCGTCATCAATTTTATCATTGTGTAGTATTAAATCATAACCTAATATGCTTTGATATAACTTTCCATAATCATAATATATATCACCATTTATTGACATACAATTATCAACTTGACCTTTCATATCAATTAATTTATATGTATCATTGTATGTAAGTATAATATTTGAAAACCAAAAATCACCATGCACCATATTAGAAATTACCGGAGAAAAATTGTTTTCAAGTCCACTAACAAGATCATTAAAAACTTCATTTGCATTAAAAAAAGGATAATCTATAGCATTAAATCTATTTTTAAGCTTTAAAATATAGTTATTTTTTACATTTTCATTTGTAATTTTATTTTCTCCATCCTTATAGCTATGAAATTTATGCAATATATCAAATAAATCGTCAATCATTTTTGTAGTTATTAACTTATTTTTATATAAATAATACAATGGAATTCCAGATATATATTCAATTTTTAACTCTAACTCATCATTATTCTTATTAAAGTCAATTAGGTTTGAAAAATATTCTTTAAATTCACTTGGAATATTTTGATAGTAATATAATTCACCACGTAGTATATCATATGGTCCTGTTTTTACAATGTAATTATCCATTTTTTTTATGTGGTTGTATTTATTGTTTTCTATTTTATTGGGAATAAATTCTTCATTTTTATAAAATAACCCAAAATGTGATATGTTATTAATATAAGGATTTAATGCTTTATCATCAATATATATATCTGCAATTGGTTTACCAAATATTAACTCATCATAATAAATATCAAATTTTTCAAGAGTTGAAATTGTAATTGCTGCAATATCTTTAATTACCTTACCAACATTTCCTTTACATGTTGCCATGCGTCTTGCGGTATATATTATTATTTCATGACCTTCATTTTTTAGATTATTTAACAATTGGATATTTTTTACAATAGGTTTTACGGTTGAATATTCTCCTGCAATTGTTGGATTTGTTACTAATGTATTATCCAAATCAAAACATATTCTTAACTTATTTTTAGATACAAGATCCTTATTATTACAAATTTCATTAAATGTTCCAATATGTTTTGTATTTTCAATGTAATACGGCTCAATTTGTACGTTGTCATTAATCATTAATTTATACAATTGTGAAAAATAAAATTCATTTTTCGTTTTATAATTATTGTCTATTAAGCGTTTTGCATATAAGTTAAAACTATCAATATTTTTAAAACCATAAAATCCACAGCAATAATTGTCGGATATTTTATTTTTTTCTTCAATATTAACTACATTATTATTTTGAATTTTAATAAATGAATAATTTGTATTAACATAATCAATAGCATATCCAATAAAATTATTATTAAAATGCTTTATTTCGTTAATTGTATGTAAATTATCGTTGTCAAGAAATACAATATTATCATCTTCAAAAATATTTAATTGTTTTAATCCAACATAAGCTGTTTCTACTGCTCCTCTTGTTAAATATTCAATACATGAAAAATGTAAATTTTTTGTTTTAAATTTATTGATTAATATTTCACAAAAATTATAGTCATTTAAAAAAATATTATAAATAATATAAACGTCGTTAGATGGAATATTTTCAATTATATATTCAATCATATGTTTTCCTTGAATTAAATTTAATGGTTTGGGTAATGAGTAATTATTACACCGTTTGCCAATTCCTCCACATAAAATAATATATTTCATTTTATAATTAGAATTTATTATTTTTATATTATTATAATGCATTATTAATATAAATAAATTACCTAATATTAATATATTTATATGTCAATTACTTTTTCCAGTTGTTTTTACATTATTAAATCTAAATTTGATCCAAGTATTTACATTGAGTGGATGAATAATTTTTTTTCTATTGTTAATAACTTTAATTTAGTTATTTATACCGATCAAAACAGTTCTCAATACATTAATACACAAAATAACCCTAAAATTAAGGTAATCATTAAACCATTAGAAAACTTTTATAATTACAAATATAAAAGACAATGGAATAAAAATCACAGAAAAAATATACTATTAAATGATAGAACTTGTTGGGAACTAAATATGTTATGGTCTGAAAAAATATGGTTCTTAAATGAAACAATCGAGAGAAAATATTTTGATACTGAATTTTACGGATGGTGTGATATTGGATATTTTAGAAATAGACCAACCGATTCACATACTTCAACATTAATGTCATGGTCGAACAGCGAAAAAATCGAAAGTTTAGATAAAAATAAAATATATTATGCTTGCATAACAAATGATGACGGTTTTATGAATTATTTATTTGGTATTGTAAATAATAGAAATTACGATGGATTACCATCTCAACCAATACCGCCAACACAAAATTCAATTGCAGGTGGGTTTTTTATACTTCATAAAAATAAAATAGATTGGTGGAAAAATATATATAATGCTAAGTTGGAGCTATATTTTAAACATAACTATTTAGTAAAAGACGATCAAATTATATTAGTGGATTGCATACTTTCCAATTTAAATGAATTTACATTATTAAGAGAAAATGACCCTAATTTTGATAATTGGTTCATGTTTCAAAGATTTTTAAATTAATATACTTTATAAAATGATAAGTGTATTAATTCCTATATATAATGGTATTGAATTTATTGAAGAATCTGTATCATCTGTTTTAAATCAAACATATACAGAATGGGAAATATTAATAGCTATTAATGGACATCCAGAAAACTCTAATGTTTATTTAACTGCAAAAGAATATGAAAAACGAAGTCTAAAAATACGTGTTTTTGATTTTTACACTTTAAAAGGAAAGTCAAATACATTAAATCATATGCTACAATACTGTAAATATAGCCATATTGCCATTTTAGATGTGGATGATATATGGCATCAAAGAAAACTGGAATTTCAAGTTCCAAAAATACAAGAATATGATGTTGTAGGCTCAAAATGTATTTATATTGGAGATAGACCAGGAATTGTTCCAAATATACCGGAAGGCAATTTAGCAAATTTTAACTTTGCTTTATTTAATCCTATTATTAACTCAAGTGTTGTTATAAAAAAAGAATTATGTTATTGGAATGAAAATGGCATCGAAGATTATGATTTATGGTTAAAGCTTAAAAAACAAAACAAGAAATTTTATAACTGTAAAGAAATTCTTGTTAAACATAGGATACATAGTGAATCCGCTTTCAATGCAAAGGGAAATAATAATAAAGTTGAAGGATTATTAAAAAGTCACGGTTTAAAGTAAAAATACTTACATATTTAATTTAATCCATTCACTCGGACATAAATCTTTTGTATCATTATTTGCTGTTTGGCCGAACCATGTTGCCGGGTAACAAACAATCTTATCTGCATGCGAATTAAAATACGCACCCCACCAACTAAATGAACTATTTGCTATAATATTATGACAACAAAGACTCATATTTAACATTTGTTGCCAATCTGCCAATTTATTACTTGCTCTCTCAAATTTGTAATTTTGAAATTTTTGCTCTAAATTAAAAATAGTTATTTGAACTTCATTAAAATCTTCGTCTTCGCAAAAATATAGTATTTTAAATGCATTGCTTGGAAATGTGCTCTTAAAATAATTTAATGCGTTTTCGTAATATTGTGGTGTTGCAATAGGATGAAATTGTGTTAACTTCTTGTAATCTCCTAAGCGAAAATGCATTGATATTGTGTTATCAAAATCGCTTACACTCATTTTAATATTATTTAATAAATCAATTTTTAACTGGTCTAATCCAATAAGTCTACAAATCATTGCATATTGTTCCTTAAAATACTTTTCACTTTGAAAATAACCATGAATTAAAACATTTGTACCAATCATAGATTCAACTGGTAATTCTTGAAATGTAAATCCACTCTCTCTTATTATATTTACCGGAGGTAAATCGCTAACTAAAAATGGTTGCAGCCTAGCAAAAAAAGTGTTCCAAAAAGTATAACGAAGTGTGCAACCACCTCCGCCTAATGTTTGTAATCCTAAAAACTTGAATTGATTTTTACTTTTGATTGCATATGCGATTGTAGCAAAAATTTGAAATATTTGGTTACCTAAACCACCCATTAAATTACAAGTAATCATTATACACTATTTGTAATTTTATATTTATATTATTTTACATGTTTTTTAATTTACAATTCACAAATTATATAGTCCAATCAATTTTCTCTCCAAGTGCTATTTCCACCTTCTTAAATACATTAGAACCAAAGAAACCATATTGTGCTGCCATTGGCGATGGATGGACGCCCTTAACAACACGACTCTTATTTGTAATAAATGCCTCCTTTGCCTTTGCAAAATTACCTAATAATAAGAATACACATTTCGGGTTTTCTTCGCTAACAAATTTAATAACTTCATTTGTAAATTCTTCCCATATATCCATATGGCTACTGGCTTTGCCCTTTAACACTGATAACGACGCATTTAACAAGAATATCTTCTCTCTATTAAACCACTTCTCCAAGTTTCCTGAACCAAACTGATAATTGCGCTCAGGATATTCAGACTTTAATTCCTTATAAATATTCTGTAATGATGGAGGAATACTAACTCCATTTGGAACTGAAAAACTTAATCCATGTGCCTGTCCGGGACCATGATAAGGGTCTTGACCTAGTAGTAAAACTCGAATCTCCTTTACATCCATTTCAAACACACGAAACAAATTCTCTCTTTTCGGATAAACAGGTTCCACAGAGTTATATAACTCATCAATATCAAAATCGAACTCATCAAACAACTTAGACCAAGACTCGTGGTAATTACTCATTTTAGCATATTATACTCTTACTTATTTGCTATTTAAATTTGTCAATTTTTTTTAAATTTAAAATTGAATTCAATTATTATATTATATTAACTTGTATAAGAATAAACAATGTATACTACAAAGTACAGACCTAATAAGATTGAAGATTTTGTTGGCAATAAGCAGTTGGTGCAGCCATTTATACAATGGCTATTAGAATGGGACGCAAACAATAAAAAGACAAAATGCGCGCTTATTTCTGGTGTAAATGGAGTTGGTAAGTCACTATTTGTTGAACTAATGCTGCAAAAACACGATTATAATATTGTTAATTTAGCATGCGACGATGACAGAGATAAGAATTATATAAACGAATTTATTAAACCTCTGCTTAAAACAAAGCGTAATATTAACGGACAAGAAAACGCGCTTGTTGTTAGCGATATTGATAGTAGTAGTGGTGATTATGGGTTTATTGCGTCGCTTGTTGAATGTATTAAAGAAACGGCGATTCCGATTATTTGT